>OHAF01000544.1_pt1 | contig 40273 bp, 32 predicted proteins | sample 1577041 | NCBI WGS metagenome assembly OHAF01 (sample SAMEA3541495, study PRJEB24748) | human gut metagenome | biome: human gut; feature: human-associated habitat; material: faeces | place: China | collected 2012
AGGCGCCCCTTATAGGGGCTGTGCAAACCACTAGTTTACTAGTGGTTATGATTTTGCCCAAAATTGAATTCTACAATTTTTCGCCCTTAATAGGCTGCAATTTTTCGTCAACTTTATGTGCCGCGCCGCCGCATTTCTGCAATTTTTGAGCACCTTGCCCTTTTTTCAAAATCTATGGATTTAACTTCCGCTTTGTGCTAAAATGCCTTTTGTGTTGTGTTTGGAAATCCAAATGGTTAATGAGCGCGACACCTGTGTGCAATTCTCTGTTGGGGGAACGAAAATGAAAAGGATAGGATATAAACATACGGTTGCGGCGAGCTTTACGGCGTTCGTCGTTCAGGCGGTCGTCAACAATTTCGCGCCGCTGCTGTTTTTGACCTTTCAGGCGCAGTACGGCATAGAGCTCTCGAAAATAACCGTTTTGATTACCGCGAACTTCTTTATTCAGATATTTGTTGATTTAACTGCGGTGCTGTTCGTTGACCGCATCGGCTACCGTGCTTCAACGGTGCTCGCCCATGCGATGTGCGCGACGGGTCTTATTTTCATGACGATTCTGCCGGAGATACTGCCTTCGGCTTTCGCTGGACTGCTCATCTCCGTGTTCTGCTACGCGGTCGGAGCGGGTCTTTTGGATATCACGATAAATCCGATAGTCAACTCCTGCCCGTCAACAAATTCCAATCAGCTGCTCTGCCTGCTCCATTCGTTCTATTGCTGGGGCAGCGTCGCGGCGGTCGGCATATCCACTCTGTTCTTCGCCCTGTTCTCGACGGATAATTGGAAGATAATGTCGCTGATATGGGCAATTCTCCCGATAGTCAACGCCGTTATGTTCACCCGCGTGCCTATAGCGCCCGTCGTCGGCGAGGACGAGGAGAAGCTCTCGATAAAGGATATGCTCAAGACCAAGGCGTTTTGGATATTCATGGTGCTCATACTCTGCGCAGGCTCGAGCGAGCAGGCGGTCAGCCAGTGGGCTTCGACATTCGCCGAAAAGGCGCTCGGGCTCACAAAGACCGTCGGCGATCTGGCGGGTCCCATGCTCTTCTCGATTCTTATGGGCGTGTCGCGCTTTATGTACGGCAAGTTCGGCAACAGAATAAATCTCGATTCAATGATGCTCCTGAGCGGCTGCGTCTGCACGGCTTCTTATTTTCTCATTTCGCTGACCTCTTCGCCCATTCTCGGGCTTGTCGGCGTCGCCGTGTGCGGACTGTCTGCTGGTATACTTTGGCCGGGCACGATAGGCAAGATGTCCTCCGCACTCCACGGCGGCGGAACGGCGATGTATGCTATTCTCTGCCTCGGCGGCGATATCGGCTGCTCGGCGGGTCCGACCTTTGCCGGAATGATGGCGAGCGCGTTCGGCGATGACCTCAAAAAGGGCATACTCTGCGCCGTCATATTCCCGCTGACTCTGTCGGTGATAATGCTCGTGCGCGAGTTCATTATTCCGCGCCGCAGAAAGAAGGCGGCTTCATGAAGAAAAACTATAAGTCTACCGTCAACGCCTGCTTTGCGGGCTATGTCGTCCAGGCGATAGTCAACAATTTCGTGCCCCTGCTGTTTTTGACATTCAACAAGAGCTACGGTATAGAGCTTTCGAAGATAACCGCGCTGATAACCGTCAATTTTATTCTCCAGCTCATAATCGACCTGCTCTCCGCGTTCTTTATCGATAAGATAGGCTACCGCGCGGCGGCAATTATGGCTCATGTGTTCGCGGCGGCGGGACTTGTTTCATTGACCGTTTTGCCGGAGATTCTGCCCTCGCCGTTTGTCGGTCTGCTCATTTCCGTTGTGCTATACGCTGTCGGCGGCGGACTGCTCGAAGTTATAGTCAGCCCGATAGTCGAGGCGTGCCCGACGGATAATAAAGAGAAGATGATGAGCCTGCTCCACTCGTTCTATTGCTGGGGCAGCGTCGCTGTCGTCGGCATTTCAACGCTCTATTTCTCGATATTCACAACGGCTAACTGGAAGTATCTCGCCCTTATCTGGGCGGTCGTGCCGATAGTCAACGCCCTGAACTTTATCCGCGTTCCGATAGCTCCGCTCATTGAAGAAGGGGAGAAGGGACTTTCATTCAAAGAGTTGCTCGGCAACAGGATGTTCTGGATATTCATGCTGCTGATACTTTGCTCCGGTGCGAGCGAGCAGGCGGTCAGCCAGTGGGCTTCGACCTTTGCGGAAAAGGGTCTTGGCGTCTCAAAGACCGTCGGCGACCTCGCCGGCCCCATGCTCTTCTCCGTGCTTATGGGCGTGTCGCGTATGATATACGGCAAATTCGGCGACAAAATCGACCTCGACGGCATGATGATTTTCAGCGGCGCGCTGTGCATGGTGTCTTATCTGCTCATTGCGCTCAGCTCCTCCGCTGTGCTCGGGCTTGTCGGAGTCGCGCTGTGCGGCTTCTCGGTCGGCATCATGTGGCCGGGAACGTTCAGCAAGGCGTCCGCGGGGATAAAGGGCGGCGGAACGGCGATGTTCGCTCTTCTGGCGCTCGGCGGCGATCTCGGCTGTTCTTCCGGCCCCACTTTTGCCGGAATGATGGCGAGCGCATTCGACGACGACCTCAAAAAAGGCATACTCTGCGCCATATTTTTCCCGGCGCTTTTAACTGTGCTGACAATTTTTACAAAACGCAGAAAAGCGAAAAATTGATATCAAAAAGCGGCAGAATACGGATGATAAACCCGTGTTCCGCCGCTTTAATTTATTTTTGCGGTTTACATTTGCAAGAATAGCTGATAAGATATATATGTGAGATTTTGGCTTTCTTTGAGTCTCATAAACAGGAAATGAAAATGGACAGGAAAACTGAAATAAGGGGACTGAAATATGAGCGTAGCTAATATTTTGTCGATGGCGGGCGGACTCGGTCTGTTCCTCTTCGGCATCAGGACGATGGGCGACGGACTCGAAAACGCAGCCGGCGCCAAGCTCAAGAGAATGCTCGAAGTGCTTACCGGAAACCGCTTCCTCGCAGTGCTCGTCGGCTTTGTCGTCACGGCAATAATCCAGTCGTCAACCGCAACGACCGTCATGGTCGTCGGCTTCGTCAACGCAGGCATGATGTCGCTCGCGCAGGCGGTCGGCGTCATAATGGGCGCGAATATCGGTACTACCGTCACATCACTGCTTATCGCGCTGAACTTTTCGAGTGTCGCGGCGGCGGCAGTGCTCGTCGGCGTTATACTCATGCTCGCGTCGAAAAAGACCGTTGTCAAGAACCTCGGCGCAATATTCACAGGCTTCGGTCTGCTCTTCCTCGGCATCGATATGATGTCCGATTCCATGGCTCCGCTCAGAGATAGCGCAGGCTTCATGAACTTTATCGTCACCGTCTCGGAGTCGCCGCTGCGTCCGCTGTTCGGTATTATCCTCGGTATAGTCATGACCGCCGTACTCCAGAGCTCCTCGGCGTCTGTTGGTGTGCTCCAGACTCTCGCCATGCAGGGACTCGTGCCGCTCAAGTTCTCCGTTTTCGTCCTCTTCGGTCAGAATATCGGAACCTGCCTCACGGCACTCTTCTCGACCGTCGGCGCGAAGAAAAATTCGAAGCGCGCCGCAGTTATCCACCTGCTCTTCAATGTTATCGGCACTGGCATATTTATTCTTATCGCCCTGCTCACTCCCTATGTCGAGTGGATAGAGAAGCTGTCGCCCGACCCGATGGCGCAGATAGCCATATCGCATATCGTGTTCAATATCGTCTCGACCGTTGTTATGTTCCCGTTCGCGAAAGTTCTCGTCAAGCTCTCCTGCCTGCTCGTTCCCGGCAAGGACGACAGCGAGAGCGAGATGCACTGCAAGTTCATCGACGATCGCCTGCTCAATACGCCCCCCTTCGCTGTCATGCAGGTCAGCAAGGAGGTCGCACGCATGGCGAAGCTCGCGCGCGATAACTTTGAGACAAGTGCCCACGCGCTCATAAACCGCAGTGACAAAGATCTCGACAAGGTCATGGAAAACGAAGAGATCATAAACTACCTCAACCATCATATAACCTCGTATCTCGTCAAGCTCAACGCTCTTGATATAACCGACAGCGACTCGGATTATATCGCCCGCGTCTTCCACGCGATAAACGATATCGAGCGCGTCGGCGACCATGCGATAAACCTCGCCGAAGCGGCTCAGCACAATATCGGCGAGGGACTCAAGTTCTCCGACCCCGCGAGGGAGGAGCTCAACCAGCTCTGCGGCAGTGTTGTTACATTGCTTGAGCGTTCGATGGCGGCGTTTGATAACCAGTCGCTCAGCGACAACGAGGCAAAGGAACTCTCCGACCTTGAGGAGCATATCGACGACCTGACCCTCGAATGCCAGGATTCGCATATCTTCCGCCTCAACCGCAAGGAGTGCAACACCGAAGCGGGTATGCTCTATCTCAACACCATAACCGACTTCGAGCGTGTCGGCGACCACGCCATAAACATCGCTTTTCTTGCAAGATCAAAATAATTTTCAAAATACCCTTGCATTTTGCAGGGGTATGATGTAGAATAAGAACAGAACATTTGTACGAACAAAATTTCAGCTCCCCGAAAGGACGGAACGAACATGGCAGATAAACAGAAAGCGCTTGAAACTGCGATATCGCAGATAGAGAAAAATTTCGGCAAAGGCTCGATAATGAGACTCGGCCAGAATACGGCAATGAATGTCGAGGCTATCTCGACCGGCTCCGTTACCCTCGACGCCGCCACCGGCATCGGCGGACTTCCGCGCGGCAGAATAATCGAGATATACGGCCCCGAGTCGTCCGGTAAAACCACTCTCGCGCTCCATGTTGTCGCCGAGGCTCAGAGAATGGGCGGCGAGGCTGCGTTCATTGATGCCGAGCACGCGCTCGATCCCGTGTATGCCGCGAATCTCGGCGTTGATGTCGATTCTCTTCTCGTCTCTCAGCCGGACAACGGCGAGCAGGCGCTCGAGATAACCGAAGCCCTGACCCGTTCGGGCGCTATCGATGTTATAGTCGTCGACTCCGTTGCGGCTCTTGTTCCGCGCTCGGAGATCGAGGGCGATATGGGCGACTCCCACGTCGGTCTCCACGCGCGCCTTATGTCGCAGGCTCTCAGAAAGCTTGCGGGCGCGATTTCAAAGTCGAATACTATTATAATTTTCATAAACCAGCTGCGTGAAAAGGTCGGCGTTGTCTATGGCAACCCCGAGGTCACAACCGGCGGTCGTGCGCTGAAGTTCTATGCTTCTATACGTATTGATGTCCGCAAGATAGAACAGCTCAAAGGCCCCGGCAACGAGTTTATCGGCTCGCGCACAAGGGCGAAGATAGTCAAGAACAAGGTCGCTCCGCCCTTTAAAGAGGCTGAGTTCGATATCATGTACGGCAAGGGCATATCCAAGGTCGGCGAAATACTCGACCTCGCCGTCAAATATGATATTATCCACAAGAGCGGCGCGTGGTTCTCTTATAACGAGAACCGCCTCGGCCAGGGCAGAGACAACGTCAAGAATTATATCAGCGAGCATCCCGACTTCATGGCGGAACTCGAAGCCCAGGTTCGCGAGCGTCTTATGGCGGAGAACAACGCCGCAAGAGCTGCCGCAAAATCCGCGGAGAAGCCCGCGCCTGCCGCCGAGCCTGCACCCGCTGCGATGCCCAAGAAGCCCACGAGCCGTTCCGGCGCAAAGGCGAAGCTTGACATCGTTGTTGATGACGACGATTGATGAAGATAACGGCACAGCAGGGCAGGGGACAAAAAATACATATACTTGTCGATGGGGAGTACCGCCTGACCGTTACCCGGGATTTCTGGGCGAGTCAGAATATACGCTCCGGCGATGAAATTGACGATGCGGAGTTTGCCGCCTTTTGCGAGGCGGCAGGCTCCTGCCGTGCATTTAACGCGGCTGTCGATATTCTCTCGCGGCGCGACCATTCGTCAAAGGAGCTTCAGCGAAAGGTTGCCCGCCGCTCCGGCGCGGAGTTTGCGCGCGAAGCGGTCGAACGCCTTGAAGAGATGGGCTATGTCAACGACGAGCGCTATGCCCACACCCTCGCGCAGGAGCTGTATGAGCGGCGCGGCATGGGTAAAAAACGCATTGAACAGGAACTCAGACAGCGCGGAATATCGCGCGAGACGGCGAGCGAATGCGCCGAAGAGCTCGACGGCGACGATGTTGAGCGGATAAAAAATCTGCTGGAGACCAAATTCGCCGGCAAATTTTCCGATGAAAAGGGCAGGCGGCGCACCTTCAACGCCCTGACCCGTCTCGGCTACGGCTACTCCGATATCCGTTCGGCAATGCGCGCGATGGACGAGGAATATGAAGATACGGACGATCAATTTTCCTGTTAGAAGATAAGAAAAGGAAAAAATAGTGTATAATTTCTGTTATCAAGCGAAAGGAAGAACTGTTTGATGAAGAAAAGAAGAGTTTTATTCGTGTCGCTCGGCTGCCCGAAGAATCAGGTCGACGGTGAGCTGATGCTTGCAAAGCTTCAGAACGCCGGATTTGAAAATGCGGACAATTTCGAGCGCCTCGACGCAGTTATAGTCAACACCTGCGCGTTTATCGACTCCGCCAAGCAGGAGGCTATCGACACAATTCTGGAGATGGTCGGCCTCAAAAAAGACGGACTCGTCCGCGCGGTCATTGTCACCGGTTGCCTCGCTGAGCGCTATCGCGACGAGATACTTCAGGAGATTCCAGAGGTTGATGCGGTCGTCGGCATCGGCGCAAACGGTGATATCGACAAGATAGTCGACGAAGTTCTCGACGGCAAGCAGACCAATGTTTTTCCCGACAAAAAAGAGCTCCCCATGTGCGGCGAGCGCGTGCTCACTACTCCCGATTACTGGGCGTATCTCAAGATAGCCGAGGGCTGCTCGAACTGCTGCACCTATTGCGCCATCCCGTCCATCCGCGGACCTTTCCGCAGCCGCGACGAGGAGAGCATAGTCGAAGAGGCGAAGACCCTTGCGAATGGGGGCGTCAAAGAGCTTGTGCTTATCGCGCAGGATGTCTCGTCCTACGGCATTGATATCTACGGCGAATACAGGCTCGCTCATCTGCTTGATTTGCTCTGTGAGATCGACGGCATCGAGTGGATACGCCTGCTCTATTGTTATCCCGATAAGATAACCGACGAGCTTATCGACACCATGGCTTCCCAGCCCAAGGTGCTCCATTATATAGACCTGCCGCTCCAGCACGCGGACGATAAAATCCTCAAGGCGATGAACCGCCACAGCACCGCGGAAGAGACCAGCGAGGTCATAAGAAAACTGCGCGAGCGTATGCCGGATATCGCTATCCGCACGACGTTTATAGTCGGTTTCCCCGGCGAGGGCGACGACGAGTTTGAGACGCTCGCCGAGTTCGTCAACGAGGAGGAGTTCGAGCGCCTCGGATGCTTTGAATATTCCCCGCAGGAGGGTACTCCCGCCGCGAAGATGGAGAATCAGGTTGACGACGATGTCAAATCCCGCCGCGCCGAGGTCATCATGCAGGATCAGTATGAGATAATGACCGAAAAGAACAACAATATGATCGGCAAGACCCTGCGCGTGCTCACCGAGAGCTACGATGATTATACCGACAGCTACTCGGGTCGCTCATATATGGACGCGCCCGATATCGACGGCAAGATAATCTTCACTTCGCCCGATTTCATAAAAGAAGGCGAGTTCGTCGATGTCGAGATACTCGGTGTCAACGAATATGACCTGCTCGGAAGAACAGTAAAATAAACCCGGAAAGGGGAATTGAAATGCAAAAGCTGAATCTGCCCAATAAACTGACGCTCATAAGAATGTTCCTCGCGCCCATTTATCTCGCGCTGATGCTTATTGAGTTCCCTTATCATTACATAGTCGCGCTCGCTGTTTTCTCGGTCGCGTCGCTGACCGATATGCTCGACGGCAAGATTGCACGAAAGAATAATCTTATCACCGTTTTCGGCAAGCTTCTCGATCCGCTCGCCGATAAAATGCTCACCACCGCCGCTCTGCTCGCATTCATGCGCGAGGGCTGGTGCAGCATCTGGATCGTCATGATTGTCCTCACTCGCGAGTTCGCCGTCGCAGGCGTTCGCCTTATCGCCACGGCACAGGGCATTGTCATCCCCGCAAACTATTGGGGCAAGGCGAAAACCGTCAGCCAGATGGTGTTCACTATTGTTATCATGCTCCTTGCCGAGCTTGACGCGACGTTTGATATTTTCGCAAACGCCGGCTGGTTCACTCTCGCGAGAGTGTCGAATATCATGCTCTGGATAACCGCCGTTCTGACGGTCGTTTCGGGCATCACATATTTTGTGGACAGCAAAAAACTTATTGACTTTTCCAAGTGATTTCAATATAATGATTAGTAGATATGCGAGTCATATCGGCTGACAAAAACCAAAAAATAACATGCGTTTACCGGGAGAAGTAGCCGGATATTCGCGGCAAAAGAGAGGGAGCCCGAAGCTGAGAAAGCTCCTTGCCGTATGAAGGCGAAATGCACCCGTCAGCACGCAGGGGGAACAACAGTATCCCTGCGCGGAAGGCACCGTTATCGGCCGGGCGCGTATTTGCGCGCAGAGATATAAACAGGAGTGGAACCGCGCTCAGGCGCCTCCGTTGTCCGCAAGGATAACGGAGGCTTTTTGTATGTTATTTTTATATTGAGCGGCTGTAGGGACGGATATTATCCGCCTGCGAAAAGCACAGACTTATTAACAGCGCATACGCACTCCAAACAACTAACGCCGCATCGCGGCGGCAATTTTATCCGAGCTCAAGGAGTTGATATTTATGTTTGACAGGCTCAGGGAGGATATAAGCACCTTCAAACGGCGCGACCCCGCCGCGAGAAGCGCGCTCGAAATCTTCTTCCTCTATCCGGGTCTTAAAGCTATAAGAATGCACCGCAGAGCCAATTGGTGCTATCGCCGCAGGATGTTCTTCCTCGCACGATGGATATCGCAGCGGGCGGCGCGTAAAACCGGGATAGAGATACACCCGGCGGCGACCATCGGCAGGCGCTTTTTCATCGACCACGGCACCGGCGTCGTTATCGGCGAGACCGCCGTTATCGGCGACGATGTTATGATATATCAGGGTGTGACGCTCGGCGGTACCGGCAAGGATACCGGCAAACGCCATCCGACTATCGGCAACAATGTCATGATCGGCGCGGGCGCAAAGGTGCTCGGCCCGTTCAAAGTCGGCGATAACTCGAATATCGCCGCGGGCGCGGTGGTTCTCGATGAGATTCCGCCAGACTGTACCGCCGTCGGCGTTCCGGCTCATATCGTTCGCCGCAACGGAGTCAGGGTCGACGATCTCGACCAGGTGCATATACCCGACCCGGTCGCGCAGGAGCTTTGCAGGCTCGAGCATCAGGTCTCCCAGCTGAGAAAACAGCTTGAGGAGCAGGAAAACACACAGGAAATTGACTGAAAGGAAGATATAAATGAAAGTCTATAACACTCTCACAAGAAAAAAGGAAGAACTTGTCCCGATAACTCCGGGCGAGATCAAGATGTACGCCTGCGGTCCGACCGTGTATAACTATATCCACATCGGCAACGCCCGCCCGCTGTGCATCTTCGATATCCTGCGCCGCTATCTCGAATATCGCGGCTACAATGTGAAGTTCGTCCAGAATTTTACGGATATCGACGATAAAATAATCAGACGCGCAAACGAGGAACATGTTGATTTCTCCGAGATTTCCGAGCGCTATATAAAAGAGTTCTGGACCGACGCCGACGGACTCAATGTCCGCCACGCAACGATAAATCCGAAGGCTACCGAGAATATCGACGCCATCATTCAGATAATCTCGACCCTTATCGAAAAGGGCTACGCCTATGAGGCGCAGGGCGACGTTTATTTCAGCACCGAGAAGTTCAAGGATTACGGCAAGCTCTCGCATCAGCCGCTTGAGGATCTTGAGGCGGGCGCGCGTATAATGGTCGGCGAGGTCAAGCGCGAGCCGATGGACTTCGCCGTCTGGAAAGCCGCGAAACCCGGCGAGCCCGCATGGGATTCCCCGTGGGGCAAGGGCAGACCCGGCTGGCATATCGAGTGCTCCGCGATGAACTGGCGCTATCTCGGCGACACCATTGACATTCACTGCGGCGGTCAGGATCTCATCTTCCCGCACCATGAGAATGAGATAGCCCAGAGCGAGTGCTTCACAGGCAAGCCGTTCGCCCACTATTGGATGCACAACGGCTATATCAACGTTGACAATGTGAAGATGTCGAAGTCTCTCGGCAATTTCTTCACCGTGCGCGATGTTGCCGAAAAATACGGCTATGAGCCCATACGCTATCTGCTCATCTCCGCCCAGTACAGAAGCCCGATAAACTACAGCACCGATATCATCGAGCAGTGCATCGCCGCGCTCAACAGGCTCTATACTTGCCGCGATTCGCTCGACTTCGAGCTGAAGAATGCTTCGGACGCAGAGCATGACGGCGATAAGGCGATTGTCGACGGATTTGATAAATACAGAGAGCAGTTTATCTCCTCTATGGACGACGATCTCAACACCGCCGACGCCATCGCTTCGATATTTGAGCTCGTCCGCGATATCAATACAAATGTTGTCGGCAAGACCCCATCAAAGGCGCTTGTTGAGGGTGCGATAGCCATGTTCGACGAGCTGACCGGTGTGCTCGGACTCGTCTATAACCGCAAGACCGATACTCTCGACAGCGATGTTGAAGCTCTTATTGAGGCGCGCACGAACGCTCGTAAGGAGAAAAACTGGGCAGAGGCGGACAGAATCAGAGATCAGCTCAAGGAAATGGGCATCGTCCTCGAGGATACCGCCCAGGGCGTGAAGTGGCACAGAGAATAAATCTATAGACAAAACGCATAAATTAATGTATAATACTATGTGACTTTTTAATTAAATTGCGGAGGTTGAGTAAGTGAACGATCTGAAAACCCGATTCTTTGACGATGTGGACAAAAACTGTCCTCTTCCGGAGTATCCCCGCCCACAGCTTGTGCGCGAGGATTGGATGTGTCTCAACGGCGAGTGCGATTACGAGATAACCCCGGCGGGCGACGCCTGCCCGAAAGATTTCAGCGGCAAGATAATCCTGCCTTTCGCCATCGAGAGCCAGCTCTCCGGCGTTCAGCGCGCGCTTCAGCCAGACGAGCGTCTTTGGTACAGAAAGAGGTTCACTCTCGACAGCCGCTTTGATGATAAGCGCTGCATTTTGCATTTCGGCGCTGTCGATTGGCAGTGCGAGGTGTTTGTCAACGGTGTCTCCGTCGGCACTCATACCGGCGGCTATTGCCCGTTCTCTTTTGATATAACAGACGAACTTGTCGACGGCGAAAATGAACTTATTGTCAAGGTCTATGACCCGACCGACAAGGGCTGGCAGAATCGCGGCAAGCAGGTTCTCAAATCCGTCGGATTCTGGTATACCGGAACCTCCGGAATCTGGCAGACCGTGTGGCTTGAGCCTGTGGCTCAGAGCCATATCACCTGCGTGCGCCTGACCCCCGATATCGACGCGGGCGAGATAATCGTCTCCTGCACCGGCGAGGGACTTGACGGCTGCACGATAGAGGCTGATATTTCGCTCGGCGGCGAGCAGGTATATTCCGGCGAGATGAAGCTCAACGCGCATCTTCCCGTGCCCGATGCGAAACTCTGGAGCCCCGAGAGCCCGACTCTCTATGACCTTGTGCTCACCGTGAAGAAAAACGGCGAGGCTGTTGATGCGGTCAAGAGCTATTTCGGCATGAGAAAGTTCAGCATCGGCAAGGATAAGCAGGGTCTGCCGCGCCTTATGCTCAATAACGAGCCATATTTCCAGCGCGGCCTGCTCGATCAGGGCTATTGGAGCGACGGCGGTCTGACTCCACCCAACGACGAAGCGATGATATTCGATATCGCCGAGATGAAGCGCCTCGGCTTTAATATGCTCAGAAAGCATATCAAGGTCGAGCCCCTGCGCTGGTACTATCACTGCGACAGACTTGGTATGATAGTCTGGCAGGATATGGTCAGCGGCGGCGAGTATATCGGAAATATCCTTGCGGGTGTTCTGCCGAATATCGGCATCGGCGTCAAGGATAATAAATATAACTGGTTCAGCCGCGGCGAAAAGGAGTGGCGCGATGACTACCGCCGCGAGCTGTTCGAGATGATAGACAATCTCTATAACTGCACCTGCATCGGCTGCTGGGTGCCCTTCAACGAGGGCTGGGGTCAGTTCGACGCGAAGGAGATCGGCGATGCCGTCAAGGCATACGATCCCTCGAGAATCGTTGACCACGCGAGCGGCTGGTACGATCAGAAGGGCCGCGACCTCAAGAGCATGCACAAATATATCCTGCCGATTCATATGCCGAAGCTTGACGGCAGACCGTTCGTCATAAGCGAATACGGCGGATACAGCATGATTCTCGACGGCCACGTCTGGAACAAGCAGAAGAGCTTCGGCTATATCATGTTCAGGTCGAAGGAGAAGCTCTCTACGGCTTATAAGAAGCTGCACGAGAAGCAGGTCATCCCGCTGATAAAGAAAGGACTTTGCGCCACTGTCTATACTCAGGTCAGCGACGTCGAGTTCGAGGTCAACGGAATGTATACATATGACCGCAAGGTGTTGAAGCTCGACGAAAAGACCGTGCAGGAAGTTAACTCCAAGCTGCATTTTTAAGGAAGAAAGCGACAGATGAAGTCACTGCTTATAAGACTGATAAAAAAACTCGGCGATATGCGCCGCCACCTGCTCTATTACCGCATTTGGCCTGCGGTCTACGGGCGCGCGGCGAAAAAGCCGATAGACGAAAAAAAGGTGCTCCTCGCATCGAACAGCAAAACGCTTCCGGACAACCTGTCCTGCATGAAGCGCGAGCTTGAGGCGCGCGGGATGCACTGCACCGAGATGCTCATTCCCGCGGGAGCGGGCAGTATAAGCGCGAGGGTGGCGGAGTTCAGGCAGAATATCCGCTTCCAGCGCGAGTATGCGACGAGCAAACTCGTCTTTGTTGAGGATGCGTTCTTTCCGCTGTTCGCGAATCATCCGCGAAAGGGCACCGAGGTCATTCAGCTTTGGCATGCGTGCGGCGCGTTCAAAAAATGGGGCTATTCGACCGCCGACCTCAAGTGGGGCGCGGACAGAAAGAGCCTCGAACGCTATCCAATCCATAACACCTATACCGCAGTCACCGTGTCGGCGCGCAATATTATTCCGTATTATGCCGAGGCGTTCAACTGCCCGGAGAGCATAATCAGACCTCTCGGTGTGCCGAGGACGGATATTTATTTCAATCCCGATTTCGTCTCGTCCGCCCGTGAGGAAATGCTCAAAAAGTTCCCGCAGATAGGGGACAGGAAGATAATTCTCTATGCCCCGACCTTCCGCGGCAACTCGATTCTCAAGTCCTATATGGATCTGAAGCTTGATATCGAGCGCATGAACGCGGAGCTGTCCGACGATTTCGTCCTGCTGTATAAGCTCCATCCGCAGACATCGAAGCGCTTTTCGCTCAGCGCCGAAGAGCGCGAAAAATATGAGAATTTCGTGTTTGATATCTCAAAAGATGTGCGAATCGACCTCGCCATGTGCGCGGCTGATATGCTGATAAGCGACTATTCGTCCGTGATCTTTGAATATTCGCTGCTCAGCCGTCCGATGATATTCTTTGCCTATGATCTCGAAGAATATGACCGCGACCGCAGTTTCTATAACAAATATGAGGACTTCGTTCCCGGCCCTATAGTCCGGGATACCGAGGGCATTATTTCCGCCGTCAGGCAGGCACAGTCCGGCTTCGACAGCGCGAAAATTGAAAACTTCAGAAACTATTTTATGGACGCCTGCGACGGGCACAGCACCGCGCGCATCGCCGAAGCGTTCATGGAAAAATAAGGTGTATCATATGAAAAAGACATTCAAAGCCGCGGCAGCATTCCTGCTCATCCTGGCAGTCGCCATAGGTATGTGCGCGTGCTCGGGCGGAGCCGGCGGCAAAGCACCCGGCAAAAAGATCGCCATAGTCACAGCGACCCTGTCGCAGAACCCCGAGGAATATCAGCGTGCGGCTCAGCTTGCGAGCGAATATTCCTATGTCGAGCATGTTGTCTATACCGACACGCGCGTCGGCACTTCGGGCATTCTCGATTTCTATAAGCGCGTCAACGATATCGCCTCCGATGCGAGCTACGGCGCGATAGTTATCGCGAGAGCGAATCTCGGAGCCGTCGCGGCAGTCAGAGCGGCAAAGGCAAAGAACCCCGATAAGCTCATCATCTGCACTGCACCCGAGGAGAATATCCAGACTCTTGCGAAGTCCGCCGATGCCATTCTTGCGATAGATACCGCCAAGGACGCAGCGATGATGGTCGAAGAGGCGCACGGACGCGGTGCGCAGGTCTTTGTCTATTACGCCACCGGCGTTCAGCAGAGCACCCCGAGCATCAAGGAGTCGCGCGAAGCGGCTGAGAAGAAGTGCGAGGAGCTCGGCATGACATATAAATTCGTCAACTGCTACGATGTCTCGCAGGCTCTCGGCATAAAGGGCGCGCAGAGCTTCATGAAAGAGGATATCGCCCGCCAGCTCAAGAATTTTGAGGGCAAGAAGATTGCGGCTTATTGCGCCGATATATCTTCTCAGGCGGAGCTTATAAAGAACGCCTGCCCGAACGGCATAATCGTCGCGGGCACAAGCTTCCCGAGCATCTATGACGGCTACACTGCCGCTTTTGATATCGAGGTCGGCAAGAAGTGGGACAACAAGTCCAAGGTGTTCAGCAAGGTCAGAGCCGCGATAAGAGAGAACGGCGGCACGAAGAACCAGTTCATCGTGTGGGACGATCTGACCGCATCTTCAATGACCGAGGCAGCGTTTGAATATGCAAGAGCCACCCTCTGCGGCGAGCAGATTGACATGGCAAAAGCAGTCAAGTCGAGCTTCCCGTCGAAGATAAAAGTGTCTGACAAACAGCTCGACAAATGCACCTTCATTTACACGGAGGACTACCGCGTATTATGAGAGGAAAATTCATTGTAGTTGAGGGACTTGACGGCTCCGGCAAGGGCACCCAGACGGCTCTGCTTTGCGCTTATCTTAAGTCGCAGGGCAGAAATGTGTATCCGACCGCCGAGCCCACCGAGTCGGTGACCGGCGGCATGATAAGAGATGTGCTCAGCGGCGCAAGGCAGCGCACATCCTCTGAGCTCGCCGCGCTCTTCCTTGCGGACCGCGTGGCGCACAACATGAACCCCGTCAACGGCATAGAAAAGACGCTCGAAGCGGGAATCGATGTCGTGTGCGACAGATATTACTATTCGTCCATCGCCTATCAGGCGGTGGGGGAGGACAGGCAGTGGGTCATCGATATGAACCTCGACTGCCCCGGCATACTCAAGCCGGATATCTGCATCTTTTTCGATGTCGACCCGGAGAGCTGCCACGAGAGGATAGAAAACGGGCGCGTGTATCTCGAAATTTTCGAGCGCGACCCGGAGCAGATAAACGCCATCCGCGAGCGGTATTACAGCGCGTTTGAACTGCTCAAAGGCAGAGACAATATCGTTGTCATCGACGCCGCACGCGATATAGATTCCGTCGCTGCCGATGTCAGAAAAGCGATTGATACGGTTATAAAATAACTAATCCGCCCAATTCCGGGCGGATTTTTTCGCTTTAACTCAAGGCGATGTTGGCGAAAACAAGGAGCATAGCGCCCGCTCCAAGGGCGATAGGCGACTATATTTTGAGAGTCGCTCGTGCGGCTTGCTTCGCAAGCCGTTCCCTCGCCTATCTCAGTTAGACTTCAAACACTGCGGCGCGGCTGTTGAAAGCTTGATTATAAAAATTGGCTGAAACACTTGCTTTTACTTTGCTGTGGCTCGAGTGATGGACAAATCTCAATTTTGCAATACCAAAAAAATCAAGCCGCCCGGTTGCCCGAGCGGCTCAAATTATTTATTCAGCTTTGGATTAATACATTCCGCCGCCGGCCTGTGCAGCCATCGCTGCGGCGTTTGCCGCATCTGCTGCCGGGTCGGGCTTGTCGGTGACAAGGCTCTCGGTGGTCAGAACCATTGCCGCAACGGAAGCGGCGTTCTGCAGAGCGGAGCGGGTGACCTTTGTCGGGTCAACAACGCCTGCCTCGAACATGTCAACATATCCGTCAGAAGCGAAGTTGTAGCCGTAGCCGATCTTTCCGGACTCAACGATGTGGTTGATGATAACCGAACCCTCAAGTCCCGCGTTGGAAGCAATCTGGCGAACGGGCTCTTCAAGAGCCTTGAGAACGATCTTCACGCCGGTCTTCTCGTCGGAATCCTCGGTGCTGTCAAGCAGAGCTTTGACTGCGGGGATAGCGTTGAGCAGTGCGACGCCGCCGCCTGCAACGGAACCCTCTTCAACAGCTGCCTTGGTTGCTGCGAGAGCGTCCTCGATGCGGAGCTTCTTCTCCTTCATCTCGGTCTCGGTAGCTGCGCCGACCTTGATGACCGCTACGCCGCCTGCAAGTTTTGCAAGGCGCTCCTGAAGCTTCTCTCTGTCATAGTCGGAAGCGGTGTTCTCAATCTGGGTGCGGATCTGGTTGACTCTGGACTTGATAGCGTCCTTGTCGCCTGCGCCGTCAACAATGATGGTGTTCTCCTTGGAGACCTTGACCTGGCGTGCGCGGCCGAGATCGGAAATCTGGGTGTCCTTGAGCTCAAGACCGAGCTCGGAGGTGATTACCTTGCCGCCGGTGAGGATAGCGATATCCTGGAGCATCTCCTTGCGTCTGTCGCCGAAGCCGGGAGCCTTGATGCCCACGCAGGTGAACACGCCGCGAAGCTTGTTGACAAGGATGGTCGAAAGAGCCTCGCCCTCGATGTCCTCAGCGATGATGATAAGCTTTCCGCCTGCGTGCATGATCTGTTCGAGCAGGGGAAGAAGATCCTGAATGCTTGCAATCTTCTTGTCTGTGATAAGAATGAGAGCGTCGTCAATGACAGCTTCCATCTTGTCGGTGTCGGTTACCATGTAGGGGGAGATGTAGCCTCTGTCGAACTGCATGCCCTCGACAACCTCTGCCTCGGTCTGTGCAATCTTCGACTCCTCAACGGTGATAACGCCGTCGGAGGTGACCTTCTCCATAGCGTCGGCAATGATTCTGCCGATGTCCTCGTCAGCGGAGGAGATAGTAGCTATTCTTGCGATATCCTCGGTGCCCTTAACAGGCTGAGAGTGAGACTTGACAGCCTCGATAGCGGCGTCAACGGCCTTCTGGATGCCCTTCTTGATGACCATCGGGTTTGCGCCTGCAACAACGTTCTTCATGCCCTCGCGGACGAGTGCCTGAGCGAGCAGGGTAGCGGTGGTGGTGCCGTCGCCCGCGACATCATTTGTCTTTGTGGCGACTTCCTTTATCAGCTGAGCACCCATGTTCTCAAAGGGATCTTCGAGCTCAACATCCTTGGCGATGGTGACACCGTCGTTGGTGATGAGGGGAGCGCCGTACTTCTTGTCGAGCACAACGTTTCTGCCCTTGGGGCCGAGCGTGATTTTAACTGTGTTAGCGAGCTTATCGATACCGGCCTGGAGAGCCTTGCGGGCTTCCTCGCCGTAAATGATCTGTTTTGCCATGATGAATTACCTCCGATTATTCTACGATAGCGAGAATGTCGCTCTGACGGACTATGGTGTATTCCTCTTTGTTGAGCTTGACCTCAGTGCCGGAATATTTGCCGGTTATGACTCTGTCGCCGACCTTGACGTACATCTCAACTTCCTTGCCGTCAACGAGTCCGCCGGGACCCACTGCAACGACCTCAGCGACCTGGGGCTTCTCCTGTGCGGAAGCGGCGAGGATAATGCCGCTGCTCGTAGTTTCTTCAACCTCGACAGGCTTGACAACAACTCTGTCTGCAAGCGGTTTAATGTTCATATCGATTCCTCCTGAATTATAAAAAATGCAAGCTTAAAAATCTTTTGGCACTCTACATCCCCGAGTGCTAATTTATATTCTAAACCCATTTGTACCAAAAATCAATACCTTTTTCCAAAGTTTACAATTATGTCATAAACTTTGTCAGCAGTTTGAAAAGACGGCATAATATATAATAGTATTACGCCCGCCCCAAAAAGATGCCGGAGCGTGAATATAAAAAGGCAAAAAAATTACGGCACCGTTTAAAACAGTGCCGTGAATATCTGTTCGGTCATCAGACAGCGCGTGTAACTTTGCCGGAACGAAGGCAACGAGTACATGCATAAACTCTCTTGGGAGAGCCGTTCACTATAGCCTTGACCCTTTTAATGTTGGGCTTCCAGGTTCTGTTTGAACGTCTGTGAGAATGGGAAACCTTGATGCCGAAAGACACATCCTTACCGCAATATTCGCATTTTGCCATGTGTCGCACCTCCTTCTTTACTCGGTAACAGATGATATGATAACAGATAACTTGCAAAAAAGCAAGCTTTTTTTTATTTTTTGTAGCTCACAACACGAAAAACTTGAAAATAATTATTATCCCTGATATAATATAGCAGTCAAAAGCCGCGCAGACATTCAGCAGACGGCACATATGCGGATATGGCGGAATTGGCAGACGCGCCGGATTTAGGATCCGGTGGGCAACCATGCAGGTTCGATCCCTGTTATCCGCACCAAAAATCGGCAAGTATCGTCAGATATTTGCCGATTTTTACTTTTTCACTCTCCACTCTTCACTCTCCACTTTTCACTTGCCACTCACCACTATCCACTTTTCACTCTCCGCTCGCCAGTTCTATTATCATTCTTTCAAGTTCTTTTGCAGCCACGCTCAGCGGCTGCTCTTTTCTTTTTATAAGGCAGATGCTGCGCTCGGGAATCTCTTCTTCGAGGTCGATTATCCGCACGTTGTCGGAAGGATTTACGAACTCCTCGGGCACGAATCCGACTCCGAGATCCGCCTGCGCCATCGGGAGAATCTGATCTGCCGTTGCCGCTTCGATGTCAGGGCTGTACGGCAGACCGTGCTCGGTGAAGAATGCCGAATAAAACTCGAATGATTTTGTGCTCGTGCCGAGAGATATCAGCGGATAGTTGCCGAGATCGGCGAGGCTTATCTTTCTGCCGAGCAGCTCTTTGAATGCCGGCGAGCATATCGCCACCTCGCGCACGGAGCGAAGCGGGGTTTCACTCAGCGAGGCGGAGCGGACGGTCGGAGTCGTGACGATTGCGATATCCGCCGTTCCGTCCTTGAGCGCGGCTATTGCCTGCGGGGTCGAGTGGTTGCTGATGCGTATGCGAACCCCGGGATAGAGCATGCGAAATTTTTTGAGCACTGGCAGAAGCAGGCAGCGCAGGGCGACCTCGCTCGCCGCGACGAAAACCGTGCCCGTCTGCAAATTCTTGCTCTCGGTTATCTCTTCTTCGCCCGCCTCGATGTGCTCGATGGCGACCTTGATGTGCTCATACAGCTTCTGACCCTCCGGCGTCAGGCGCATGCCGCGGTTTGTGCGCGAAAACAGGGGGCAGCCGAGCTCGCTTTCGAGGTTCTTTATCGTCCTTGTCAGATTGGGCTGGTTGTTCAAAAGCAGCTTCGCGGCATGTGAGATGTTGCCGTATTTTGCGACGAAGTAAAAGATGCGGTAGTAGTCGTAGTTTATGTTCATGATAAGCCTCCGCTGATATATGTTTTGGGTATCGTTGATATATGTATTATAGATTTTACACATGTCTGCAACTGGATTATAATACACTCGTCAAAAAAAGTAAAGCCCGGAAAGAAGAATTACTTTGAATTATCTGAAAGCAAGCAGCGAAGAGCTGGCAGCAGAAAAAGAGAAAGCTGCGAAAGAGCTCCAAAAACTTTTGAAAAACGGCGTGACGCTCGATCTGTCGCGCGGAAAGCCGTCGGCGGAGCAACTGGATTTGTCGCTCGGTATGCTCGATGTTATCGACAGTCGCAGCATTCTCGACTCCGAGAGCGGGCAGGATTGCCGCAACTACGGCGGACTTGACGGAATCCCGGAGGCAAAGCGCCTGCTCGCGCATATGATGGGCACGCACTCGTCGCATACGCTTGTCGGCGGGAACAGCAGCCTTACTATGATGTATCAGATAGTCAGCCACGGCATGACCGACGGAATCTGCGGCGCGAAGCCCTGGCAGGAGGTTGAAGGGCGCAAGTTCCTCTGTCCCGTCCCCGGATATGACCGCCATTTTGCAATAACCGAGCATTTCGGCTTCGAGCTTGTCACCGTGCCGATGCTGCCGACGGGTCCCGATATGGACAAGGTCGAAAAATTGATAAAGGACGAAAAGGTGAAAGGTATCTGGTGCGTGCCGAAATACCAGAACCCAACGGGAATCGTGTTCAGCGACGAGACGGTCAGACGTTTCGCCGCATTGAAGCCGGCGGCGGAGGATTTCCGTATATTCTGGGACAATGCCTACTGTGTCCACGCCTTTGACGGCGACAATGCGCAGATACCGGATATAATCGAGGAATGCGAAAAAGCCGGTAGCGCCGATATGGTCTATGAGTTCTGCTCCACGAGCAAGATAACCTTCCCGGGCGCGGGCGTTGCGGCGGTCGCGGCGAGTCCGGCCAATCTGATAGATATAAAGAGCTTTTTGAAATTCGCGACCATCGGGCCGGATAAGATGAACCAGCTGATGCACGCGAGATATTTCAAAAACAGCGCCGGACTAAAAGCTCATATGAAAAAGCACGCCGCCATTTTGAAGCCGAAGTTCGATTCGGTATATAAAGTGCTGGACGAAGAACTGGGCGGCTTGGGCATCGCAGAGTGGACAACGCCCAAGGGCGGATATTTCCTCTCGTTTGACACCATGCCGGGCTGCGCCGGAAAGGTCGTGAAGATGTGCGGCGACTGCGGCGTTACGTTCACTCCCGCCGGGGCAACTTATCCGCACGGACTCGACCCGGAGGATAAAAATATAAGGCTCGCCCCGTCGTTTGCAACGGTAGAAGAGATAACTCTCGCGGTGCGCGTGCTCGCACTCTGCACGAAGCTTGTCAGCATAGACAGGCTGACTGCCGATAAATCCAAGGGTCGTGTGTCTGCATGAAGCTCAAAAACGGATTTCACGGACAGATGTCTGACAAATTCCGCGCGGCGGTGTTCATAATACTCTCCGGCGGATTTCAGGATGCCTATACTTATTGCTGCCGAGGCTCGGTCTTTGCAAATGCGCAGACGGGAAACATCGTGCTCATGAGCACTGCCCTTGTCGACGCGGACAGAAGCAGGGTCATCAAATATCTCATCCCCGTTGTGTCGTTTATCATCGGCATCGCGATAGCGGAAGTGGTGCATATGCGGTTCAAAAACTACGAGAAAATCCACTGGCGGCAGCTGATTCTTATCGATGAGATAGTTCTGCTGTTTGCGGTCGGATTCATGCCGCAGAAGCTCGATCCTCTCGCGAATGCGCTCGTCTCGTTCGTCTGCGCGCTTCAGGTGCAGACATTCCATAAGGTGCGCGGCCATGCCTATGCCAGTACGATGTGCATCGGCAATATGCGAAGCGGCACTGAGGCTCTCTGCGCCTATTTTCGCACAAAGGATAAGGCGATACTCAAAAAGGCGCTTACATATTTTGCGGTCATATTGGTCTTTGCCGTCGGCGCGGGTGTCGGCAGCTTTGTTACCGGGAGACTCGGCGAGAAGTCGATTTGGATATCCTGCGGACTGCTTTTGATAAGCTTCGGCATGATGTTCATCCGCGAAGAGGAGGAGCTTATTCTCAGCGCGGAAAACGGCGCAAAACACAGCGAAAACTGAAATCACGCCGCATGGCGGCAAGTCAAACGAAAGAAGGAGCAATCATTATGTTATCAGCGATAGTCGGTGTCAACTGGGGCGACGAGGGCAAGGGACGCATCGTCGATTATCTTTCTCAGGATTTTGATATAGTTTCGCGCTATCAGGGCGGAAACAATGCGGGTCACACCGTTGTCAACGAAAAGGGCACGTTTATTCTCAATCTGCTCCCGTCCGGCATTCTGCGCGACGGCACAGTGAACGTCATGGGCACGGGAATGGTTATTGACATCGAGCACCTCGTCGGCGAGATCGGCAGGCTGCGCGAAAAGGGGATAGAGATATCCCCGGAAAACTTGAAAATCAGCGACCGCGCAACTATCTGCATGCCCTATCACAGGATACAGGACTGCCTCGAAGAGGACAGACTCTCCGATAAAAAATTCGGCTCGACCCGCCGCGGAATCGCGCCCGTCTATGCGGACAAATATATGAAAAAGACCATTCGTATGGGCGATCTGCGCGACATAGACGGCGTCGCCGATCATCTCAGGGATATCGTCGAGTGGAAAAACCTGCTCATCGAGGGCGGATATCACCACGAGCCTATCGACGCCGAAAAAATGCTCACCTGGCTTCGCACCTACGGCAAGCCGCTGCTCCCGTATATCTGCGACACGTCGGAATATCTGAGCAAAGCGGCTGACGAGGGCAAAAAGATACTCTTTGAAGCTCAGCTCGGCGCACTCAGGGATATTGATTACGGCATTTATCCGTATACCTCGTCGTCAAACAGCATCGCCGCATTTTCGACTATCGGCGCGGGCATTCCGCAGTTACATCTTGACGAGAGCATAGGCGTTATGAAAGCCTACTCGACCTGCGTTGGCGAGGGTCCGTTCGTGTGCGAGCTGTTCGGTGAAGAGGGCGAAATACTTCGCCGGGCGGGCAACGAATATGGCGCGGCTACCGGCAGACCGAGAAGAGTCGGCGGCTTTGATGTTGTGGCCTCGCGCTACGGAGCGCGTGTCCAGGGCGCGACCGCAATCGCGCTGACAAAGCTTGACATTCTCTCTTATTTCGATAAAATCCCCGTCTGCGTCGCATATGAAATAGACGGAAAGCGCGTCGATACTTTCCCGACCGGCAGCGCGCTCAATAACGCAAAGCCCGTCTATGAGTATTTTGACGGCTGGAAAGAGGATATCTCCGACTGCCGCTCGTTCGATGAACTGCCCGAAGCGGCGAAAAAATATATCGACTTCATAGAAACGCGGATCGGCGTGCAGATAAAATATATTTCTGTTGGCGCTGAAAGGGATTCCATCATTACCCGCTGACGCTCCCGCCGCGTGCTTCGCGGGTCACGACCATATGAACAACTATTCCGCCGAATATCACGGGATAAGGCTCAGCTACGGTCTATCGTGCGACCATAATATCTGTGTCGTGCCTTTCAGGGGCGGCCAGCTTATAAATATCAAAAACGACGGCACATTCACCGTCCAAAGGCTCATTCGCCACAGGGGACAGAGCACCGTGACGATTGGAAAAGAAAAATAAACAAAAAGCCGTTCCTTAATGGGGCGGCTCAATTTATATACTAAAAACACAAAAGCCATCCCTTTTCGGAGATGGCTTTTGTGTTTACTCTTCTGCCGCTTCGCTGTATCTTCTCAGTGATATCCTGCCTGCCGTCAGCATGACGCCCTCAAGCATCAGCGCGGAGCAAAGCGGAGCACATATTCTCGGATAGCCGAAGATGAGCACCGCCGTCATGGCTGCGAATGTAAGCGTAACGCGGATTATCGACCGCTCTCGATAGCGGATCTTCTCCGCTTTATCGAGCGGCTTCTCTTTCGCCGCCGCAGGGGAGAGGATACATATTATAATGTATGCCACTGCCGATGCGAGCGCACCGGATTTCAGAACCGCGGACTCGCGCAGGGCGAAGAAAACAAAGCATATCGACAAAAGTATTTCTATCGTCGACAGTATCATGCACTTGCCCTCGGTCGAGGCGTGAAACCCGCCGCCGTATTTCTTGACGAACAGAAATGCGGCGTAAAACAACATTCCCTCGACGGGTACTCTGAAAATGAGCCCTAATATCAGGCAGATTACCGCGTACATCAGCTTTGATAACAGCGAAAAGAGACCGTAAGCTACGATCTCTTCCTCGCTGTCCGGCAGATACCCGCGCTTCTCAAGGCGAGAAGTCAGGCGAACTGACAGATCATAAATCATTTGTTCTTGTAGATCTCCGCGCTCTTGGGCATACGGGGCTGATAGGTCCAGGGCGAACCGGTCGAGTTGATGTCGTCCTTGACGTTCTTCTTGGCGAGAGTGATAACAGACTCTGCCGCTTTCTTTGCTATGTTTTTCATTTTGTCCACCTGCTGCCGGTTCCATTTAAGTCCGGCATTTCCTTTCTTTGGTATTTTTGGGACAACTACATGATAACATGTCAACAATAAAATTCAATATAACAAACAATACTGCATATTTTTGCGTCAAAACTGCACAAATCCTTAATATTATTTAACAACGGCATAAAATAACGGCGTATTACAAATATAATTGTGTTAGTAAATGGCAGTTTGTTCAAATTAAAAGCGGCAAATGGTAACATTTTCCATGGGTGATGAAAGTGAATGATGAAAAGAAAAATGCCGTTATCGGGGAGCGGATAATGCCGCGCAGGAAGCTGCTCGGAATGAAACAGTCCGAGCTGGCGGAGCTTATAGGAGTCTCTGATAATCAGATATCCAATATAGAGAACGGCAGGAGCTATCCGAAGCTCAACAGCTTTATGCTCATCTGCAAGGCTCTCGACTGCAACGCGGACTATTTCTTCTCCGGCGTGATAAGCGATTCTCTTCCCGAGCAGATAGGGGAGATGCTCTCGTCGCTTTCCGTCGAGGAGCAGAGGATGGTCTGGCGCCTTGTTGACTGTTACATACATCAGAAAGATGACTCAACGATTTAACGATTTAAACAATTTGACTTGAGTTTTCTCATATGGTATAATTGTCAACGAGGAGTGGCATTTCGTGAAGATCGCAATTTGTGATGACGACAGTGCTTATGTAAAAAAGATCGAATCGGTGGTTCGCACGACCCTTGCGGAGAAGAATATCGATGCGCGGTTCGATCTCATATCTGACAGTGCGCAACTGCATGACAGCGCGGAAACATATGATATGGCTTTTCTCGATATCGGGATGACCCCGTATAACGGGCTTGAGATTGCCGCAAGACTGAAGAAGAGAAACCGCAATATCATTATATTTTTTATCACATCGTATGATGACTATATCGACGATGCCATGGATCTGCGTGTTTTCAGATATATATCCAAACCGCTCGACGCAAGGCGGCTCAGAGCGGGAGTCGAAAAAGCGCTGAAGCTCATCGACAGGGCGCGCATAAGCTTTCTTGTGAAAGAGAGCGGAAAAGCCGTGTGTGTCTTCTCAAAAGATATTGTTTTTGTTGAGATAGCCGGACGCTCCACGCGGGTCGTGACGACCCAGGGGGAGTACAATTCGGAAAACGGCATTGACTTCTGGGATTCAAAGCTCGCTGCGCCGTCATTCTTCCGCGTGCATAAGAGCTATATAGTCAATGTCCATTATGCAACGGATTACACCCGCGCGACCATTGTGCTCTGCGGCGAGTACGAAATACCCATAGCCTACAGGAAGCAGGCGGAGTTCCGCCACTTTTTTCTCAACTATTTCGGGGGACGATGATCTGAAAAATGGAGTTATTATCTGCACTTTCACATGCTATAGAGCTTTTTATTGTCTTTCAGTTCTTCAACGATCTGTTTGCCAATAAGGGCAGGAAAACCGTTGCAGCGGCGGTCGGCATTGCTTTCTATGCTGTGGCATATGCGGCGTTTTTGCTGTTTAATTCAACGGTCTTCAACATTTTGCTCTGCTTTGTTATCGATTCCGTGTTTGCAAAGCTCTTCTTTGAATGCAATATCAAAGGCGCAACGCTCGGCGCGCTGTTCATAGCGGTGTCGAACACTGCGTCGGAATTTATAGTCATGAGCGTGCTCGGCATAGTCGGCGGAGATATAAAGACCTATCGGTCGAGCCTGTATATTTATCTGCTTATGGTGCTCCTGAGCAAGTCCGTCCTCTTCGTTCTGACGAAAGCGGCTGTTTATGCGGGACTGTATCTGCGCGGTCAGAAGGGCGTGCGCATCCCCGCGTTCCTGCTGATTTATCCTATAGCGTCGATAGTTATCCTCTATACTTTCTGGATGATTTCCGTGCGCTACGATTTGTCGAAGAATATAAGTGTTATAATTTCCGTCGCGTCAATCGCTATAATCGCATCGGCGTTTCTGACTTTCGTCTTTTACGGGCGAACCTCCCAGAAGCTCGATGAGCTGTATAAAACCCAGCGCGAGGCGGAGCGACTGCGCACCGACCAGACTTATTACGCCCTGCTCGATCAGCAAAACGAGATGCTCAAGACTATAACGCACGACGAGAAAAATCATCTTATCGCCATAAAAGCACTCGCGGACGATCCCGCAGTCAGCGAATATATCGAGAATATCTACGGCGATATAAAATACCATTCGATGTTTGGCAACACAAAGAACAAGTTCCTCGATTTGCTGCTCAACAAATATAAATCGATCTGCGATTCGAGCGGGATAAGCTTCGAATACAATATAAGAACGGCGAACCTCTCGTTTATGGATGCGCCGGATCTGATAACGCTTCTGAGCAATATCCTCGACAATGCGGTCGAGGCGGCGAGCGTCTCCGAAAAGAAAACGATAGAGCTTTCGATAAACAGGGTCAATGAATTCGATATGCTTTCCTGCGTCAATTCCAGCGACCGCAAGCCGCAGTCCGTCGGCAAATCGCTCAGGACTTCGAAGAATTCCGGCGGTTTCCACGGTCTCGGAACAAAGAGTATCAAGGCGATGGCGGGAAAATATAACGGCGAGTTCGATTGGGCATACAGCGAGGCTGACAGGGAGTTCACGGTCAATATCGCGTTCTTCCATACAGATAAGGAGAGAGTAACAAAATAATATTTTTTCGCGGAGCACAGTTTTTTTACTGCGCTCCGTTTGCTGTAATATGCATATATTGTCATATCTCTTCGCTGTGCTTAAATATCACATCGAAATTTATATGGCAAAATCAATCTCCGACTAATGCGGCAGAGCAGTAGCCTGATACTTCAATACACTGCTGAAGTAAAGCAAATAAATTTTGCAAAACGGCTTAATAGCGCGCTTTCGGGAATCTTTGCGCCGCGTGCGCGCAAAAAATTAATATCGCGGACACCGAGATATAAAGCCGCCGAAAATTTTGATGGCATTCCGGGGTATTTGACAATAAATTCAATCTGTATAAGCTTGCATTTTCGGCTGTATTATGTTAATATGTCCTATATTAAGCAGTCATAAATAGTTGTAATTCAACACTTTTAGTTGTTTGTGGTGCTTTTTCTACGGGGCGGCGCACAATTTTCGCCCCGATACTTTGACGACAGGGAGTTGGCATACTTGGCGAAGTATATCATCAAGCGTGTTGCAATGGGTCTGCTGTGCATATTCATTGTTGCAACACTGACTTTTCTTCTGATGAATCTGGTACCGGGCGGTCCGTTCACGGCTGAGAAGTCTATGAGTGAGGCGGCGCAGAGAGCGCTTGAAGCAAAATTCGGACTGGACAAGCCCCTAGGGCAGCGTTATTTGACATATATGTCCGATCTTCTCAAGGGAGATATGGGCCCGAGCCTTAAACAGCGCGGACGTTCGGTAAACGAAATAATTTCCTCGAAATTTCCGATTTCGGCGCGTCTTGCGGGCGTCGCCGTGCTCGTATCGTTGCTCGTCGGTATCCCGCTGGGCTGTGTCTCGGCCTATAACAGAGGAAAATTCGCCGATAATATTATTATCGTGCTTGCGACCTGCGGAATAGCCATACCGAGCTTTATAAGCAGCGTTATTCTGCTATATACGTTCGGAAGCAAGCTGAACATATTGCCGACGATAGGACTAAACTCGTTGGCATCATATATAATGCCGGTAACGGCGCTGTCGATTTATCCGACTGCATATATAACGCGCCTCATGCGCTCGAGCCTGCTCGATGTTATGGGTCAGGACTATATCCGCACCGCGAGGGCAAAGGGTCTGTCGAACTTCAAGGTTCTCTTCAAGCACGCCCTGCGAAACGCCATCCTTCCCGTTGTTACTTATGTCGGCCCCATGCTGGCGGGTCTTATGACCGGATCGTTCGTCGTGGAGAAGATATTCACCATTCCCGGTCTCGGCCGCGATTTCGTCTCGGCGATAAACCAAAAAGACTATACGCTGATAATGGGAACTACAATAGTTCTTGCCACTCTTATAATTGCGGCGAATGTTATAGTTGATATCCTCTATAAGATCATAGACCCCCGTATTAAACTCAAGTAAGGGAGCGGCAGGAGAGAAACGATGAAGAAAAAATTTCCGAGTCTGCACCTGAATGCAGATGATTTTATCCCGGCAACAAACGATGAAAAAGAGAGCCTCGTCGTCATGCGCGACAGCGTCAACTTCTGGGCGGACGGTATGCGCCGCCTGCGCAAGAACAAGATAGCGATGATAAGCCTCGTTTTCATCCTTATAATAATGTTTTTCGCTTATGTTATGCCTGCTTTTTGGCCGTATAGCTACGAGCAGCAGATTAAGTACAGCGAGAATCTCAAACCTTTTGAATACAGCCAGACAGAGCAGGCGCGCATAGACGCGGGCGAAAAGGTTTTCCCGCATATCTGCGGCACCGATAAGCTCGGCAGAGACTTTGCCGTCCGCCTTATGATGGGCACGCGCATAAGCCTTACCGTCGGTCTTATCTGCGCGGCGCTCGTTTTGATAGTCGGCTCGATTTTCGGCGCCGTCGCCGGATTTGCCGGCGGCTGGGTCGATATAATAATGATGAGAATCACCGATATTCTCTATACAATACCTGATGTTCTTTTGATAATAGTGCTCTCGCTCGCCTTGAAACCGAGGCTTGAGGATCTCGCCGAACAGCCCGGATTTGGCTGGATGAACACGGTCGGACCGAACCTTATCGCGATATTCCTCGTGTTCGTTCTGCTCTATTGGGTCGGCATGGCGCGTATCACGCGCTCGCAGATTCTTGTGCTCAAGGAGTCCGAATATGTCACGGCGGCGCGCGCTCTCGGCGCAAGCAGCTCGCGCATAATCAGAAAGCACCTGCTCACAAACTGCATCGGCACCCTTATCGTTACCACAACTCTTCAGATCCCCTCGGCTATATTCACCGAGAGCTATCTGAGCTTCCTCGGACTCGGCGTTGCGGCTCCCATGCCGTCGCTCGGCTCCCTCGCGACCGATGCGGTCAAGGGCATGAACACTTATCCGCACCTGCTGTTTTTGCCGGCAATACTTATCAGCGTCATCATTCTCGCATTCAACCTCTTCGGCGACGGACTGCGCGATGCGTTTGACCCGAAGCTGAAAAACTGACAAGGAGGGCGAGAATTTTGAGCGAAAAACTTCTGGAAATAAAAGACGAAAAACTCTCGTTCTTCACCCCCGCGGGCGAGGTCAAGGCGCTGAACGGCGTGTCCTTCTCCATGAACGAGGGCGAGGTGCTCGGCATAGTCGGCGAGTCCGGCTCGGGCAAGTCCGTCACGGCTTATTCAATAATGGGTCTTACCGCCTATCCCGGCAAGCTCATCGGCGGTACGATATATTTCAACGGTCATCAGATCGAAAAGATGAGCGAAAAAGAAATGCGCAAAATCAGGGGCAACGAGGTCTCGATAATCTTCCAGGATCCCATGACGAGCCTCAACCCTGTCTATACTATCGGCAATCAGATAACCGAGGTTATCCGCCTGCATACGGGCAAGAGCAAAAAAGAGGCATATGACCGCGCGAAGGAGCTGCTCGAGCTTGTCGGCATCAACGAGCCCACAAAGCGCCTCAAGCAGTATCCCCATGAGCTTTCCGGCGGTATGCGTCAGCGAGTCATGATAGCAATAGCCCTCGCGTGCGAGCCCAAACTGCTCATAGCCGACGAGCCCACAACGGCTCTCGACGTTACCATTCAGGCTCAGATACTCGAGCTTATGCAGGAACTCAGACAGAAGCTCGGCATGAGCATCATAATGATAACCCATGACCTCGGCGTCGTCGCCAGCATGTGCGAGAGAATCGCCGTCATGTATGCCGGTCACATTGTTGAGTACGGCACGGCGGATGAGATATTCTATGAGCCCAAGCATGAATACACAAAGGGACTCATCAATTCTATTCCCAAGCTCAGCGCTCAGGAGATAGAGCGCCTTGTGCCTATCGAGGGTCAGCCGGTCGACCTGCTGAATCCTCCCGCAGGCTGCCCGTTCGCGCCGCGCTGCGCAAACTGCATGAAGATATGCCTGCGCGAGATGCCGCCCAAGACGGAGCTTAGCGATACGCACTACAGCCACTGCTGGCTGCTTCAGAAAGAAGAATTTGAAAAGGGGGAGACAAGCTGTGAGTGAGAATGAAAAGCTCGTTGAAGTGCAGCACCTGCAGCAGTATTTCCCGGCAGGCGGCAGAGGAAAGCACAAAAAATTCGTCCAGGCAGTCGATGATGTCTCGTTCTTTATCAATAAGGGAGAGACGCTCGGTCTCGTCGGCGAGTCCGGCTGCGGCAAAACTACCGTCGGCCGTACTCTGCTCAGACTCTATGAGCCCACGGACGGCAAGATAATCTATGACGGAAAAGTGATTTTCGATAAGGAAAACAAAGTGGCGGTCAATATGCTGCCCTTCAGACGCAAGATGCAGATGGTTTTCCAGGATCCTTATGCGAGCCTTGACCCGCGCATGACGATAGGCGATATCGTAGGTGAGCCCATCGATATCCACCATCTTGCCGCCAACAAGGCGGAGAGAAGAGAGAAGATAATCTCCCTTCTTGAGCGCGTCGGACTCAACAGCGAGCACGCAAACCGCTATCCGCATGAGTTCTCCGGCGGTCAGCGCCAGCGAGTCGGTATCGCGAGAGCGCTTGCGGTCGATCCCGAGTTCATCGTCTGCGATGAGCCGGTCTCCGCGCTCGATGTCTCCATTCAGGCGCAGGTCGTCAATATGTTCGAGGATCTTCAGAAAGAGCTTGGACTGACCTATCTGTTTATCGCCCATGACCTGAGCGTCGTTCGCCATATCTCGAACCGCATCGGCGTCATGTATCTCGGCAAACTCGTGGAGCTTGCGGACAGCTTCGAGCTGATTGCGCACAGCGTCCATCCCTATACCAGAAGCCTTATCTCGGCTATCCCCGAGGCGGATCCCAAGACGGCGCGCGCCGCAAAGCGCATTCCGCTTGAGGGCGATGTCCCGAGCCCGCTGAATCCTCCGAGCGGCTGCCGCTTCCGCACCCGCTGCCCCTATGCGGACGAGCAGTGCGCCAACGAGTGCCCGCAGCTCAAAGAGGTCAGCCCCGGTCATTTCGCCGCGTGCCATCATCTTGACAAGGTCGCGGACTGAAAATAACGGTGTTTGTTGCGCCGAAGAGCGCAATGGATATAAAGCGGCAAAGCCGCAAAAATTTGTAGAGGAGATGTATCAATGAAGATCAAGAGAATCGTATCTCTGTTCCTTGTTCTGGTGCTCGCACTTTCTGCTGTTGCAGTTCTGGGCTCCTGCAAGAAGGAAGAGAAGAAGACCGACAACATCACTGTTCAGATCGGTCCCAACCTGGAAACTCTCGATCCGGCACTTAACAGTGCAGTCGATGGCGGCAATATGCTCATCACTCTGTTTGAGACATTGCTTATAATCGACAAAGACAACAAGGTTCAGCCCGGACAGGCTGAGTCCTACACTGTCAGCCCCGACGGTCTCACCTGGACCTTCACCATGCGTGACGGCCTGAAGTGGTCCGACGGCACCGAGCTCAACGCCAAGGACTTCGAGTACACCATGAAGAGAATTACCGATCCCGATGTCGGCGCCCCCTACGGCTCGACTGTTGTCGGCATGATCGAAGGCTATCTGGATGCTGCGGGTAACCCCGATGAGAAAGGCAAACCGACCACAAAGCCCGATCGCGATAAGCTCAATGTTAAGGCCAGCGAGGACGGCAAGACTCTCACCATCAAGCTTGCATATCCCTGCTCTTACTTCGACAAGATCGTTGCTTTCGGCACCATGAGCCCCGTTCAGAAGGCTACCGTTGAAAAGAACGGCGACAAATGGGCAACCAAGCCCGAGACCTATGTCTGCAACGGCCCCTACATGATCTCCGAGTGGACTCCCGGCGAGAAGATCATATGCAAGAAGAACCCCAACTATAAGGGCGGCTGGGATAACAGCAAGATCGTTACCGAGCAGCTTACCTTCCTCCTTCTCGAGGATTCTGCCGCTTCTTATGCCGCTTACACCAGCGGCCAGGCTCTCATGATAAAGGATGTTCCCACCGAGGAAATCCCGAGCCTCAAGAAGGCAGCCGACGGCGGCGACTTCTATGTCGACACCAATCTCGGCACCTACTATCTCAGCATGAACAATCAGAAGGCTCCCTTCAACAACGTCAATGTCCGTAAGGCTCTCAGCCTTGTTATTGACCGTGAGTATGTTGCGAACACCATCATGCAGGGCACCTACACCCCGGCTTATAACTTTGTCGGCCCCGGCATAGTTGACAACGAGGGTATGTTCATCGACAACTCTATCGCGGCAAACGGCGGCAGCACCTATATCAGCAAGGATTATCAGGCCAACGTTGCAGAGGCTAAGAAGGCTCTCGCAGAGGCAGGCTATCCCGACGGTAAGGGCTTCCCGACCATCACTTATTCGACCAATGATGCCGGTTACCACAAGGCTCTTGCAGAGTATCTCCAGCAGGTATACAAGAAGGAGCTCGGCATCGAGATGAAGATTGACACCGTTGACTGGTCGTCCTTCACTCCTCAGCGCCGCGCCGGTAACTACGAGATGGCCCGTAACGGTTGGGTCATGGACTACAATGACGCTTCCAACATAATCGAGCTGTTCTATTCGTCCAACGGCAACAACGACGGCAAATACAACAACAAGGCTTTCGACGCCGCTATGGATAAGTCCAAGGTCGCCGATTCCAAGGCTCACTTTGAGGCTCTTCATGAGGCTGAGAAGATTATGTCCGAGGATTATGCTTGCATCCCCGTTGCATACTACAACGACTTCTGGCTCCAGAGCCCGTCGCTTAAGGGTATGTGGCACAGCCCCTATGGCTACTGGTACTTCCAGTATGCTTATGTTGAGGGTTAAGTCATAATCCAAAGCTCAAAGCATAATTGAACGCTGCCCGTGTCACGCAAGTGGCGCGGGCAGTTTTCGCTTTGCCTGTTTTTGGGTATCAGTTTTTCTGTATTTGGAGTGACTATGTGAATGCGATGCAGTAGGGCGGATATCGTTCGACGGCAAAATACATGCAGCTTGTAGGGTGCGGCGACCTCGACGCACCGATGCCGCATAGGTGGCACATAATCTTCACGAATATTTAATTTTAATACCGTAGGGACAGCCCTTGCGGCTGTCCGCTGTCGGCGCAGCCGATACAAAATCACATCGGTTTTGCAATTTGATTTTTGCGCCACAAAACATACCAACATTCCTCCAAATTTCACCGCTCTGTTGCCAAATTCCGCCGATTGTGTTATCATTGAACCGACAAAAAAACGGAGATGATAAAAATGACCGTTACCGAAAGATTTCTGAAATATGTTACCTTTGAAACCACTTCCGACGAGTCGAGCGATACCGTGCCCTCGACCGCGACCCAGCTCGTCCTTGCCGATTATCTCGTCGAGGAGCTTCGCGGCGCGGGAGTCGCCGATGCAATGCGCGACGAAATGGGCTATGTCTATGGGCATATCCCTGCGTCCGATGGCTGCGAAAATTGCCCGAAGATAGGGCTCGTCTCGCATATGGACACTTCCCCCGATGTCAGCGGCGCGAACGTCAAGCCGCAGATAATCAAATTTGACGGCACGAACGCCCCAATGGTAGGCGATGAATATATCGGGCGCGAGCTTATAGTTACCGACCACACGACTCTGCTCGGCGCGGACGACAAAGCGGGAGTTGCCGAGATAGTCGCCCTGTGCGCCGAAATCAACGCGAACAAAAACATCCGCCACGGTGCGCTGAGCATCTGCTTCACTCCCGATGAGGAGATAGGCAGCGGCGCGGATCACTTTGATTTTGAGCGCTTCAACGCCGATTTTGCCTATACTGTCGACGGCGGCGAGGTCGGCGGTATCGAGTGCGAAAACTTCAACGCCGCGGCCGCTGATATCACGGTTCACGGAGTCAACACCCATCCCGGAACCGCCAAGAACAAGATGAAAAATGCCGCGCTGTATCTCGCGGAGTTCGTCAATATGCTCCCCGCGTGGGAGACCCCGGCGCATACCGAGGGACGCGAGGGCTTCTATCATGTGGCGCATATCGCCGGCAACGAGACCGAGGCGAGCGCGCATATGATAATCCGCGACCACGACAAGAATAACTTCGAGCGCCGCAAGAAGTTCGTCGCCGATATTGTCGGCTTCCTGAACGAAAAGTACGGCGAGGGCACTTTCGAGCTGAATATAAAAGACAGCTATTATAATATGTTAGAGATAATCGAGAAGCATATGGACATCGTCGAGCGCGCCGAAAAAGCTATGCGCGACGCGGGCGTTGAGCCTGAAATAGTGCCGATACGCGGCGGAACGGACGGCGCACGCCTTTCGTTTGAAGGTCTGCCTTGCCCGAATCTCTCGACCGGCGGCATGAATTTCCACAGCATCTATGAGGCGATACCCGTCGACGCATTGCCCAAAATGGTCGAGGTGCTGATAAATATCGTGTCCGTGACCGACTGAATAAAATAAATAAAAACGCCGGAGACAGGGAATTTCCCGCCTCCGGCGCTTTTATCAATATGGCTCAATGTTGAATTTGAGATTCTTTGTAGGGGTCGGCGACTCGACGACCCTATGCCGCCGTCGGCGGCACTGTTTGGAAAGCAGAAAAAAGCAAGGTCAAAACTACGCTTGACCTTGCTTTTGTTTTATCAGTATTGTTTGCCCTCGCCGATGCGACTGAACGCAAGTATGATGCAGTCAATGCCGAACAGCACAAGGTATGCGCCGACGATGTAAGCGACCGCCGCAACCGAGATGTTCGGGCTGAATATCATCACGATGCCGAGCACAAGCCCGATAATGTTGACTATCATCGTGAACCAGTAGACGAAATTGCCCGCGATGAACCGAATCGTGTTCAGGTGCGAGAGCCTCGAGAGACAGTGCGCGATGAACCATATCGGGAACAGGAGTGAGAGCACCCATTTGCCCGCGTTGGGATAGACGAGCAGCATGGCGCCCGCCATGACGCTGAGTATGCCCGAAATGAGTGACACAGTCGGACCGAAGCCGAGATGCTTGTCAACGCGAACATAGAGCACAACATCCGCAATGCCGGTTATTATGGCGATTATGCCGTAGATAATAACGAGGGTCGTCACCGCATTGTCGGGATAGATAAAAGTGAATATTCCGAGCGCCGCGAGCGCAATGCCGATTATGAGCTCCATCCATCCGAAGCCGGAACGCCTTTTCATTCCTTTTCGCCTCCTTTGTTGAGAATGGACATGAATTCTTCGCCGGTTATGGTCTCTTTTTCATAGAGATATTTTGCCAGCTCGTCGAGCTTTGCGCGGTTGTCCGCGAGAATCTTGGAAGCCTTCTCGTGCTGGCGCTTTACTAGTTCAACGACCTTGCGGTCTATTTCATTCTGCGTGTCCGCAGAGCAGGCGAGCGAAGCGTCGCCGCCGAGATACTGGTTCGAAACCGTCTCGAGAGCCACCATGTCAAAATCTTCGCTCATGCCGTAGCGGGTTATCATCGCGCGGGCAAGCTTTGTCGCCTGCTCGATGTCGTTCGATGCGCCTGTCGTTATCTCGCCGAAAACGAGCTCTTCAGCGGCGCGTCCGCCCGTAAATGTCGCAATCTTGTTTTCAAGCTCCTGCTTTGTCAGCAGATATTTGTCGCCCTGATCGACCTGCATCGTGTAGCCGAGCGCGCCGGAGGTGCGGGGGATTATCGTTATCTTCTGCACGGGCGCCGAGTGCGACTGCATAGCCGCAACGAGCGCGTGACCTATCTCGTGATAGGCGACAACTTTCTTTTCGCTGTCCGAGAGCACCGCGTTCTTCTTCTGATATCCCGCGATGACCGTCTCAATACTCTCTTCGAGATCCGCCTCGGTGACTACCGTGCGGTTGTTTCTGACCGCACGCAGAGCCGCCTCGTTTATAATATTCGCAAGCTCCGCGCCCGATGCGCCGGATGCCATTCTTGCTATCGTGTGGAAGTTGACGTCGTCTGCCGTCTTTATCTTCTTTGCGTGGACTTTCAGTATTGCCTCGCGTCCCGCAAGGTCGGGCAGCTCAACGGGCACGCGCCTGTCGAAACGGCCGGGGCGGGTGAGCGCGGGATCGAGCGTCTCCGGGCGGTTCGTCGCCGCGAGGATGATAACGCCGATATTTTCCTGGAAACCGTCCATCTCTGTGAGCAGCTGGTTGAGCGTCTGCTCGCGCTCGTCGTTGGAGCTGAACTGACCGTCGCGCTTCTTGCCGATGGCGTCGATTTCATCGATGAACACTATGCAGGGAGCTTTCTCTTTTGCCTGGCTGAAAAGATCCCTGACCTTTGAAGCGCCCATGCCGACGAACATCTCAACAAACTCCGAGCCGGACATCGAGAAGAACGGCACATTCGCTTCGCCCGCAACAGCCTTCGCGAGCATTGTTTTACCTGTTCCGGGAGGGCCGACAAGCAGAACGCCCTTGGGCATCGACGCGCCGACGTCGGAATATTTCTTTGGATTGTGAAGATAGTCGACTATCTCCGAAAGGCTCTCTTTCGCCTCGTCTTCACCCGCAACGTCGCTGAAATGTATGCCCTGGGTCGACGGGACATAGACCTTCGCGTTGCTCTTGCCGAAGCCGAACGCCATGGAGTTTTTGCCGCCCGCCTGTTCCATCAGCTTCTTGCCCATATACTGGCCGAGTCCGATGAAGATTATCAGCGGGAGCACAAAAGTCAGCAGGAAGCTCACCAACGGCGAGGTCGTCGTCTCGATATCCTTTGAGAACTTCGCGCCGGAGTCGTAGAGCCGCTGAGTCAGCGTCGGGTCGTTCATCGCGCCGGTCTTATAGATTTTCTTCGCGTCGTCCTTGTCGGTGAAGATTATCTGATCGTCATCGACCTCGACATTGCCGATTTTTTTCTGCTCAATCATGCTCATGAATGTGCCGTAGTCGACTTCCGTCACCCGCGCCTTGACGAGCAGGGGAGACACAATCACATTGAACAGCACAATGACGAGCAGCGCAATGCCGTAGTAGAATATCAGAGGCTTCTTTGGGGATTTCACTTCTTTCATTTTCCGCACCTTCCTTTTTTAGGATTGATGTTAATTGAAAATATATATTAATTATACTCTTGCGTCAAGTTTTATTCAATGTATTTGTTCACATTTTATACACATTTTTCATGCATACAACAACAATAAAAAGACTAGGACAATCAGTTTTGGAAGATGTATATCTATACAATCCAAAACTGACTGTCCTAGTCTTTTGTTCATTAGAGTTTTTATTTAATTATTTTTATATCTAATGCTGTGGCGCTCCATTAGGTTCCAATGTTCCTCCAACCTGTTTCTTCATTCTGAATCGGTAGAAAATAATCGTTGCTAATGTTGACACAACTAAGATTCCAACAAATACTGCAATATCCTGTCCGATCCGTCCATCCATGGATAGTGTGTGACGGAATGCGTGTACTGTATAGCTGAATGGCATATATTTGTGTAATACTGTGTAGAAGTGTGGTGCCATATCCAATGGATATGTTCCTCCGGCTGCACCTAACTGTACGACCATGAATACTAACATGACGTAACTTCCGACACGGTTTAATAACATCTCGCCAAAGCAGATCAATGACATAAATGCCATGGATGCTAAGACGGCCATTCCAAATGTTTTTCCTACGTAATGTGGTTCGAGTCCATTGATTCCCATTAAAACTGCAACCATGATCACTGCCTGCGCAATGGATACTGCTGCCATAACTGTGACTTTGCTTAACCACCACTGAAGTCCACTCTTGACTTCTTCGTTTTTCTCCATTAAAGGATACATTAATGTAAATGCCATACATGCTACGAATAATCCAACGGACATCATATATGGTGCCATTGCGTGACCATTGTTATCAACGTGTGAATATTCTACATTCTTAGCTTTTACTGGTGCGGCAAACATTTTGTTTGTCTTCTTGGTTGCCTTGATACTGTTAACCTGATCTGCTCCTTTTTGTAAGGAATCTTTTAATGTCTTGCTTCCACTCTGAAGTGTTCCGATTCCATTTCCAAGAGTTGTAGATCCTGCTGCTAATTGACTTGATCCACTTGCGATCTGTCCAGCTCCAGATGCTAACTGTCCGGCTCCACTGTTCAATGTATTGTTGTTAGCAACTAAGGCTGCTGTTCATGATTTCAGTGTTTTTGTTCCTTTGTAAAGTTTTGCTGTTCCTGACTTAAATGTTGGAAGTTTTGAGCTTACCTGACCAATTCCACTATTCAGCTGAGTTGCTCCGCTATTTAATGCTTTGGAATTGTTTGTTAATGTTGTAAGTCCTGTGTTCAGGCTTTCAACTCCCGCTGTGTAGTTGGCAATTCCAATCTTTAATCCGCTTGTACTGTCGTTGATTCCAGATTCTAAGGTTGTCATTCCTGTCTGTACTTTTGTAGCACCTTCTGATAACTGAGTCAACGCCTGAATCATACCCATTGTATCCTGAGTTGTTCCCTGACGGTCTAATGTTGTTTTTACTTTATTTAAGCCTTCATACAGACCATTCATCATCGCTTTTTCGTATCCAGAAAGTGTCTGAGATGATTCCGCAAGTTGCTTAGATGATTTTGCTAAAGAACTAACATATGCTTTCACTGTTGCAAGTTGCTGTTCACTACTTGCGGACTGTGTTTTTGCTGTTGTTTTTGTATCTGCCGCTTTCTGTGCATTTGTATATGTTTCATCAACATTATTTTCAACATCAGATGCTGCGCTATCTACCTCGTCGATTTCAGCTAATAATGCTTTTTTATCTTCTTCGCTTAATTTATCAAGTACAGATGAATTCTTTAACTTGCTTACTTTGCTGTTTAAATCAGATACACTTGACTTTGCATTTGCTGCACTGCTTGCTGCCTTCTTCGCTGTTTCATTGTCTGCTGTCTGTGTTGATGTCTCTGATGCGGTTGATCCAGCAGAAAGCATTTGATTCAATTCATTTAATTTTGTATTGAATGCTTCTAATTGTGTATCGAAATCGCTTCGTTTGCTTATAATTCCATCTTTCTTCACTGCATTTTCTTTTAGCTGAATTCCAAGTCCCTTAGATGTTTCTTTTGTCTGACCCAACAGATTTTTAAGGCCTGCTGATAATGTTCCAGTTCCATCTTTTAAATCCTTACTTCCACTGGATAATTTCTCAACACCTGCATTTAATGCTTTATTATTCGCTGCAAGCTGTTTGCTTCCAGCCTGTGCTGTGCTGACTCCGTTTGTGTACTGGGAGATTCCTAATTTTAAGGATTTAGAGCCATTGGATAACTGAGTTGCTCCTGTCTGCAGAGCTGCAACTCCATTTTTCAATGTCTTTGTTCCTGATTTTAAAGATTTTGCTCCACTGTCAACTTTGGCTACACCTGCTGTATATGTTTTTAGCCCTACGGAAAGTGATTTTGCTCCATTCTGAAATGTTAATGTGCTGGATGCTAATTTCTTTAAATTCTGTTCGATCGTATCATTTCCAGCTTTCAGCTTCTTCGCTCCGCTTTCGATCTTTTTGGATCCATCTGCTGCTTTCTGGAAACCGCTTCCGGCTGTCTTGATCTGATCAAATACGGTCTTTACATAAGTTTCTGTTACTTTTTCTCTGACTGACTTCTCAATCTTCGCCATGGCACTATCATCCATCTTGGATGCTACATAGTTCGTACCTGGGTTTGTCTTGTATGTCAGTTTCATCTGTTTTGGATTCTTATCCATTAATGTTGTTGCATTCTTTGAGAAATTTTCTGGAATGGAAATGATCATATAGTATTCTCCACTCTTCAATCCTTTCTCTGCTTTCTTGTCACTTACAAAATGAAAATCCAGTGATCCTGAATCTTTCAGATTCTTTACCAGATCATCTCCTACTTGTAATGTTTTTCCCTCGTAATTTACCTTCTTATCGTGATTGACTACCGCTACTGGTAATTGATCTGCATCTCCGTATGGATCCCACATAGAACCAAGGAATACAGATGTATAAATTGCAGGAATCGTAATGATCGCGATCAAAATGATAATCATCCAGGGGTTCTTTGAAATTTTCTGCCATTCTCGTTTTAACATGATCACAGCTGCTCCTTCCTTGCATTTTTATTACTTATATAGAGGTCATAC
>OHAF01000565.1_pt1 | contig 39466 bp, 26 predicted proteins | sample 1577041 | NCBI WGS metagenome assembly OHAF01 (sample SAMEA3541495, study PRJEB24748) | human gut metagenome | biome: human gut; feature: human-associated habitat; material: faeces | place: China | collected 2012
GGTGGACAGCGGGTAGTAGATCATGGGCTTGTCGTAGACCGGCAGCAGCTGCTTGCTGGTGACTAGCGTGAGCGGGTACAGGCGCGTGCCGGACCCGCCGGCGAGGATTATGCCTTTCATATAATCTGTCCTCTACAATCGAAATGTGTTTTATATCGAGCGATAAAATGGCTCGGAACAAACGGTGTATGGGCTCGCTAAGGTTCTCGCGGCGGTACACCGTAATGAGGATAAGGCGGCTCCCGGTAGCCCAGTCGAGCTCGCGGGTGGGATTAGCCCTTGCGCACCGTCGTACGCAGCGCGTCGACGCTGAATTCTAGCAGGTTCCGGCGGCTCGCCTCCGTGGCTGTGAAGTACCAGTTAGCCAGCACGTACACAGTCTGCCGGCCGAACTCCTAAGGCCAGGGGCTGTACGGGTTGCGCATACGGAGTTTCGCCTCAACGTGTCCGACGGGAATCTGCAGGTAGAAGCATGCGAGCACTGCCGTACGACAGCCGCCTTCCCGCACCATCGGTCTTTGCGGCTAGCTAACCCTCCCCGCTTCACCCTGCACACGCATCTGCAGAGCCTTCTCGGCGAACCTCCGGGGCTCGTACGCGTCCTCAACCAGCATCATGAGCTCGCCGGGCTCCAGCTCCCACCAGCGAGAATCCTCAAGCGCGGCGATCGTCTCGCCGTCGAAGCGCTTCCGCCGCTCCCTCGCGGGCGCGCCCGTCACGATCGAGTAAGGCTCCACATCGTGCGTCACGATGCTGCCCGCGCCTATCACTGCGCCGTTGCCTATGCGATTGCAACCCGAAGTAATGATTGAGCCATAGCCGACCCAGACATCGTTACCGATCACGAGCCCGCTCCGCTCAACGTCGTAATCCGACACCCCAGTGAATGTGGGGTTGTAGAGCAAGGGCGACATGACGGCCCGCTCCGTCGGGTGGTTCGCTCCAAAGTAGCGGACGTTCCCGGCGAAGGAGCAGTATCGGCCGACGAGGATAGACCCCCCTCCGCCGTTGAACGCGTCATCGAAGCAGGAGCCGTACGTATGGAGGTCGACGTCGACGCCGTGCAGACTCTTCGCATAGGCACGCAGCTCGCTCGACGTCATCTGCCACTCAACGGAACCGCGCCATTTGTACTTCAGTTTTATTGCCAACGCCTTAGCGTTCATGGTACATGTCTCCTTTGGCTCAATACTGCACTTACAGCGCCCGCTAATGCTTGACGCCTTTTCTTCTTCTGAGTAGCTTCAACAAGGCACGTATCTCGCTTTTCGCTTGGGCGGCCTGAAGCGCGACGACCGCGAGCGCGCATGCGCCGGCCAAAAAGGTGTAGTTCTCCACATTCAACGCTGCTAAGACCGCCTGAAAGATCAAGAGGGCCACGCAGGTGTAAAACACCAACCAATTAGTGCGCACATCGACGGCGCGGGCGGCCCCGCGCATCCTCGACAGCATTACGAGAAAGTTGCTGACCACATCGGCTATGCAGGCTCCTAGAAGGCCGAGCGTCGGAACCAGAGCCCAGCAACCCGCCATGGTCGCGACCGCACCGATCATCGTCGTAACGAACAGCCTTTTTGTATCCATGCTAGCGGAGTAAATAGTTCCGTAGAAAGAGAAAATCGTGTTGAAGAAGAAGGCGACCAGGAGAAGCGGGATGTACCTCCACGCGGAATAGAAGCTACTTTGCAGGAGCAACGAGGCGAGGAGTGGAGTGACCGCAGCGAGCAGAGCGGCACAGGAGAACATGATGAACTGGAGTGCCGAAAAGACCGTCGTGAAGAAGTCTCCGGCCCCCACTTTTTTGAACTCCTGATATGCCGAGATCTGCCATGCCTGCTGAAAGATCTGAAACACGGCGTTCAACAGATTTGGAATCTTGCTTGCCGCAGCGTACAGCCCGTTCGAGGCAATTCCCAGAAACCCCGTCACGAAAAACCTACTGATGCTATTGTTTACCCACCAAAAGAGCGTGTTGGGTGTCAGAGGAATCGCGTAGGACATCATCTTCTTCAGGTCGACGCGAAGGTCGCTCATCCCAACATGCAGCAAATGGTCGCGGTGTTTGCCAAGGGCCTCGTATACCAACGACCCGCAGACACCCCCGAGTATCGTCGCGATGAAGTACCCCTCGACACCCAGCCTCAGCTGCGCGATGAACACAAAGGCGCCGATAAGGGTGGCCAGCGAGGAAATCCCAGCGGCAAAGGGAATGATGCGCACCTGGTCGAGCGCCCGCGCGACGTTGCTTTGGTACGTCAGCATGGCATTGCTCGCATAGGCCGCCAAGAACCAGAGCTTGTAATCGCCAAGCCCCCCGAAGATGCCAAGATCGAGCAGTGGAAGCATGACGGTGACGATTGCGAAGCTCACGAGGACAATCGCCAGCCCCGCAGTCACGTAGCGGTCGGTGTTCTTCGAGTCATCGATGACGAACCGCAGCACCGCATCAGAAATCGAAAGCGTCGCGAGGGGCACCATAAGCGTGATGACCGTCAGCGACATGTCGGTGATTCCGTACTCGCCCTCGCTCAGGTAGTAAGTGTAGAGCGGAACAAGCACGAAGGCTATAAGCTTCGTCGCAACGGAGTTGACAGCGAAAAGGACAATGTTCTGCGCAAGGCTCTTGTATTTGTTCAAACCCGTCTCCAAGCTAAGCTCTACTCGATCTTGCCCGACGCGATGCGTCGGAGCGTGCCAAGGAACATTTTGCAGCGAACGGCGAGTGGCAGCCGCTTTTGCCAGCAGGCAAGCTGCCTGAGCGAGTAACTCGGCGTTTGTTTACGTGCAAGCCTCATTGCGAGGATAAACGAGTGCATCGCCGACTTGCGCATGCACTGACCGGGCTGCATCTCATTCACCACCTCAAGATCCTCCAAGGGAGACGTCTCCAGAACGCCCGCAGCGACGGCGGAGCGGAGCAGCTCTTCTCCGGCTTTTGTACGGGCAAACGTCACGTTGCGGCCATCCGCTTCCTTAAAAGATGGGTGGCCGCCGACAAGGTACCAGCCATCGCCGCAGCTGAGGTCAGCGGCCTCGCCGGTTCCCTCCCAGCAAAAGCGGCACACTTCCTGAAGATCCCTGCCGAGTATTTGACCCCAGGACTTCTCGTATTCCATCTCGGCCGCCGTGCCGCCCTCGAAGGCGGCGGTAGTCATGCCGGGCCAGCCACAGCCCCTGTAGCGAAAGCTCGACAGGTTATCGCGGCTGCCGCCCATCGAGGCCAGCAGCCGGTCGTTGGCCTGTGCCGTCGGGGTTCCCCCACAGAAGAACGAGAGCAAGTAGGGGAGGGTATTTTTCCAGTCGGCATTGCCGACAAGCCATGAGCGTAGAACACGGATGTCACACGGCTTAGCGACGACCGCGTAGCGCTTGCCTTGGTCGACTCTATTGAAAAGGCCGACATAGGGTGACGAGGCGGTGTAGCGAGACCCCGCGCAGGCCAGCACCTCGTCAGGCGTCTCAGAGACCACTGTCGTGGTTCTCATGGGGTCTTCGGGGTCGGTGGAAACTTGGACGACCCCGTCCACCATCCCGTTCCGGAGGAGGTGAGCGCAAAGCGCCGTGAGCGTACCACCGGAAGAGGCGGCGTGACGCACATCAGGATTAGAAGACCAGCTGTAGCACGCGGTGAGGAGCGGGCCCCAGGGAGCGGAGGGGTTCCCCGCCCCGGTCAGGCTGTTGCAATAGCAGACGGAGGTATCGAAGCCCGATTCCTCCGGGTCGGAGGTCGGACGATAGTACCCGCGAGCATCGATATGGTGATCGCAAACTCCGCTGCACAGGCCGCACCCGCAGCAATATCTTTCTACACGCGAAGCCATCATGCCAGCCCCGCCGCCTTGGCGAAACCCTCGCAGTAGCGTGACAAACCGTCGAGGTAAACAGGCTTGGCTCTTTCGACTGCCTTGGCGAGCTCGTCCCTTCGCCCGAAGTAGTCGAAAAACAGATCGAGGGCACCGTCGATGGTAAGGTCGGCCTTGGCGTCAATGAGATAGGGATAGCCAAGAGTGCCGTACAGCCCGTTGAACTTCCGGCTATAGGCGACGGGAACGACCGGGACGCCGCTCGAGATCGCCCCAATGGTCGAGTGCATGCGCGCCCCGGAGAAGAAGTCCAGGGAAGAGATGTAGGACTTCGCCTCACTCGCCGATTCGAAAGGCTCCGGAAGAATGACTCCGGGGTGACGGGAGCGAAGGTCCACGCAGGCGGAGTAGTCGTCATCCACGCCGCCCTCTCCACCGTCTGAGGCGACGACATGGGGCACGAGGTGGACGGCGATACCTTCGTCGTCACTCAGCCTCCGCACGAGCTCGTCGACGAAGTCGCGATAGGAGAAGGAGAGGCCGAAGTAATTCTTGTGGTCGTATCCGCCGGAATACAGGAGGCCGGAGACGTTGAGGCCGACGTTGAGCTTGCCGTTGCTCTGCTCGCGTTTCTCGAAAGGCAGGGCGAATGCGACGTCAATTACCTGCTGGAGCGGGACGTCGATGCCGAGCTCGCGGCAGCACGCAAGCGACTTGTCGTCGCGAACGAAGATCGCGGCAAGCTTACCAAGCTCCCTCTTGGCAACGGCGCTTCCCAACCTTGTGTTGAATGGGCCTATTGTCTGGGGCGCAAACACGATGGGGGCACCATGCGCTTTGGCGTGCTCTATGGCCAGAGACTCGGCGATAAGCCGCGTGATGCCGTAGTTGTCTGTATAGCCATCCCCTCCGCAAAGGTCGACGACGAGGTCGCAGCCGTCAAAGGCATCGCTCTTCCGGATGAGCGAGGGGTTTTTGATGGTCGCCTTTAGGCGCGGGTAGGTGCGGTACTCGTACGGATTGGACGTCACGCCCACAAGCGAGGTATACGAAGCGAGATCCACGGGGTATCTGGGCTCGGACAAGATCACCCTATAGCAGGGTTGCACATCGTACTCGGCGAAAACCGAATCCATAAGACGGATGTTCGAGACAGCGAGCGCCGAGCATCCAAGGTTGTAGTCTCTTACAAGGTGGGAAACCAATCCCACGGTCATTTTACGCATCACTAGCAGTGCTCCTCTCTGCGAACTGGGCAAGGCCCCGCTCTTTTCTGGAAATAATGACGTATGCAATCAACAGGGCGATAAGCTCGAAGTGGAGCCTCGCCAAATCGGTCTCCTGCACCCCGAACTGCGCGATGTAGTAGAGCGCGAAGACGATGAAGGCTATGCCGCCGAACGTGAACCGGCCTTCCCCCTCAATGCGGCACCCACGATGCCGCCATGCGTAGCGAAGGTTGCCGACATAGAAAACAATGAGCGCGATAAGACCGATGACGCCACATTGCAGGTAGATGTACAGGTAGTTGACCTCGACGGAGGTCTTCGTCGTCCACTGATTGAGAACATGGCTGAACTCCGCCTTGACGCCGAGGCCGGCAAGCCAGTTATCGCCCACGTAATCAATGACCCACGCATACAGATCAAAGCGGTTCCCAAACCCCACCACGCTCGAGTTCTGAGACTGAGCGGTACCGGCCAACATCGAAAGGACGGCGGAAGCGAAATCACTGAAAGCCTTCGAGAAGAGGCTGAGGTCGAAGCCCAGTGCGTCACTGCCCAACACGAGGACGCATAACCCCAGGCATAATTCCGCGATTACGGAGAGCACCTTGCCCGCGCCGGAGCGCAGGATCAAAATTGAATTGGCGGCAACAAAAACGCAGATACCGAGACGGGATACGGATAGGATCATGCTCACGACGAGCGGCACATATGCCAACACGAGCGCCCTCTTGCCCGCCTTGCTCACCCTGGTTGTGAGGCGGTAGGCGACCAAGACCGAAGCTATAGCCTCGAACAGGCCGAGGTTTATCGGCGAACCGAACGTGCCGGTGCACCGCAGCACCCCATAGCGCAACCCTGTACTGCCGTCCGCGGGATTCATCAAAGCCCCTTGCATGAAATACTGCCCCGTCAGCGACTCGGCAATCCCGAGCATGCCAAGAAGTACCGCAGCGTAGATGATGCCGTCTATCGCCCTGAAAAAGTCCCGCCTATCCTCGATGGAGAAGACGATGGCGACGCACGCAAGGAGCTCGGCGAAGAGCCAAGCGACGCCGTTCATGAAGCTGGCAGTGACGAAGTTGAAGATCGTGTATACGGCGAGGTAGAGCCATACCGTCCAGTCCTCTTTAAAGACCTTGGCGTCGAAGTTCCGAAGTCTAAAAACGAAGAAGAACAAGACGAGCAGCAGCCCGCAGAAATTAGCATAGCTAAGCGGCCCGAGGTAGTAGTTGAGGGGCATGATCGGATAGAGCATGAGCACGAACATAAAGAAGAACTTGTTCGGCTTCCTTCGGTTGCCGGCAGAGTCGCGAAGGAGAATCTGCGCGTAGGGCACGCTAGGGGCTTCCGTCATCGCGCACCGCCGTTCTCTTCGCCGAGCGCACGCCAAACCGCGTCGAGGTATGCATAGCCGAAGAACCTGTCGGGTTCGAGGTATGCTCCCTCACCCCACTCGTTCCATGCGTTTATGAACACAATCCTGTCGTCTAAGGCAGGGTTCCCAACGACGCCTGAAATGACGTCCGCAAGCCAAGTCCGGAAGAGATCCGGCGTTGACCCGTGGAAGATCGTGCCCCGGTGATTCCTTCTTGCCGTGTTATCCCACATGGGCATTACGGCTGGGTACACCTTTCCGCTCCGATTCTTACTCGAGTTATATCTGCCGTTCTCTACAAGATCCTTGTAGTCGTAAACGTTCCCGCCAAAGTCGGTTCGAAGCGGTCGGACATCCTTAGTGATGTTCTTGCAGCTATGTTCAACCTGTTTGGGCTGGAACTCAGATTCGGCATCATAGCCCTGAGCAACCCAATCCGTCGTCGTATCTCGCTCCTGAATCGCGATCACATACAGATTGGTTCCGAGCTCTTCTTGGGCCTTTTTACGCCAATACCTAAGAACCCTCTCGGTATCCGGGACCATGGAAGGCCGATACACCGATAGAACCGGTCTGCCATCAATACGGTAATAGCGGCAGTCCTTGAAATCAGCCAGAACATCCTCAATGAAGCTCTGATAGCTTTCCACCGTGGGCTCGATGGCCATGAGCACGTCGGCATTCGTTCCCGAGAACCGCTTCGTCCAGTTCTCATTTGCCCAACAGTAGAAAAACGGCATGTCGAGTGACTGATTATTAAGGAATTTATTGAGAGGATACTCAAGCAAACGCTTTCCGTTGAACCAGTAGTAGTAAAAGCAGAATGCTCCGACGCCATAGTTCTTGGCAATTTCGACCTGTCGAGCCATCACGTCATCCACACGCAGGTCATAATAGCCAAGCTCGCCTGGCCTACGCGGCTGATAGTGACCCACAAACTGCGGGACTGCCTGATCAACGTTATTCCACTCGGTCGTCCCCCTCCCCCACCATTCATCGTTGTAATGGTTCGGATGGAACTGGGTCAGGTAGTACGCAACGAGCGTCACGTCTGACTTGCGAGCCTCATGCTCGGTGTATTCGCGATACCACTCCGAGCGCTTTCCGCAGCTGGAGAGCACGTACTCGGCATACTCTTTCAGCAGCTCGGCATCATCAAAAACGGGCGTATCGCCACGGGCGTCAGCCTTCGCCTCTTTTGCCAAGATCCGCTCATAGCGCTTGGCACTCAGCTTGTTCTTGAACTCGCTGCTCAGCGGCAGCTTCCAGTATGCCTTCTTCAGCACATCCTTCAGCACACATAGCTCCTTACTTAGATTGTTCGATCAACTGTGCATACGTTTGTTCAAGCGCGCGAGCATGCTCTCGAATGGTCGGTACTTTGAATGAATCGCAAATTGCTTTGCTCATGCTCTCAATTCGGTTAGGAGATGCAATGATGGATCCAATGCTCTCGGCGAGATCCTCTGGGGTTGATTGGCACACAATACCATTAACTCCGTCTGTTATCAGATCCTTTGCTCCCGCGCTATCCGAGATAACAACGGGTACGCCGAAGCTCATTGCCTCAAGCGCCGTGAATCCAAAGGTCTCGTAGCGCGTGCTCGGCACCACCACGAGATCCAGATCGGCCATGACCACAGGAAGGTCCTCGTAACGATAGGGATCATGAGAGATGAGATACTCACGCTCCCCCTCGCCCTGACGGAAGAACACGTGCAAGGCAAAGGACCTAGGATAGTTGGCTTCAAGGAGATCAAGAGCATCCCGAAGAACGAAATAGCCCTTTAAATCCATTCGAGGTCCCAAGTAACCAATCTGGAGTACGGGATGCGCGCTATGATACTGCTTTTTATCCTCAATTGCCCCATGAGTAACATTGAGCACGACGGTGGATCTTGGCCTAACGTAACGCTCAAACACCTCAAGCGTCATGGAGCTGTTACCAAGCGTGAGATCGAAAGCCTCAAGGAGCTTGGCATAATAGCTTCGAAGTGCCCTGTAGCCCGAAGCATATCGACTAGCTTCTTCAGCTACATGTTGGACATCAGACCGTACAGAAGGATCACCAAGTCCCTCATTGTTTTTTTGTCGGAGCGCCTTAATCGGTTTACTCTCCTTAAGTAAACGATACACCCCTGACTGAATCAAACAAAGCTTCGCCCTTGACAACGCACCGGCGTTGCACGACCAACAATCGGCACAACCGTGATCGTCAACACAGGGAGCTCCCTGCTTCTCAAGGGAGACCATCGAACAAATTCCAAAGAAATCGTGCGTGGTGAAGACCGTTTTCACACCAAGGGTCCTACAGGCCTCCAGCGCCTCAAGAGGTAATCCCTGCAAAGTATGCACGTGAAAGACATCCGCCTCAACACGCTTGAAGAAGTTAATGAACGCTGATTTACTCTTCTTATGAGAGAAAAGCTCAACATCCCGAATCCCATTAAGCAAAGGAACGGGTAACGGATTTACCAGCTCAAAACTCGCAATAGAATCGCACCTCATAGATTTAAAAGGTGGGCGCTTAACTATTGAGCACTTTGAACCAAAATCTTTCAGAACGCCAGGCCACAGCAACATGACATCGTTCCCAAGCTTGATTTGTTCAAGAATCAGATCAATGCAGTACGTCGTCATGCCACCCCTTCTAAAGGGTGGAAAGCCTAATGAATAATGAACTATGCGCATGATACGGCACCGTTAGACGATAGAAGATCACTGTAGATACGAACCATACATGCCTTAGACTCTTCAAGGCTGAAGCTCTTCACGCTCTCATATCCAGCGGAACCAAGCTTTGCTCTATAAGCGTAATCCGAATACAGATGCTGAAGAGCATCGGCCCAAGTGTCGATGCTCCACGGATCGCAAAGCACACCGTTATACCCATCAATAAGATAATCAGGAATACCATGGACATCCGACCCAATGAGGGGAAGACCGGAAGCGAGCATTTCAATGCCAGCAAGTCCGAGACCTTCGCGCGTGGAAGGCAGTACTCCAACATCAGAACACTTACAGATCTCAGGAATATCCGGACGACGCCCCAAGAATCGAACGTCCACACCGTTCTGTCGAGCAAGCTCCTCGACGCTCTCTTTAGTGTCAGCTCCGTTGATGTAGTTACCACAGACGACAAATACCGCATGGGATATTGGTTTTCTCGCAAGAGCCTCAACAATTATGCGTTGGTTTTTACGAGCGGAAATCTCACCAACAGCCAAAATAACAAAGTCATCAGGCTTCAGATTCAACGAAGCCCTATACACATCTCGTTTTATCTGAACGCCATGAAACTTATCAATATCAACTCCGACGCCCGGAATATACCGAACGTCATCACAATGCATCTTCAGCGCATTTCCGTAATCCTCGTGGTTGATCGTAATCATGACATCGCTCCAGCGCGACATCAAATCTTCAACGGGATAGAAACACGCCCATGCCTTGCGGCTTGCTCGATTATGAAAATAGAAACCGTGGGTGGTGTAAGCGACTTTCGTTTGACCTTCTTTACGGCATTTCCTGAAGACCGTTCGACAAAGAGCGCCCGCTATTGGCGTGTGGCAATGAACGAAATCGAAGGATTCAGAGGCGGCAAGCTTCTTTAGCTGCCCAAAGGCAGTAAGCGTATCTTTGGAGACGGGCTTGTTCGAAGAAAAATCAACCTGATGGTAGATAACGCCCCGACTCTCAAGGAATTCAACGACATCATTTGCTCCCGCATGATTCGCGTTTGCAGCGCAATGTACCTCAAAACCCATGCTCTGAAGGGTTGCGATGTCTGGCATAAGGAAACTTCGGATAAAGCCTGCCAACGCAGTTACGATCAGCGCCTTCCGGGGAGTCGCAGAGTTAAGGCGGCTCACTCCGCCACCTCGCCCTTCACGGCCTGCGGCCCCTCAAGGAACAGGCGCTCGTACTCGTTGGCGATGTGCTGCCAGCTGTAGGCAGTGGCGACACGCGACTTGGAGCGACGACCCAGCTCGGCAATCACGACCGCGCCCATGGCATCTGCCCGCTCAATCAGCGCAGCAAGATTGCCAGGCTCCTTGGTCCAGTAGAGAGCCGCGTCTTCTGCCACCTCACGGTTGAACCCTACATTGAGGAGCAGATTCAGGTCGGTGGAACCCAGAGCCTCGAGCAGGCTCGGGTTCGTGCCGCCCACCTCGTGGCCGTGGAAATAGCCGTAGGCCTGCTCACGGATCTTCGCGAGGAGGTCACGGTCGTAGACCGTGCCCACGAACTTAATGCGGGAGTCGCGGCTGTAGTGCGTCCGCTCCTCAAGCTCGGCGAGGAACTTGTCGTTGACGTTGGTAATCAAGGCGAAGTCGCGCTCGGTGCCGCTCGACATGAACTCGCGGATCATCGTCTCGTAGTTGTTCTCCGGCACAAAGCGGCCAACCACGAGGTAGTAGCCCTTGGGCGAAAGCCCGTGCTCGGCGCACCAGCCAGTAAACTTCGGGGCGTCGTCCGCAAGCGGGCTCCTATGTGTATCCGCACCGTAAGCGATAAACGTAGTGGCCGGTCTATAGATCGGCGAATCGTACTCCTCGTGGATGTACCTCTCGATGTTCTTAGAGTCGCAGACCAGCAGATCGCAATTGCGGACCATCATGGACTCGGAGGCCTTCCAGTAGCTGCGCACGGGGGCGCTCCACTTGGCGCGCTTCCACTCGTGCCCGTCTGGGTTCACGTATAGTCTTCCGCCTAAAGCGTGGATACGCTTCTGGAAGTGGGCGCAGAAGGGACCGATGCGGCACGCCAAGACGTAAACAATCGGGTGCTCGACGTGGTTGTCCTCGACGTAGCGGCAGACGCTGCCGAGCGCCGCAACGTCGTACCAGATGGCCTGGGCGGGCCCCACGTCGGGAACCTTCACGTTGAAGCAGTGAGCGCCGTGATACTCGAACTCGCCATCCTCGCGGGCCTTGCAAGCTACATGATACCTGATGCGGTGGTTGCCCTCGTGCGACTCGGTCAACCGATCGACAAAGGTCTCGTAGCCACCGTAATTGCCCGGGATGCCCTTGGAGCCGACGATGAAGATGTGTTGCGTTTTCGACATTAAGCCGCACCGTCCCCAGATATCATGGTCTTCAACGTACCGATAATCAACCGCAGGTCCTGCCCCAGGCTGCGACGCTCGATGTAATCCAGGTCGAGGGTGACCATCTCGTCAAACCCCAAATGGCTCCTGCCCATTACCTGCCAGGGGCCGCTGCAGCCGGGCTTTACCGCCAGGCGCTTCATGTCGTGCTCGCTGTACAGGGCAACCTCGCGCGGCAGGCCGGGGCGCGGGCCAATGAGGTTCATTTGGCCCAAGAACACGTTGATGAGCTGGGGCAGCTCGTCGATGCTGTGCTTGCGAATGAAGTTGCCGACACCGGGAATAATGCGCGGGTCGTGCTTCATCTTAAACATGGGGCCGGTGGCCTCGTTTTGAGCCTGCAAGTCCTTGAGCATTTGGTCTGCGTTAGGTACCATGCTGCGGAACTTGTAGATCTTAAACAGGTAGAACGTGCCGTCTTTGCGCACGCGGCCCACGCGCCACTGCGAATATAGGGGGCTGGCGCCCGGACTCTTTATGCAAATGACCGCGCTCAGAATTACCCCGGGAATAAAGAGCAACACCAAGGCTCCGCCGGCGGCGGCAATGTCCACCGTACGCTTAACAACGCGGTAGACTCTGCGCCCAAGCTTGGGCTTCACTCCGGAGTTAGCACCGCGCAGCATCTTGTACGCTTGTTCGTTTGTAAGGTAATCCCCCGCAGAACCCGCTGCGGCAGGGATAGAGTTCGCCGTGGCGTCGGTGCACGTCTCCCGCGCGCCCTGTTCCATGGTCATCATCGTAGGTTCCAAGAGCCCTCCCCCGTTACTTTTTTCCTTCGATCGTCTGCTTGCAAACTTGCAGCTAGGCGATTGCTTTTCTGTGATTGCGCATGACGCGCTGCTCGTTTGAAAGCACCGCGAGGCCGACGCGGGTGGTTACGCGTCGGCCGCACAGGTTGAGCTCCAAAAAGGCAGTGCTCTTGCGTCTGTTAATGGTTTTGATAAGGGCCTCGTGGCCTAGCAGCGGACCTGCCGTTACTACGACCTGGTCTCCATCCTTTAGAGCCTCGCTCATGGGCACTACGCGGTCTCCCCTATTGGTAAAGCTGCCAATGAGCTGGGTCTCTTCTTTTGCCAGCGGCACAAACTGACCGTCCTGGGAAAGCACCCGAGCAAAGTCGTCCATGCGCAGCAGATACTGTTGCACGGTGCGAGGATCTGCCGTATCGCAAATGAGATAACCGGGAAAGAGCGGCTTGGGTGTGCTGACCCATTCGCCGTGTACCTTGATCTCGGTTTGATATTGGGGATAAAAGAGCTCCTGCATGGCACCAGCCGGCACCATGCGCTCGATGCGCTCGCGCATAACGTCTTCGCGACCGTTAGTGACCTGGATCACATACCACACGAGCACCACCCCCTTGCTGTCTTACGTGTGGCTCACGGGGTTTGGGTATGGCTACGCCAGGGCGCTTGTGCGCGAAGGCGCTCCATATTCAAACCCTGAGCCCAGTTAGACAAGCACGTGGCTCTGCCCCACCGTGAACGGTATGTATAGGCGCAGCCCATATGTGGCTAATCGTCTTAACGACGAAAGCACATGCAGTTGGCTGCGTGCGAGTCAGTCTGGGGATGATTCACAACTGACTGACTCGCACGCAAACAGCTGAAGTGCTTGCTGCGTTTTGCCATGCAAAAAAATGCCTAGAATATCTTGCGGAAATATAAATTACCGCCAATCAATTCAAAACATCGCTGCATGACCACTGTATTGGAGCTCGTGGTTTTTCTAACACCGCCGTTACGGCCGGATGCCGATCGACCCTGCGCTATGTGACTTGATGGAGCCTGAGCACAGTTGAACCCATGTAACGTTAGGTATCCTAGCACAAGCTATGAGCGAGACCGATTTGGGTTGTGTTGAACAACATATGCAACAAATCCGAGCTTGAGGGGGTTGTTTGCCTAAGTTGTTCACGTTGATGCAGGTAATTGCAATGCGAGCAGTGGCCTAGGACATTCCTGAATCCCAAATGGAGCGGCGAGGTGCACCGATAATCGCGCTTGGCTAACAAATTATGTACAGACATGGGAATAAATTGTGCAACTTTTTGTTGGCGTGGGAGGGGCTTTGTGCCCCACGGTGAATGGTCATAAAAAAGGCCTTCGGGGAACCGAAGGCCTTTGCATTCACGATGGTGGAGACGAGGGGGATCGAACCCCTGACCTCTTGACTGCCAGTCAAGCGCTCTCCCAGCTGAGCTACGCCCCCGTGACGAGGAGATACTATAGGGGAAGTTGGCGTGACGTGCAAGGACTTTTTTGGTCAGATTCTAAATGCCTAATGATATAGGTAAGCGATGGCGGTGCCAGTGCGGACTTGGATTGTGGCTGTTGACCTGACGACGTTGCTGATGCCCGTGTCGGCCAACAGGCCCAGCGGGCTGTGGTCTAGCTCCCACTCCAAGCCATGTTCGCTTACCACCGTCCCAGGGGCTATGGCGATGATGGAGAACGTCTTGCCTTTGGCGCCTTTGATGGTCCAGGATTCGCCTTCGTGCAGAATGCGGGCCGTGGACTCGTCCTCGGCAATCCAGACGGGGGCGTCCGCATAGCTTGCCAGTAGCCCTAACACGGACAGGGCCATGTCGGGACGACCGCCCGTAGCGCAAGTCGCGACCACTTCGGCACCCGGCCAGCGACGGCGAACGGAATCGAGCGCCAGCGCCAGGTCGGTATAGTCCTTGTAGGGGTCGTGGCGTTCCACCTCAAAGGCTTCGGCGGCATCGACCAACGCACGACCCGCATCACTCACCGTGTCGGCATCCCCCACATATACGTCGCAGCTCAAACCGGCACCCAGCAGAGCATCCAGGCCGCGGTCCACGGCGACAACGTGGTCGCATTCCCCTGCTAACCTACGCAACAGATCAGCGCTCGCCACCACGGGCGAGCCGCAGACCACTAATACCTTGCAACCCACAGCTCTCGCCTATCCCTCAAACGCAAGCAGGCGGGCCAGATCCAGCTCCTCGTAGCTGTCGATAAAGATCTCGCAGTTGGCGCGTACGTCGTCGCGCTCCATACGGCCGTGCGGGTCATAGATGCCCACGCGCTTAAAGCCGGCGGTGCCAGAGCTCTTAAGGCCAAAGACGGCGTCCTCAAACACCCATGCGCAGTCAAACTTATGCCCATAGCGCTCCTCCAGACGGCGCAGCGCCAACTCGTATACGTCGGGGAATTGTTTGGAGCGTCCTGCCTCACCCGTCGTGGTAACAAACTCCATGTATGCGTCGAGTCCGGCACCAGCGAGCGCGGACTGCACCAGCTCGGCCGGCGTGGACGTGGCGACGCACATGGCAAAGCCGGCCGCCTTCGCCTGCTCCAAAAATGCCAAGAGCCCCTCGCGCGGCGGCACCTTGGAGTACCCATCGATCAGGATGTCGCTCAGCTCGCGATACAGCTCCACGCCATTCTCGCCAATGCCCCACGTGTCGTGGTAGGCCTGGCACTCGTCCTCGAGCGACAAATGCTCAAACTGGGCAAAATCGTCGACCGTCACGTTAACTCCGTGGCGGTGCAATAACTCGGGCTGAGCATGGGCCCAAACGGGGGTGCTATTAACCAGTGTGCCGTCGCAATCGAAAATAAAAGCAACGTTGGGGGCGGCGGTCTGGGACATAAACGAACCTTTCGATGTCAAATGGTAAACATCCTGCTAAAAACGTTTTACCAAACGTCAGACTAACAATCTTGAAACCCTAATTGGTAAAACTGTCAAGAGTTTTACCACGGCAATTCTGCCAGTGGTCTAAACATGGCGCTTACCGATTAAACGCCGCCCTAAAACCACTTTCCTTCATAAAAGTAACGTACAGGTGTTATCGTAGTTTCTGCCGAAAGTTCCACCGAGCACGCGAGGTGGAACGAATCATAGAACTATCGCCGTCCCTTCGATTCGTGCAGCCTTGGACCTTTCGCATCTAGTCACCAAGGCAACACGCTGCCGCGTCATGATGGGATCAAACGTGAGCGATACAAAGCTAAAGCCAGCAACCAAAAAGCCCGTTACCCGTAAAGCCGCCCCGCACGCGCCGGAGCTCACTAAGGACGATGTCTATCTGTTTGGCATCGGCACGTGGGAGCGCAGCTGGGAAAAGATGGGCGCGCACCCCGACACGCAGAACCGTACGCGCGGCTGGCGCTTTTGCGTTTGGGCGCCCGACGTAAAGAGTGTGCATGTCATTGGCGAATTTAACGACTGGGATGAAGAAGCCAACCCGCTGGTGCCCATGCATACGAGCGCTATTTGGGAAGGCTTTATTCCTGGCGCCGAACAGGGCCAGCTCTATAAGTACCTTATCGAGACCAACGAGGGCGAAAAGCTCTACAAGGCCGATCCGTATGCCTTTAAGGCCGAGTGCCCTCCGGGTACCGCGAGCGTACTGTGGACCCTCGACGGCTACAAATGGAATGACGCCGCGTGGCTCAAGCGACGCGCCGGCCACAACCACATGTCGCAGCCCCTTAACATCTACGAGGTGCATATTGGTTCGTGGAAGCGCCACGGCGACGCGCCGCAGGGCGAGCCGGACGAGTTCGGCAACTACCCCGGCCCCATGGATCCCTTCCCCGCACAGCGCGGCGAGTTCTATACCTACGACGACCTGTCGGTGGAGCTCGTGGACTACGTGCGCGACATGGGCTACACGCATATCGAGGTCATGCCGCTCATGGAGCATCCCTTCGACGGCTCCTGGGGCTACCAGACGACCGGCTACTATGCCGCCACGTCGCGTTACGGCAACCCGCAGCAGCTCATGCACTTTATCGATGCGTGCCACGAGGCAGGCATTGGCGTGATCATGGACTGGGTGCCCGGCGGTTTTTGCGCCGACTCCCACGGCCTTGCCACCTTTAACGGCCACATGCTGTTTGAGCACGAGATTCACCCCAACTGGGGCACGCACAAGTTCGATTTTGCCCGTGGCGAGGTCCGCTCCTTCCTGGTCTCCAACGTGCTGTACTGGCTCGAGAACTTCCACGTTGACGGCATTCGCATGGACGGCGTATCCAGCATGCTGTACCTCAACTTTGGCATCGACGATCCCGGCCAAAAGAAGTTCAACAAGTACGGCACCGAGGAGGACCTGGACGCCAGCGCATTTATCCGCCAGGTCAACTGCGCCGTGGAGGCGCACTACCCCGACGTGATGATGATGGCCGAGGAGTCCACCGCGTGGCCGCTCGTGACCTATCCGCCGCAGGACGGCGGCCTGGGCTTCCACTACAAGTGGGACATGGGTTGGATGAACGACACCCTGCACTACATGCAGACCGATTTCCCGTGGCGCCCCGGCAACCACGGGCTGCTCACGTTCTCCATCATGTACGCCTTTACCGAGAACTTTATTTGCCCGCTGAGCCACGATGAGGTCGTGCACGGCAAGTGCTCGCTGATCGGCCGCATGCCGGGCGACTGGTGGCGCCAGTTTGCCGGCCTGCGCACGCTCGCCTTCTACCAGATGACGCACCCCGGCGCCAAGCTCAACTTTATGGGCAACGAGATTGGCCAGTTTATTGAGTGGCGCTACTACGAGTCCATCCAGTGGTTCCTAACCGAGGAGTACGAGACTCACCGTCATCATCAGGCGTTTATCAAGGCGCTCAACCACCTGTACACCGCCGAGCCCGCCCTGTACGAGCGCGGCTACACCGACGACGGCTTTACCTGGATCGATGCGGACAACTCCAAGCAGTCCATCGTGAGCTTTGTGCGCCAGGGCGAGGACATCGACGACGACCTGGTGATCCTGATCAACTTTGACCCGGCGAGCTACGAGAGCTTCCGCGTGGGCGTGCCGCGCGAGGGCGACTGGGAGGTCATCTTTGATTCCGACCGTCCAGAGTTCGGTGGCAGCGGCTATGCCGGCGAGGAACCCTACACCTGCTCGAGCGAGCCCTATCCCTGGAACGGGCAGATGGACTCCATTGAGATTAAGGTGCCCGGCCTGGCAGGCGTAGTGCTTAAGCGCCGCGGCCCCAGCAGCTACAAGCCGCCCGTGGTTGAGGAGCCCAAGAAGGCGACGCGTAAGCGCTCGTCCTCGGTAAAGCCCAAGGCCGCGGCTGCTAAGAAGGCTCCAGCTAAGGCGAAGGCTACCAAGCCCGCTGCCAAGGCTTCGGCCAAGTCCACCACGGCCAAAAAGGCAGCCACCAAAAAGGCCGCTCCCAAGGCTAAGGCAGCTGCCGTTAAGGCTCCTGCTAAGAAAGCGTAACAAAGGCGTTACCACTGTAAATAACCGCCCCGACGAGGCGTAGGATACAAGTCATAACCGTTCCGGGAGAAACATCCCCGGGGGAAAGGAACGTATGAATAAGATCTTCGACAACAAGCAGGAGTTTACCGAGCTCTATCGCGATGCCGTCATGAGCATCAGCGGCAAGAGCGTCGAGGCCGCCAGCGACCTCGACCGCTTTAACGCCCTGGCCAAGCTCGTGGCCGAGAAGGCACGCACCGTTGCCACCAAGAGTGACGCCCGCGTCACCGCCGAGGGCAAAAAGCGCGTGTACTACTTCTCGATCGAGTTTTTGATCGGCCGCCTGCTCGACAACTACCTGCTCAACTTTGGCGTGCGCGACATGGTCGCCGAGGCGCTCGACGACATGGGCTTTGACCTATCCGTCATCGAGAACCAGGAGCCCGATCCGGCCCTGGGCAACGGTGGCCTGGGTCGTCTGGCCGCGTGCTTCCTGGATTCCATGGCAGCCGAGGGCATTGCCGGCTACGGCAACGGCATGCGCTACCGCTACGGCCTGTTTAAGCAGGAGATCGTCAACGGCAGCCAGGTCGAGGCCACCGACGAGTGGCTCACCCACGGCTATCCTTGGGAAGTCCGTCGTCAGGACAAGGCCGTGACCATTAAGTTTGGCGGCCGCGTCGAGGGCTTTGAGGAGAACGGCCGCACGTTCTACCGCACGGTAGACACGCAGGACATCCTGGCCGTCCCTTATGACATCCCCGTCGTGGGCTATGCCGGCGAGACCGTCAACAAGCTGCGCGTCTGGGCCGCCGAGCCGGTCGAGGAGCACTTTGATCTGGAGGCCTTCAACCGCGGCGACTATGCTCTGGCCGATGCCGAGCGCGCTGAGGCCGAGGCCATCAGCGCCATCCTCTACCCCAACGACGCCGGCGAGCACGGCCGTCTGCTGCGCCTGAAGCAGGAGTACCTGTTTGTTTCTGCCGGTATCTACAGCCTGCTCGACACCTTTGAGAAGGAGCACGGCGCGAACTGGGAGCTGCTGCCGCAGTTTGTGGCCATCCACACCAACGATACCCACCCCGCCATGTGCGGCCCCGAGCTCATGCGTATCCTCATCGACGAGAAGAAGCTTGAGTGGGATGACGCCTGGAACATCGTGACGCAGGTCGTGAGCTACACCAACCACACCATCCTGCCCGAGGCCTTGGAGAAGTGGCCTATCGGCACGTTCTCCAAGCTCCTCCCCCGCGTGTACCAGATCATCGACGAGATCAGCCGTCGTTGGCACGAGTCGTTCGACACCACGAAGGAGGGCTGGCAGGAGCGTCTGCGCCAGACCGCCATCCTGTGGGACGGCGAGATTCGCATGGCCAACCTGTCTGTGATCTGCAGTCACAGCGTCAACGGCGTGGCCAAGATCCATTCCGACATCATCAAGAACATCGTGCTCAAGGACTTCTATGCCCTCACGCCCGAGAAGTTCAACAACAAGACCAACGGCATCTCGCACCGTCGCTTCTTTGCCGAGGCCAACCCCACCTACGCCAAGCTCGTGACCGAGGCCATTGGCGATGGCTGGCTCAAAGACGCCTTTGAGCTTGAGAAACTCAAGGAGTTTAAGGACGACACCGAGTTCCTGAAGGCCGTGGGTGCCTCCAAGCGCGCTAACAAGGAGCGCCTGGCCGCCTACGTCAAGGCCGAGACCGGTCTGGTTATCGACCCCAACACCGTCTTCGATGTCCAGGTAAAGCGCTTCCACGCCTATAAGCGCCAGCTCATGAACATCATGAAGGTGATGGACATCTACAACCGTCGCATCGCCGATCCTAACTTCCACGTGACGCCGACGACCTTCATCTTTAGCGGCAAGGCTGCCTCGAGCTACACCTTTGCCAAGGAGACCATCCGCCTCATTAACTCCGTTGCCGACGTCATCAACAACGATGCCCGCGTGAACGAGGTCATGAAGGTCTGCTTTATCCCCAACTTCCGTGTGAGCAACGCCCAGCTCATCTACCCCGCCGCCGAGATCTCGGAGCAGATCTCCACGGCCGGCAAGGAGGCCTCGGGCACGTCCAACATGAAGCTCATGATGAACGGCGCCATTACGCTGGGCACCCTCGACGGCGCCAACATCGAGATCGCCGACCTGGCCGGTCGCGAGAACGAGGCCATCTTTGGCCTGACCGCCCCCGAGGTCGAGCAGCTCTGGGCATCCAACAGCTACTTTGCGTGGGATACCCTCAACGGCGACCGCGAGCGTCTGGGCCGCGTGATGGACGAGCTCAAGGGCAACACCTTTGCGGGTCTTTCGGGCAACTTCGAGAGCATCTACAACGAGCTCATGAACAACAACGACCCCGACCTGGTCATGGCAGACTTCCGCAGCTACGTCGACGCCTGGGAGAAGCTCACGAACAGCTACGGCGACCAGGAGACCTGGAACCGCAAGGCCCTACTCAACACCGCCTCGAGCGGCTGGTTCTCGAGCGACCGCACTATTCGCGAGTACCGCGACGAGATCTGGCACGCGTAAAGGCGCGCGAGCTCCCTTTGCCGCACGGCATTATTCGACGGGCGCGACTGAGCGCCGCGCCCGTCGCTAATGGGTTAGGAACATCGATGACAGAAGGAGAAATCGATGAGTAAGAAAGAATGCATCGCGATGCTCCTCGCAGGAGGACAGGGCAGCCGATTGGGGGCACTCACCCAAAAGATCGCTAAGCCGGCGGTTAGCTTTGGTGGCAAGTTCCGCATTATCGACTTTTCGCTGTCCAACTGCTCCAACTCGGGCATCGACACGGTGGGCGTTCTGACGCAATACCGTCCCTACCTGCTGCATGCCTATGTGGGCTCCGGCGAGGCGTGGGACCTGGACAGCCGTGACGGCGGCGTGTCGATCCTGCCGCCGTACGAGACGCAGACCGGCGGCGCCTGGTATGCGGGCACAGCCGACGCCATTACGCAGAACCTCGACTACATCAAGGCCAACGACCCCAAGTACGTCCTGATTCTTTCGGGTGATCACCTATATCGCATGGACTACCGCAAGATGCTCAAGACGCACATTGAGAACAACGCCGACCTCACGGTGAGCGTTATGCCCGTGCCGTGGGAGGAGGCCAGCCGCTTTGGCATCCTGACCACCGACCCCGAGGACGGCCGCATCACCAAGTTCACCGAGAAGCCCGAGAAGCCCGATTCGAACCTCGCTTCCATGGGCATTTACATCTTCTCGACCGATGTGCTGATCGAGGCGCTCGAGGAGGACGCTCTGGACCAGCGCTCGAGCCACGACTTTGGCAAGGACATCATCCCCAAGCTGCTCGGCGAGAACAAGCGCCTGTACAGCTACGAGTTCCACGGCTTTTGGAAGGACGTCGGCACTATCGCCAGCTTCCACGAGACCTCGATGGACCTGCTGGGCAACAACCCCGAGTTCGATCTGTTCGACAAGAACTTCCCCATCATGTCCAACATCACCACGCGTCCGCCGCACTACATTGGCCCTGACGGCCGCCTGGACGACTGCCTGGTCTCCAACGGCTGCAAGATATACGGCACCGCTCGCCACTCGATCCTTTCGACCGATGTCATCATCGAGGAGCGCGCCGTGGTCGAGGACTCCGTGCTGCTGCCGGGTGCGCATGTTAAGAGTGGCGCGCACATCTGCCGCGCTATTTTGGGCGAGAACTCCACGGTCGAAGAGGGCGTGAAGCTCGGCTCTGTCGATACCACCAAGGATACGGCCGTCGTTGGAAATGACGTCGTTATCGGGAAGGGGGAATGATCCGATGATCAATCGCAAGGCCATCGGTTATATCACCGCTAACTACTCTTCGACCTACGGCAGCGTGCTGCTCAAGGATCGCCCCATCGCGTCCGTTCCGTTTTTGGGCCGCTACCGCCTGATCGACTTCCCGCTGTCCAACATGATGAATGCCGGCATTAAGACTGTCGGCGTCGTCATGCCGGGCAACTACCGCTCGCTGATCGACCACGTGGGCTCGGGCAAGGACTGGGGCCTGGACCGCAAGAAAGGCGGCCTGTTCATGGTGCCCGGCAACGCGTATGGCACCACCAAGGGCGGCATGCGCTTCCTGCTGCGCGACATCATCTCCAACAAGACGCTGTTCCAGCGCTCGGACATGCCCTATGTTGTGATGATGGGCACCAACATCATCTTTAACATGGACCTCAACACCATCATCGAGGCGCACGAGAACTCCGGTGCCCAGATGACCGTGGTGTACTGCAAGGCCACGCGCAACGTCGATGACGAGACCAAGCTCGAGATTAACGAGAACGGCCGCCTGACGGGCGTGAGCGCCGGCGTCGTGTACGGCGACAACGCCTCTATGGACTGCTGCATCGTCAACCGCGATACGCTGCTCGAGATTATCGACCACTACCAGGCCGCCGACTATCTGGACCTGCTCGAGGCACTCCAGGGCGACTTTGGCAACATCGACGTGTGCAGCTACGAGTACAAGGGCGAGGTCGTGGGCGTGTTTAGCGAGAAGTCGCTGTATCGCCGCAGCATGGACCTGCTCGACCAGACCGTGGCCGACCAGCTCTTTGACCCCGAGCGCCCGATCCTGACCAAGGCTCACGACGTGCCGCCTTCGCGCTATGCGACCGGCAGCCACGCCTGCAACTCGATCATCTCGGCCGGCTGCATCATCAAGGGCACCGTGCGCAACTCGATCCTGTCGCGCGGCGTCGTGGTCGAGGAAGGCGCTTCGGTGACCAACTCGATCATCAACCAGAGCTGCATCATCAAGAGCGGCGCCCGCGTCGAGAACGCCATTCTGGACAAGAACAACGTGGTCCCCACCAACACCGAGCTTCGCGGCACGCCCGAGAACATCCTGGTGCTGGGCAAGGCTCCGTTAACTTCCGACACCACCATCGTACGTTAACGTTGGCACCGCAACATCGCTCGTAACATGTAGAATAGCCGCCCGGTTCGCGCCTGGCGGCTATTCTCGAATAACAACATGGGAGACAATATGGCAGATTCCAGCAAAAAGATGCAGATCGTGTTTGCCTCGGCCGAGTGCGCACCGTTTGTAAAGACCGGTGGCCTGGGCGACGTGGCGGGCTCGCTGCCTGCGGCGCTCGTGCGCGCCGGCGCCGAGGTCATCGTGATGGTGCCCAAGTACGCCACCATCAAGGACGAGTACAAGTCCCAGATGGAGCACTTCTCCGACTTTTACGTGAGCCTGGGCTGGCGCAACGAGTACTGCGGGCTCGAGAAGCTCGAGCACGACGGCGTCACCTATATGTTCATCGACAACGAGCGCTACTTTGCGCGCGACTATCCGTACGGCTTCTTTGATGACGGCGAGCGCTTCGCGTTCTTCTCCAAGGCTATCACCGAGAGTCTGCAGCACCTGCCGGCCGGTTTTGAGTGCGACATCCTGCACTGCAACGACTGGCAGACCGCACTGGCGCCCGTGTTCTTGCGCGAGTTCTACCAGGGCCTGCCGCTGTACGACCGCGTCAAGACCGTATTCTCGATCCACAACGTGGCGTTCCAGGGCCAGTTTAGCGACACCGTGATGGAGGACATCCTGGGCGTGGCGCATATTCCGGCGGCCGCCTCGCAGCTGCGTTGCGACGCCTGCAGCATCAACTACATGCTGGGCGCGCTGCGCTATGCCGATGCCATCACCACGGTGAGCCCCACCTATGCCAACGAGATCCAGACGCCCGAGTTTGGCGAGGGCCTGGACGGCGTGCTGCGCGAGCGCTCCTATGCGCTGCAAGGTATTTTGAACGGCATTGACGTGGCAGGCTTTGACCCGGCGACCGACAAGCGCATTGCCGCTAACTACACGGTTGATGACCGTTCCGGTAAGGCAGTGTGCAAGGCCAAGCTGCAGGAAGAGCTGGGACTCGAGGTTCGCGACGACCGTCCACTTATGGTGATGGTCACGCGCCTGACGCGCCAGAAGGGCTTGGATCTGGTCATGTACGCGCTCGACCGCATTTTGGCCGGAGGCGTGCAGGTGGCGGTGCTGGGCACCGGCGACCGCGACTACGAGGACGGCCTGCGCTACTTCCAGGACAAGTACCCCGGCACCATGGCCGCGCGCATCGAGTTCGATCCGGCGCTGTCGCAGCGCATGTATGCTGCCGCCGACATGTTCCTGATGCCGTCGAAGTTTGAGCCCTGCGGCCTGTCGCAGATCATCGCCATGCGCTACGGCACCCTGCCCATCGTGCGCGAGACCGGTGGCCTGAAGGACACTGTGATCCCGTACAACGAGTTTACCGGCGAGGGCACGGGCTTTTCGTTTAGTAACTTTAACGGCGACGAGATGGGCGATGCGGTATTCCGCGCGGCGCGTCTGTTCTGGGATAACCGCGACGCCTGGAACCAGCTGGTCACGCAGGCCATGAGCCAGGACTTTAGTTGGACGCGCTCGGCCGATAAGTATCTGGACCTGTACTTCTTTATGCACCCGGAGATTGAGAGGCCGGCGGCTGTTGTCGACGAGACTGAAGCTGTTGCTGGGCCGGTGGCCGCTGAGGAGCCCAAGGCCGAAGAGAAGCCGGTTGAGGCTGAGCCCGCAAAGGCCGAGCCTAAGGTGAAGGCTGAGGTTGCTCTTGAGGCAGAGGACGAGGTCAAGCCCGCTGCAAAGCCCGCAGCTAAGAAGACCACGACCCGTAAGACGACCGCTAAGAAGGTTACGACGGTCAAGGCCGCCGCGACTAAAACAACGGCTGCCAAGACAACGACCACGCGCAAGCGCACGACCGCCGCTGCCAAGAAGGCCGCCGAGGCCGAGGCTGCTCCCGAGGTAAAGGCCGAGGTCGCTGAGGACAAACCGGCCGCCAAGGCTCCGGCAAAGACCGCTGCCAAGAAGACAACCGCGACCGCCAAGAAGACTACAGCTACGAAGGCGACGGCTACCAAGGCCGCCGCGACCAAGGCAGCCGAAAAGCCGGCAGCCAAGGTCGAGGAGACGCCTGCAGAGTCCAAGGCGGAGGCAACCGTCGAGGCCAAGCCCGCCGCCAAGACCACCACGCGAAAGCGCACGACGACGGCCAAGAAGACCACGGCAAAGGCTGCCGCTCCTAAGGCAGAGGCTATGCCCGCCGCCGTCAAAGAGGAGACCAAGCCCGAGGCAAAGCCCAAGCCGGCACCGAAGGCCGCTAAGGTCAAGACCGCTCCGAAGGCTACGGCAAAGGTCGAACCCGCCAAGGAGGCCCCGGTCTCCCCCGCCGCTTCGACCGAGGAAAAGGCTCCGACCAAGAAGACCTCCGTCCGCAAGGCAACGGCCACCCGCAAGCGTCGCTAGTCCACAGACGATCCAAAACCTCATCAAACCCTAAGCAAGGGGCGCTCCAACCGGGCGCCCCTTCTCTGTAGGTAGTGGTAAAACGATTTTCTAGGACAACCGTTCGCCGATGGTAAACGGATGTTGTTTATACACCCTGTGTACTACAGATATACTTACATCTTAGGCGTAAAACCCATGGCCCGCAGGCCATGATTCTATTGAACTGGACCGTACTATGAGATTGATACACAACAGCCGTCTACCGCAGTTTCGCACTCCGTTTGGCGCTGTGACCACTGGAACTTCCGTTGCACTCTCGGTGATTTTGGAGGATGCCGATCCCAACCAGGCAACGCTTACTCTGCGCACCTGGGTAGATGAGATCGGTGAGTCTCTGTATCCCATGACGCACGAGGGCGACGGCATATTTACCGTAGAGCTTGAGTGCACCGAGCCCTGTCTTATCTGGTACAGCTTTATCTGCAATATCGAGGGCCAGCCCGAGGTTCGCCTGGGCGCGCCGCAAGGCCGCACCGGTGGCGAGGGCGTAACTTACGGCTACGCCGAGGTTCCGTCCTTCCAGATTACCGTCTATAAGCACCGCGAAGTGCGTCCCGAGTGGTACGAGCGTGGCATGGTCTACCAGATCTTCCCCGATCGCTACGCCCGTGACGAAAACTGGCGCGAGCGCACGCTGGCCGAGGTCGAAAAACCGCGCAACGGAATCCAGCGCCGTATGGTCGAGGACTGGAACGAGCCGCCCGTGTACGAGCGCGCCGAAGACGGCTCCATCAAAACCTGGGACTTCTACGGCGGGTCGCTCAAGGGCATCCAGGAAGACCTGCCCCGCATCGCCGAGTTGGGATTTACAGCTATCTACCTCAACCCCATTTTTGAAGCCGCGAGTAACCACCGCTACGACACCGCCGATTACACCAAGATCGATCCGATTCTGGGCACCGAGCAGGACTTTACCGAACTGTGTCAGGCTGCCGAGAAGCTGGGCATTTCCATCATCCTGGACGGCGTCTTTAACCATACGGGTGACGACTCCATCTATTTCAACCGCTATGGCAACTACCCCGGCGTGGGCGCGTGGCAGAGCGAGAATTCGCCGTGGCGCGATGCGTTTTATTTCCACGAGGACGGCTCGTACGACTGCTGGTGGGGCGTGGGTAACATGCCCGCTATCAATGAGAGCTCCGAGCTGGTACGCGAGCGGCTCCTGGGCAAGGACGGCGTGATCCGTAAATGGCTACGTGCCGGCGCTCATGGCTGGCGCCTAGACGTGGCCGACGAGCTTTCGGACGATTTCCTGACCGAGATCAAGAAGGCAGTACTTGCCGAAAAGCCTGACGCACTGTTGCTCGGCGAAGTCTGGGAAGACGCCTCCAACAAGATCAGCTACGGCCATCTGCGTCGCTACCTACAAGGCTCCGAGCTCGACTCGGCTATGGATTACCCCTTCCGCGACATGGTCATCGGCTTTTTGATGGGCTACAAAAACGCTTACCAAGCTGCTGAAGATATCGAGACCCTCCGAGAGAACTATCCGCGTGAGGCCCTGTCTTGCGCGCTTAATCTGCTTTCGAGCCACGACCGTCCGCGCATTATCTCGGTGCTCGGCGGCGGCCCCGACGAGTCGCAGCTGCCCGAGTGCGAGCGCAGCAAATGGCGCCTGGACGAGAACTCGATGGGCCTGGCCAAGAGCCGTTTTTGGCTCGCCACGCTCATGCAGATGACCTTCCCCGGCGTGCCTTCGATCTACTACGGCGACGAATACGGCCTGGAGGGTCTAACCGATCCGGGTAACCGCCGCACCCTGCCGACCAAGGACCAACTGCACGACTTCGACACGCTGGCTATTGTCAAAAACGCCTCCGCCGTACGCCGCGCACTGCCGTTTATGATCGACGGCGAGATCAAGGCCTTCGCGCTCAACGACGAGGTGCTGGCATACAACCGCACGGGCAAGGATGGCGAGTCCGCGACGGTTATCATCAACCGCAGCCTGCGCAATTCGCACCGCGTGACGATTCCGGCGCTCGACGAATGCGCGAGTGACGTGATCAGCGGTCACGAGTGCGAGATCCACAACGGCACGGTCACGCTCGATTTGTATCCGCTGGGCTCGTCGATCATCTATCACCATGCCGAGCAGCGCCTGCAGGAGCCGCTCGATTACGGCGCGGGCGTTGTGTGCCATATCACCTCGGTACCGACCGATGACGGCAAGCCCGGCACGATCGGCGCGCCCACGCGTCGCTTTCTCGACCATCTGTCCGCTATGGGCATGCGCTACTGGCAGGTCCTACCTGTCAACCCAACGGACTTCTTCCGCTCCCCTTACGCCGGGCCTTCGGCCTTTGCGGGCAATATTGACCTGCTGCCCGAGAGCCAAGAGGAGCTGGCGGCCGACTTTGAGACTTGGAAGGCCCGTGGCGGCGAAGATGCAGATCCGCTCTACACCGCGTTTAAACATCGCAACGCCGATTGGCTCGAGAAATACTGCGTCTACATGGCCGTTAAGAAGTACTTTGAGGGCGAGTCGCGCCACGATTGGCCGGCGGATGTCGCGCGCTACAACGAGCACCTGATCGACGACAAGCGTTTCCACGACGAGGCAGAGCTGCAGGCGTACATGCAGTACCGCTTTGACCTAGCCTGGTGCGAGCTCATGAACTACGCGCACAAGAAGGGCATCGAGGTCATCGGCGATATCCCGATGTATGTCTCGGACGATTCGGCCGATGCATGGAGCGAGCCCGAGAACTTCTGGCTGTCCGATACCGGTAAGGCGATTGAGATTTCTGGCGCGCCGCCCGACAACTTTGCGCCCGAGGGCCAGGTATGGGGCAACCCGACGTTCCGCTGGGACCACATGAAGCAGAACGGCTATAGCTGGTGGATGGATCGCCTGCGTCGTGCGTTTTCGCTCTACGACCGCGTGCGCCTGGATCACTTCCTGGGATTCCACAGCTATTTCAGCATTCCCGCGGGCAAGGCATGCGCCGACGGGCGTTGGCTGGCAGGACCGGGCAAAGACCTGTTCCAGACCGCCTATGACGAGCTGGGTCCGCTCAACTTTATCGCCGAGGACCTGGGCTACCTGACGCCCGGCGTTCGCGCCATGGCTTCGACTTGCGGCTTCCCCGGTATGGACGTACTGGAGTTTAGCGATTACGACGTTCGTTGCGGCGTGCACCCTACGCCCGGCAAGATCCTGTACACATCGACTCACGACACGTCGACGCTCGCGGGTTGGTGCACGCGCTCCTTTGCGGGCGGCGACGAGCCGAGCGGTGTTGAGCTGGCAGCCAAGCTGATGAGCGACGCGCTGACAAGCGACGCTCCCCTGGTGATGATGCCGCTGCAGGACGTGCTGGGGCTTGGCGACGACACGCGCATGAACGTACCGGGCGTGGCCACGGGCAACTGGACCTGGCAGGCTGACGAGGCCGACGTTGCGGCCGCTGAGGGCAAAACCGCACAGCTCCTGCGCAACACGCATAGATTCTGGGGCGAAGCGTGATAAAACGCCCGATATAGGGTACAGTTACAGACGTTTGAATTTTTGCGGGCAGAGTAATCTGCCCGCTTTGTGCTGAAAAGGAAGTATTATGGCGCGCTACGATTACAAGTGCTCGAGCTGCGGCAACGTGTTTGAGGTTGAGCATCCCATGTCCGAGACCCCCGAGGTCGTGTGCCCCAACTGCGGCGCTCCGGCCGCCAAGACGTTCTCGGCCAGCGGCATCAAGTTTGAGGGCAGCGGCTTCTACAACACCGACCAGCGCAGCGGTGGCTCAAGCACCAGCGCCACAAACGGCTGCTGCGCCAACTGCCCGCATAACCACTAGAAACCAATCAGCCCCGCGACCGACACCAATCGCGGGGCTATTTCTTTGCGCTATAGGTAGCTAATTAATTTTTAATAATTAGCATAATTTAAAATCCGCCCATACCGGCAGAATAGGGATCGTCACAGGTACCATCGCTATACCAATGAGTCGATCCAACATAGTTACCATTTTCGTCATAAACGTCCATGGTTTTAATGACTATTTTGCCGCCGCCGTTAGAGGAGCCATCAGAATAGCCGCTACCGCCAGAATAATTACTACCAGAATTACTGGAATAATTATTTTGCTGAGAAGCCTGCTGCTGAGCCTTAGTTGCTTCTTCTTGAGCCTTAGCCTCATCTTCAGCCTTGGCCTTATTTACATCATCAATACGAGTTTGATAACGACTGATCTGTTCATTGATTTGATCAATGAACTTCTTAGAATCCTTTTTGGCATCTTCAAAAATAAGCTTCTGGTTGTCTTTATTAGAAATATCATTAAGAAGGCCATTAAGGCTATTTATATGCTGTTGGAGAGAGTCGGTATCTTTAGTAGAATTTACATCAAAATTAACATGGTCAGCTAGAGAAGTATTCCACTCATTATTTTGAGCATTACGGCAGTCTTTAATTATGGAATCGTATTCATTAAGCAACTTCGTCCAATCAGGGGAAGTGCCATCAGCATACTTATAACTGTCATCAGAGATTTCTTTATTCAATATCTCTTTATTATTTTGAGCATTTTTAATGGCATCAAGACGTTGCTCAAAAGTTAGCAGCCTAGGATCAGCTTTAAAGGCAGCAACACTATCGCTAGCCTTTGAATACAAAACTTCAACCTGCTGATTATGTTCACTACATGCTTGTTTGTAATTGTAACCAGCATAACCACCGACACAACAAGCAATAAGCAGAGCAACAATACCGGCACCAATAATTACTCGCTTTTTATTCGAAGAATTCTCAACCTCTTCATTTTCCTGAGTTTTATCTTCAGGATTGTCAATCTTGTCATTGTTAAGATCGATCATTTTAACCCCTCAATATTAAATCTGCGAGCAGTTCATGTAACCAGAAACTTACCGAATCCAACCGCCCACTTTAATGCCCGATTTATTAATCCCCGTCCCAGAAAAATCCTGAGTTGCGGTGAAATAAGGACTGTTTAGCGGGTAGAAGCGTCTTTCAATCCCTATTTCAACGCAGCTTAGTTGTTACATGTGAGCCAGGCGGGCGCAGAAGTGGCCGTCGTAGGAGTCGGCGTTTACGGGGACGCTTTGGAAAAGTCCGCGGTCGTTTTGACGTACGGAGACGAGCTTCTTGGCTTGTTCGAACTCGGGTAACTGCAGAATCTGCGCCTCGGAGAGGGGTGCCAAGCTAAAACCTGCGCCCTCGGGAGAAGCCAAAAACGCATCCACGACTTGCGTGTTCTCTTCATCAAAGACCGAGCAGGTGGCATAGATAAGCTCGCCGCCGGCAGCCACGCGGGCAGCAGCCTCCTTGAGCATCGTAAGCTGCAGTTTGGGCAGCTCAACCGTCACATCTTTTTCGGTCAGGCGCCAAGGGATCTCGGGATGACGACGCATGGTTCCGGTGCCAGAGCACGGCGCATCGATAAAGACCGTGTCGAACTTAACCGGCTCGCCAAGCATGGCATCAAACGATGTGAGCACCTCATCAAGCTCGCAAGCATCACCCGAAACCGTACGAACGCCCTGAATACCGGCCTTATGCAGGCGAGCGAGATTCAGATCGCACTTGTGATCATGCAGATCGAGCGCCGTATGCTGACGCTCATAGCCCGTACGCTTGGCCTGGCACATCATCACATAGGTCTTGGTGCCACGACCGGCACCAATCTCAAGGCAGCTACCAGGGCGCGTGGCAGCTGTGGCGACAAGCTGGGCGTTAAGGTCCGAGGCCACGGCAGCAGCACGCTCAAATACGCCCGACGCAACCGTAACCTGGGCATCAACCGGGGCATGGCAGCCCGGGAAAACAGGCGCGACGAGCTGCGAGATATACGGATCGGGCTTAGTCGCAAAGGCGTTCTCATGCAGGGCCAGCGGCGCGGGAGCCAGATTGCCGGCAAAGTTAAGCGCACCCTCTGGCGTGTCAAACGACGCCATAATGCGAGCGCAAAGCCAACGCGGCAGACCCATCAGGCGAGACAGGCGAACCAAACAGCGCTCAGACTCATCGGCATCCACCGCGGCGGCAAAATCATCGACGTTGTCCGCAACCTTATGCAGTACGGCATTCGCCAAACCGGCGGCCGATTTAGCACCACTGCGCACCAGCTCAACACCCTGGCTCACGGCAACGCAGCCAGGCGTATGCAGGTAGAGCATCTCGAAGGCCGAGATACGAAGCGCCATGCGCACACGCGGAGCGACCTTTTTGGGCTTATCGAGAAACTGGTCGAGCAGCTCGTCCAAAATACCCTGCGTGGCGGCAACACCCAGCGCCAAGCGGGCGGCAAAAGCGGAATCGCGCTGGTCAATGGCCTTGGCGGAAGCACGGGACGAGAGCACGTCGCGCGCGTACATGCCGCGGCGATCGGCCTCCATCAGCACATCGAGCGCAAGCTTGCGCGCGGGAGACAGCTTGCTCATGACAAAACACCCCACGAAAGATCGGCACCCTGCAGGCCAGCAGCCCAAGCAGAAGCGGCCATAGCACGCTTGCCATCAGGCTTAACCTCGAGCAACTCAACCGAGCCATCGGAAAGGCCAAGGTAAACACGCTTAGCCTGAACGGCGACGAGCCCCTCACCAAGCGACACATCAGCCGGCGCAGCGTCGAGCACGCGCACGGTCTTGCCGGCAATCACGCAACGAGCAGGCGCGGTATCGGACGAGGCCAGCACATGATGCACGCAATCAAGCGCCGCCATGTGCGGATCCAAGCGCATCTCCTGCTTAGAAATCTTGGCAGCATGGGTAACAAGCGACTCATCCTGTTCAGTCCACACGGCGGTGCCATCGGCAAGCGAAGGAAGCGTATCGGCAAGCAGTTTGCCGCCGAGCTCAGCGAGCTCCATAGTCAGCGCCTCAGCATGCTTACCGGCAACCGAGGTCGAGGCCTGCGCACAATAGGCGCCGGTATCCACGCCATGCCCAATGCGCATAATAGAAACGCCAGCAATCTCATCACCAGCAAGAATGGCACGCTGAATAGGAGCAGCCCCACGCCAACGAGGCAGCAGCGAAGCATGAACATTCACAATACCAAGCGGCGCCATATGCAGCACCTCATCAGGCAAAATGCAACCATAAGCAGCCACACAGAAAATATCAGCCTGAGCAGCCTGGAGCACCTCAACAACCTCAGGGGTCATACGATTAGCCTCAATGACCGGCAACCCCAGCTCCAGCGCCTTAGCCTTAACAGGAGACGGCTCCAGCTTCTTACCACGCCCACGAACAGCATCGGGACGAGTAATAACGAGCGCAACCTCATTACCAGCAGCAACAAGCGAAGTCAGCGAAGGCACAGCAAAATCAGGCGTACCCATAAACACAATTAGCATAAAGATCGTCTCCTCTCAACCAAAGCCGAGACGGCTACAAAGAGCAGCGGAAAGCCAAATCACCAGCCCATCCGCAATAACATTTCAACAAGAACAAATATACCCAAAACCAAAGAAAGAGCCGCAATAAAAGCAGCTCTTTCAGCAAAGCACCTATCAGCGAAGACGCCCATCCCTGGCCCGACGGCACCCGGGCGAACCGAGCCAGAACAACGCAGTCCCCGGTGCTGAGCGCCCACATATCGTCCCGCGCGCAGTTTCGCAGCAAAGCGAGAATGTTTGAGCACGGGATGATATGTGGGCGCTCAGCACCGGGGACGGTGGGACCTACTCCGTCTCGCCCGGTCGAGCGCCGCGGGCCAGGGCGTCCTGGTACTCCTTGACGGCCTTGAGCCTCTGCATGGGCTTCAGTCGCTCGAACATAGTGTTGCCATGCAGGTGATCGATCTCGTGCTGCAGGCACACGCAGAACAGGTCGCCCGTAGCCTCGTAGCGAATCAGGTTGGCATCCAAGTCGTACGCCTCGACGACGACATGGTCGGGACGCTCGATCTCGCAGCTAATGCCAGGGATGGACAGGCAGCCCTCGCTAAACGGCACCAGATGGTCGCTCTGCTCCACGATCACGGGGTTGATGAGCACGTACGGGTCATAATCGTTCTTGTCGGTGTAGTCGCAGTCGATGGTGACGAGCTGAATGAGTTCGCCGATCTGCGGGGCAGCCAGACCGCAGCCGCCGTTCTCGAACATCATCTTCTTCATCTTCTCGGCAAGCGCCTCGATCGCCGGGGTGATCTCCTCGATGACGGCACACTCCTGGCGCAAACGAGGGTCGGGCGACAGTACGATTCCGTTGGCTTCCATGGCCATCCTTTCAGGTTGTTACATCAAATCATAGGCGTCGACGTCAACGCTCACGCTCACGCCGCGCACGGAGCCCACCTCTTTGAGGCAGGCGTCGATATCATCAGAGACATGGTACCCCACGGGCGACTTCACAAGCAGATGGAAGCGGTAACGGTCCTTGGCTCTCTCGATTACACACGAAGCCGGGCCTAGCACCTGCGGCACGGCACTCCCTGCCCGCAAAAAATCGGGCGCGGCGGCATGCCAGCGACGCTTGAGGAGCTTAGCGATGCGCCCAATGTAGTCCTGCGCGTCGTCTCGGTTCGCCGACCACACCAAGATGTTGACCAGGCGAACAAACGGCGGGTACAGCGCGTCGCGGCGCTGGTCCAGATCGTAGTCGGTAAAGATCGAACGGTCGTGCTCAGCGACGGCACGAATGACCGGATCCTCGGGCAGGTAGGTCTGGATGATGACCTCGCCGGGACGATCGCCGCGACCGGCACGGCCCGCGACCTGCTCCAGCAGATCGTAGGCGCGCTCCCCTGCGCGGAAGTCCGGCAGCTTGAGGGCGAAGTCGGCATTGACCACGCCCACGAGCGTGACTTCGGGAAAATCGAGGCCCTTGGCGATCATCTGGGTACCCAACAGCACCGCGCAATCGGAGGCATCGAACTGCTCGAGCAGCTTTTTGTGCGCATCCTTGCCGCGCGTGGAATCGGCATCCATGCGAATAATGGCGACGTCCTCGGGAAGCATCTGGCGCAGTGCGTCCTCGATCTGCTGAGTGCCCAGACCCATTTTTGCCAGATAGCGACTGCCACATTTGGGGCAACGGCTCGTGGGCGCGGGATACGGCTGCACGCGCCAAGACGAACCGCAGGTGTGACATTGCAGCGTGTGCGTGCGCTCGTGATACGTAAGCGCTGTGGAGCAGTGGTTGCAGGTGGGGACGCAGCCGCACTCGCGGCACATCAGGAATGGCGCAAAGCCACGACGGTTATGCAGCAACACGGCCTTCTCGCGCCGCTCTACAACGCGCTCCAGGCCTTCCATCAGCGGTTTAGAGAACATTGAGCGGCTGCCGTGCGAAAACTCGCGGCGCAGGTCGGCAATGCGAACCGTGGGCAGGACCGCGTGCCCCGGGCGTTCGGGCATCTCGACGCGCGTCCACGTGGCACCGCCGTACGTTCCGCGACGGCAGCGGTCGAGCGCTTCGGCAGAAGGCGTGGCCGAGCCCAGCACGAGTGGGCAGCGGTAGCGCCGCGCCATCTCGGCCGCCACCTCGCGAGCGTGGTAGCGCGGACTGGAGCCCTGCTTGTAACTAGTCTCGTGCTCCTCGTCGATGATGATGAGGCCCAAGTCGCTGAGCGGGCAAAAGAGCGCCGAGCGGGCGCCGACCACCACGCGGGCCGCACCGCTGGCGACCATATCCCACTGGTCGAGACGCTCGCCAGCAGAAAGACGCGAATGGAAAACGGCCACCGTCTCGCCAAAGCGCGAGCGGAAGCGGCCGACGGTCTGGGCCGTCAGCGAAATCTCGGGCACCAGCACGCAGGCCGAGCGACCGGCTGCGAGCACGCGCTCGATGGCGGAGAGGTAAACCTCGGTTTTGCCGGAGCCGGTGACGCCGTCGACCAGCACCACGTCGCCATGAGCGTCCAGACGGGCGCGCTCAATCTGCGCGAGTGCCTGTTGCTGGCCGTTGGTAAGGGAGACCGGCGCCTTGCCGCTTGCCGAGGACAGCGTGGTCTGCTCGCTGCAGCCACGCCAGGCGCGGCGCTCTTCCACCACCACGACGCCGCGTTTTTCGAGCGACTTAATGGTCGCCGACATACTGTTATAGAGAAGGTTGAGGTCGCGCGTCGTGACAGGACCACACTGGAGCGCCTCGATGAGTTGGCGCTGGCGGACCGCGGTCTTGGGTGGCGTGTAGTCAAAGCCTTCGGGCGTAAGCATCACCCAGCGGTTTTGGATGGGTTTGACGGCTGGACGTTCAACCGTCCACACGCCGTCGTCGCCCTTGACCACACGCGGGCTGCCACCCGGAGGCAAGAACAGGCGCAGGCACTCGGAAAGCGTCGCGACATACTCGCGGCTCATCCAACGTGCGATGCGGGCGGCTTCGGCGGTAAAGAGCGGTTTGCTGAGGATGGCCTCGATGGGCTTGATGCGCACGGGGTCGAGGGCGTTGTTACCCTGCAGGTCGCGCAGCTCAGGCGCAATGTCGACGATATAGCCCGCGGCGGCACGGTTACCAAAGTGGACCAGGACCGTGGATCCGATCTGGACCTCGTTGGCAAGGGACTGGGGAATGCAGTAGGCGAATGGCTCGGACAGCGCTCGGGTAGGAATGTCGAGAACCACGCTCGCGTAGGCAGCGATGGGCTCAGGTGCAGGCTTAGGCTGAGCCGAGGCAGCGGCAGGCATGAGCTTCACCAGAGCCTCCTCCGGTTCCGGAGAACCAAACAGCGACAGTTGTTGAGCCATACACCACCTCTAACGAACGGACCTGAAAGGGGTGGGACAAAATAATCAGTAGAGTTTGTCCCATGGCCGATACGAGTGTCGAGCTTGTTGCGTCATTCGAACATGGGACAAACACTACTGATTATTTTGTCCCAGCAACCCACTCATCGGTACAGAAACAAGAGCCCCGCTCGGGGGAACGGGGCTCGGATACATGCGTTTACGCGTCTACTATAGCGCCATCGTGCGGGCGCGGTCGATGCGTGCCAGGCAGTCGTCGCGGCCGACGAGCGCCATGGTCTCGCCCAGCGGAGGGCTCACCATGTTGCCGCAAACGGCGACGCGCACGGCCTGGAACACCACGCGCTTCTTGAGGTCCATCTGCTCGGGAAGCGGCTCAAGCGCGGCGTCGATGTTCGCGGCTGCCCACTCGTCCACGCCCTCGAGCGCGGCCTTGGCGGCGTCCAGGATGGCACCCATGCCTTCCTTGGCCAGGCCCTTGTTGACGGATTTCTCGTCATACTCGAGCGTCTCGGCCGTAGCAAAGATGGGAGCGGCGACGGTCACGGCGTCGGCCGGCATCTTGGTGCGCGGCTTGACGATGGCGGCAAGCGCATCGATCCAATCCTCGCCGTACTCGACGTTGCCCTCGATGAGACCCGCCTCGTGCAGCTCGGGGACCATGATCTCGTCGGCAAACTGGGCATCGGACATGCCGTTGATGTACTCGGCGTTGACCCAGTCGAGTTTCTTTGGGTCGAAGGTCGCCGGGTTCTTGGAGATGCGGTCGAGCGAGAACTTGCTGGCCAGGACATCGCGCGGGATGATTGTGGTCTCGCCGTCGAGCGACCAGCCGAGCAGCGCCAGGTAGTTGACGAAGGCGTCGGAAAGGTAGCCGGCGTCGCGGTACTCCTCCACCGAGGTGGCGCCATGGCGCTTGGAGAGCTTCTTGCCGTCGGCGCCCAGGATCATGGAGATGTGGGCGAACGTGGGCACGGGCGCGCCGAGGGCCTCGTAGACCATGACCTGACGCGGGGTGTTGGACAGGTGGTCGTCGCCGCGGATGACATGGGTGATCTTCATCATGGCGTCGTCGACGACGGTCGCAAAGTTGTACGTGGGCGTGCCATCGGAGCGGAAGATCACAAAGTCGTCGAGCTCCTTGGCGTCGAAGGTCACCTCGCCGTGGACGGCATCGTGGATGACGACGTCGCCGCGGTCCTCGGGCACCTTGATGCGTAGGACGTAGGACTCGCCGGCCTCGATGCGACGGCGGGCCTCCTCGGGATCAAGATCGCGGCAACGGCGCTGATAGCCCTGGAAGGGATCCTTGCGCTCCTGCGCGGACTTGCGATCGGCGTCGAGCTGCTCCTTGGTGCAGAAGCAGGGATAGGCCTTGCCCTCGTCCCAAAGCTTCTGGGCAGCCTGCTTGTACAGGTCCAGGCGTCCGGTCTGGGCGTAGGGGCCAAAGTCTCCGCCCACCTCGGGACCCTCGTCCCAGTCCAGGCCCAGCCAACGCATGGCGCGCAGGATGATCTGCGTGTTCTCGTCGGTGGAACGGGTGGGATCGGTGTCGTCGATGCGCAGGATGAACGTGCCGCCGTTAGCACGGGCGAAAGCCCAGTTATAGATAGCGGTGCGGGCGCCGCCGATGTGCAGCTTGCCCGTCGGTGAGGGTGCAAAGCGGACGCGAACGTCTGATGCCATGGAAATCTCCTCGATTGCAGGATGGATGTCTAACCGCATCAGTATAAAGCATCAAAGCAACCTCCGCACAAAGGGCACCGACCCAGTCATTGGGGACAGACTTAAATGACCATTCGTTGGGGACGTTCTTCGAAGCTAACTGAACAGGAGTGTCCCAAACTGCCGTCACTTGGGGACGTTCCTAAACTGCCGGCAGAAAAGGACCGTCCCCAAGTGCCGACACATAAGGAACGTCCCCAGGTGCCGTAAGAGTGTTCCTATTGGCTGGTCATTTAAGTCTGTCCCCAATGAGTAGGTGCGGAAAGGGTGTGAATGTTTGATTTACGCGCTATGATGTGCCCTTGCATAGAGAGCCCGGCGGAATGGTAACGGTCGCTGGGACACGTTTTTGAAAGGACAATCATGTCAGAAGAACTTCGTTCCATCCCACCCCAACACGGGTCCTTTGTTTTTACGTCGGAGTCGGTGACCGAAGGTCATCCCGATAAGATCGCTGATCAGATCAGTGACGCCGTCCTCGACGCAATCCTCGCCAAAGAAATAGAGCTGCAGGAGCAGGGCTATATTGCGCCCAACGGTGTGCCCGCCAACGTGGAGAACGTCCGCTGCGCCTGCGAGACCCTCGTGACCACCGGCACGGTCATCGTCGCCGGCGAGATTCGCACCCAGGCCTACGTCGACGTACAGGAAATCGCCCGCGGCGTCATCCGCCGCATTGGCTACAACCGCGCCAAGTTCGGTTTTGACTGCGACACCTGCGGCGTTATGAGCCTCATCCACGAGCAGTCGCCCGATATCGCCCAGGGCGTTGACGAGTCCTTCGAGACCCAGACCGGCGCCACCACCGACCCGATCGACCTGATCGGCGCCGGCGACCAGGGCATGATGTTCGGTTATGCCTCCAACGAGACCAAGACCCTCATGCCCATGCCGCACTACCTGGCAAGCCGCCTGGCCGAGCGCCTGGCTGCCGTGCGCCATGACGGAACCCTGCCCTACCTGCGCCCCGACGGCAAGACCCAGGTCACAGTGCGCTACGAGGAAGGCAAGCCCGTGGAGGTCACGACCATCGTCATCTCCACGCAGCACGCCGCCGAGATTGAGGACATGAGCAAGATCAAGGCCGACCTCATCGAACACGTCATCACCCCGGTCATGGCCGCCGAGAACATGCCGTGGGACAACGCGGACATCTACGTGAACCCCACCGGTCGCTTTGTCGTGGGCGGCCCCATGGGCGACACGGGCCTCACCGGCCGCAAGATCATCGTCGACACCTACGGCGGCTACGGCCGTCACGGCGGCGGCGCCTTTAGCGGCAAGGACTGCACCAAGGTTGACCGCTCCGCCGCGTATGCCGCGCGCTGGGTCGCCAAGAACGTGGTCGCCGCCGGCCTGGCCGACCGCTGCGAAGTCGAGCTTGCCTACGCTATCGGCGTGTCCAAGCCGTTGTCGATCATGGTCGACACCTTCGGTACCGCGCAAGTTGCCGAGGACAAGATCGTCGAGGCCGTAGAGAAGACCTTCGACCTGCGCCCGGGCGCAATCATCCGCGACCTAGACCTACGTCGCCCCATCTACGAAAAGACGGCAGCCTACGGTCACTTCGGCCGCGAAGACGCCGACTTCACCTGGGAGAATACCGACCGAGTCGAAGAACTCAAAGCAGCCTGCGGACTTTAAGCTAACGGCAAAAGCTACAGCCAAGAAACAACGCACCAAAAGAAGTACCGGCTCCAACCGGTACTTCTTTTTTATTTAAAGGTGGTGAAGATGAGCCGACCTGGGACATGGAATAGGTCATAGGCCTATAAATTTCGCAGCAGAGCGACTCCAACCATGTATCCTAAGTTCCGAGGGCTTTAGTATTTGGTCGATCGCGAGTTCCGCACGAGCCGGAGGCCACTTAATGTGGCCTCCGTGCGAGCCAGGACTGTAGAGCAGCAAACTTAACCCCTGCGCCGCCCGGCCCGGGAATCCGCCCCCGTGCACAGGAGGGGATTCCTTTTGTGTAGGCTTTGCGGAAATGTGCCAATTTTGGGATACGCCCGGCG
>OHAF01000598.1_pt1 | contig 38455 bp, 28 predicted proteins | sample 1577041 | NCBI WGS metagenome assembly OHAF01 (sample SAMEA3541495, study PRJEB24748) | human gut metagenome | biome: human gut; feature: human-associated habitat; material: faeces | place: China | collected 2012
AACAATAATTTTAACATATTACCTCCTTCTGTTACCGTAAATTACCAGCTAATAATGAAAATATCAAAAAAAGAACGAGAAAACTCGCTCTTTTTACTCTATTTTACCTCTTTTGAAGTTTTTTTATATAATACATAACTAAATGTTCCAACTATTGCAATAACAACTATTGCTATTACTCCACCTTGTTCAATTCCAGTTTTTGGTAATGTTGTCTTTTTTGTAACAGTATTATCTTTTAAAGTTGTATTTTGTTTAGTAGTATTAGTAGTGGTGTTTGTAGTTGTTGTTGTATTACTAATTGTATTTTCATTTTTGCTTATTGCATCTGAATCAGCATTAATTGTTACAGAAGCATTGTTTACACTTATATCTCCTGTACCACCATCTTGAACTCTACCTCCAGATACAACAATGTCTTTTAATGTTACAGTTGTTGATTTTACACTAAGAGTTGATTTTACTTTTAATGTTATTGTTAATACTGTTTCTCCTTTTGTAACTTTTGAATTTTTTAACACTGTTAACATATTTGTTGATGAAGCATATGTTGGTGTCCAACTGTTACTTGCAATTAAGTTTGATGTTTCTACTGTTTCAAAAACATTTTTATCATAGTTTAATTCTGCTGTAATTGTATCAATTCCATTTCCAGCATCAATATTTCCTAAGCTCATTGTTACTGTTACAGTATCACCTGCCTTTAGTTTTGAGTTGCTTGATAATGACATCCCTACTGAGGCTGCATTTGATATTGTAGAAATCACTACTATTAATGCCATAATACTTACTGTTATTAATGTTTTTAATTTTATTTTCATTATATATTTCTCCTTTCATTTTTTTATATTTTAAAATTTAAAATTTAAAATCTTATTCATTTGTTTTTCTGTCAAAACTCTTATCGTATGTTAATTCTATATTTTTCAATATTGTATTATTTATTGTTGATAAATCTGTTGCTGTTATTTTTTTATTATCATCTAAATCTGCTGCTTTAAATTCAGCCCCATTTATTTGTATTATCTTTAGTAAAACTTGATTTAATGTTGATAAATCTACTGCTGATACTTTTCCATCTCCATCTAAGTCTCCCATTACAACTGCTGTTAATTGAATTTGTTGTCCATATCTAGTAACTTTTATCTTCATTCCTGTTCCTACAATTTCGTCTTCTGCTATTTCTTTCCCATTTTTATCTATAACAGATATTATTCCGTTTGTATCACAACTTTCCATTAATTGTTTTAATGTTGTTTCTGGTTGTATTTTATCTAAATAGATATCTCCTTCTTCATAATTGTCTATATCATTTTCTCCAACTTTATATTTTTCAGATTTTAGATATAGTTTATCATCTTTCCATTGAGCATATAGTATTATATTTTCCAATTTAGAAGTATCTATACTTTCTACTTTATTTCCTCCAACAGCTTTATCATACCAACCTAAGAATTTAGCCCCTTCTTTATCTTCTAGATTTTCTAATGTTATATTACTGTCTTTTATTGTGTACCCTGTTGGATTTTTAGAATTATTACAATCTCTAATATTATTGTATATTATTTTATATTGGATGATTGTTACTTCATATATTGCTGTAACAGTAGTATCACCTTGTATACTTTCAAGTGCATCTTGATTTTCCCAACCTTTGAATTTTGATTCATATCCTGGAATTATTTTTGTAGAAACCGGTGTTTTTCCTGAATATACTATTTTATTTCCATATTGAGCTAATGTTGTATAAAGTACACTTCCATCATCATTTTTAAATGTTACTGTGTATTTTTTTACACTCCAACTTGCTGTTAATGTTGTATTTTTTGTTATATTTACAATATCACTTGATTTTATAAGATTTCCATCTTCTGTATACCATCCATCAAAATCATATCCTTCTTTTGTTGGTATTGGTAATTCTCCATATGTTTGTCCATATGTTACTTCTTTAGAATTTTGTTCAAATGTTACTCCATTTCCATCAAATGTTATAGTATATTTATTTGCCTCCCATTGTGCATATAATGTTGTATTACTTTCTGGCATATATGATGTTTCAACTTTTGTTCCACCATTTTCTTGTGTAAACCAACCTTTAAATGTGTATCCTTCTTTTGTTGGTATTGGTAATGTTACTTTATTTGAAGTATAGTTAGCTACTATTTCTCCATTTCCATTTCCAAATGTATACGTTGTGCCGGCTATTGTACCACTTCCTGTTTTTGTCCATCCATTAAAGCTTTTTGTTTGTACAACACTTGTTGTATTTTCACTATCATTTAATGTTACTGTATATCCTTTTGGTGCTATAGGATTTGATATTTCTCTTGTAGAATTATATGTTCCTACTACTGTTTGAATTTCAGAACTTTCATTCCATGTACCACCATTTGGATTTACTGTTAATGTATAGCTTTCTCCTTGCCATTTTGCTATTAATGTTATATTTTCTGTTATATTAACATTATCATTTTCAGATATTTTTGTTCCGTTACTTGTAAACCATCCATCGAATGTATATCCATCTTTTGTTGGTGTTGGTAATGTTCCATATTTTTCTCCATATGTTACTTCTTTTGTTGTTGTTGAATTTTGTCCTCCATCATTATTAAATGTTATTGTATATTTATTTGCTGTCCAATGAGAATATAATGTTATATCATTGTTTGGAGTATATGGAGAATTTACTTTATTTCCTCCTGTTGATTCTGTATACCAACCATTAAATGTATATCCCTCTTTTGTTGGTGTTGGTAATGTTACAACATTTGCTGTATATTCGGCAGTTAATGTTCCATCCCCATTTCCAAATGTATATGTTGTGTTGTCTCTTATATTTCCACTTCCTGAATTTATCCATCTACTAAATGTTTTTGTTTGTACAATACTATTTGTTCTACCATTATCATTCAATGTAACTGTATAACCATTTGGTGCTGTTGGATTTGCTATTGTTCTTGTTGAATTGTATGTTCCTATTACTGTTTGATTTGATGCACTTCCATTCCAAACTCCTCCATTTGGATTTATTGTTAATGTATATTCAGTTTCATTCCATTGTGCAAACAATGTTGTTGATTCTGTTGGTGTATATGCATCTCCTGCTCCACCTACTCTTGTTCCTCCTGTTCCTGATGTATACCATCCTTTAAGTGTAGATCCTGTTTTTGTTGCATTTGGTAATGTGACATTTTTTCCTGTATATTGTGCTGTTAATGTTCCATTTGAAGTTCCATATGTATATGTTGGCGCTACAAATGTTCCTCCACCTGTTAATTTCCAACCATCAAATGCTGTTGTTTGTATTTGTTGTAATGAATCTGTACTTGTTCCACCATTTGTATTAAATCTAACTGTATATCCACTTGGTGTTGCTGTTGGATTTGATATTGTTTTTGTTGTTCCATATCCTTGTCCAAAATTTTGTGATGTTGTATTTCCATTCCAAGTTCCGCCATTTGGGTTTACTGTTAATGTATATTTTATTACTTCCCAACTTGCTTTTAATGTTATATTTGTTGATATATCAACAGTTGTTGTTTCTTCTATTTTTGTTGTATCTTTATACCAACCTTTAAATATATTTCCTGTTTTTGTTGGTGTTGGTAATGTTCCATATGTTCCACCATTTATTACTTTCTTTGTTGTCGGATTAACATTTCCGCCATCTGGATCGAATGTTACTGTATATTCACTTCCTAACCATCTAGCAGTTAATGTTGTATTACTTGTTATATTCACAATATCACTTTCTGTTACTTTTGTACTTCCATTATACCAACCATCAAATGTATAACCTGCTTTTGTTGGTGTTGGTAATGTTCCGTATGTTTGCCCATATGATACTTCTTTCGTTGGTGTTGAATTTTGTCCTCCAGCATTATCAAATGTTATTGTATATCTATTTGCTGTCCAATGTGCATATAATGTTGTATTATTTGTTGGCATATATGGTGATGTTATTTTACTTCCATCTGTTGCTGCTGTATACCAACCATCAAACACATATCCAGTTTTTGATGGTGTTGGTAAGTTTACACTATTTGCTGTATAATTTGCTGTTATTGTTCCATCTCCAGCTCCATATGTATATGTTGTTCCACTTATGCTTCCGCTTCCTGCATTTGTCCATCCACTAAATTTTTTAGTTTGAACTATGTTACTTGTTGTTCCATTATCATTTAATGTTACAGTATAACCATTTGGTGCTGTTGGATTTGATATTGTTTTTGTTGAATTATATGTTCCATTTAAAGTTTGGCTTGAACTACTTCCATTCCATGTTCCACTATTTGGATTTACTGTCAATGTGTATTGTACTTCATTCCATTGAGCAAACAATGTTGTTGTAGATGATGGTGTATATGATTCACCTGCTCCACCTACTCTTGATCCGCCTGATAATTGTGTATACCAACCATTAAATGTTGCTCCTGTTTTTGTTGGTGTTGGTAATGTTATTGCATCTCCTACATATTGTGCTGTTAATGTTCCAGCTGTATCTCCAAATGTGTATGTTGTTCCATTTAATTGTCCTCCACCAGTTAGATTCCAGTTAGAAAAACTTTGAGTTTGTATTATTTGATTTATTGTATTTCCTCCATTAGAGTTAAATCTTACAATATAACCATTTGGTCCACTTGTTGGATTGCTTATAGCTTTTGTTGTTTGATAATTTTGTGTGTATGTTTGTGTTGTTGTTCTTCCTTCCCAAATTCCTCCATTTGGGTTTACTGTTAATGTTGCTGATTTTATTTGCCATTGTGCATATAAATTTAATTCTGCATCTGTTGAGTATGTTGCATTTGCTGCATATGGAGTTCCACTTCCATTTGCTGCTGTATTCCAGCCTGTAAATGTATATCCTACTCTTGATGGAGCACTTGCTATTGTGTAATTTTTTCCCTCTACTTTTACTCCACTTGACATTATATTTTCTACTAAATCTGTTGTATTAGGATTATATGTTATTGTATAAGTAGTTGCTCCACTTTCTGGGATTTTTATGCTCATATTGCCCGCATCAATATCACCTTTATTTACATCAACTAATGCGATATTGTTGAATTTTATAGTTGATGTTGTTGTATTTGCAATCGCTTTAAATTTTATTGTAGCTAATAGTCCATTATCTGGTATAGTAAATGATGTTCCTTCAGATTCTGAAATACTTATTTTTTGTACTCCATTTGAATTAGAATATGTTTTGGTCCATAATCCATAATCTTCATCAGCAATAAGTTTAGAATTTATTGAAATACTACTCTTTGTGATTTTTTCAAAAACACTTTCATCATATTCTAAATATGCTGAAAAATATGAAGTTTCTCCTCCTGTAACATAAATATTAACACTAATTGTATCTCCTGCTTTTATTTCTGTTGCACTAGAAGAAAACCTTACTGTTAACCCTGCCGCTAATGTTGTTAATGGCATTACCATTTGTATTAATATTGAAATAAGCAATAATAAACTTATATTTTTAGATTTTGCTTGGTTTTTCAACATTTGCATAATATCCCCCTTATAATATTTCTTATTATTTTTAATTTAACATGTATATTTTTTTTATTCAAGTACATTATTTTTATTTTACAATAGTCTGATTTATAACACTCTGCGGAAGCTAAACTTTCATTATTTTATAACTTGAATATTATATTTATATTACATTTTTATTACATATTTTTATATCAATTTAAATGCTAGTTATAAATACAATATTTAAATCATAAAAAATATATTATTAGCTAGCACTCAAGCCTTTTGGCTCAAGTGCTAACTTTATTTTATAGAATTTTTAGTAACATTTTATTTAATGTAGATAAATCTGTTGCTGTAATATTATTGTTTTCATCTAAGTCGGCTGCTAACTTATATTCATTTTCTAATTTTGTTGTTTTTAAAATTGTTTGGTTTATTGTTGATAAGTCTGTTGCCGTAACTTTTCCGTCTCCATTTAAATCTCCTGATACTGCTATTTTCAATTCTATTTTTTCTTTATCTTTTGTTACTGTTAATTTCATGCCTGTTCCGACATACTCTTCTTCTGTTAATTTTGTTCCATCTTCTTTTGTTACTGTTATTTCTCCATTTGTTTTTAAATTATTTATATAATCTTTTAACTTTGTTTCTTTTGTAATTCTTGATATATATTTATCTCCATCTTCATAATCTTTTATATTGTTTTCACCAATTTTGTATTTTTCTGTTGATAAATATAATTTTTCTTCATCATTATTTTCAGCAAATGTTTCTGTGACATCACCAAATTCTATTGTTTTGTCATCATTATAAGAATAACAATTTCCATGACTAACTTTAAATTTTGTTGTACTTATATCTTCAATATTGTCCAATACTTTTAGTTTTAGTTTACAAAGTTCTGTTACCTCAGTGTCTTCATCAAATTCGACTACTATTTTGTTGGCTTTATTACTATAACTAAAGTAACTTAAAGTATTTTCATTTAAACTATTTGAAAAATCTTTTGATGTAACTTCTTCAAATATTTCTTTGTCATAATCTATATATGCTTCAATATATGATATTTTATTTTTCATATTTTTCAAACTAATTGTTAATTCTATTGTTTTGTCCTTTTCATAATTAGTCATATCTTTAGTGATTTCTATATATGGTTTTTCTTCTGTGGCTTTTGAATATATGAATGGCGTCATTATTATTGCTAATACAACAACTAGAACTATAGTAGTTTTAAATATTTTATTCATATTCTACACCCCCATTCCACTGTTATCATCATTTGCTAATGCTTGTCTTAGTACTGTTAAGTCTGATGGTCTTATTTTTCCGTCTAAATTTACATCTAATGATAATCTCTTTTCTATTGTATCAAATCTAGTTGAATCATCTTTGCTTATAAAGTTACTTGCATTTGTTTTATCTGAACCGTCCAAACTTCCATTGCCATTTACATCACCTAATACTATTGCAATAATTTCAATTTTTTGATTTCCCTTTGTTAATACAATTTTCATTCCAGTTCCTATTAAATCTCCATTTTCTAGTATTGTATTGTCTTGTTTTATAACCTCTATTTTATCAGCATTTGTTGTAATATGATTTTTTAATTCTTCTAGGTTTGTTCCTTTATTTTCTTCTGAGTTTTTCATTGCTCCTATTGCTGGCTTAATTCCAAATATATATTTATCTCCATTTACATATTCATTTGAATTTGTATCTGTTGCATAATCATTTTCATTTGAAATTTTATATTTATCAGATTTCAAGTATAGTGCTTCTTCCCATATTGCATATAGAGTTATATCTTGATTTAATGTAAATGTATCTCCTGGTTTAAATTGTGCTACTGTTCCATTTGGTAATGTTGCCCAACCTTCAAATGTATATCCTGTTCTTGTTGGTTCTGTTGTACTTAATGCTATATCAACATCTTTGTCTTTTATTTGATCTTCTGGTACAACTGTTCCTTCTCCATTATCATTAGCGTCATAATGTATTGTAAATTTATTCTGTTCTGCTGGGTAATTTATAACATCAACACTAAATCTTACATTAGTTTCGCTAGGTGCTTGTGTATTTATTCTTAAGTATTTATCATTGCTTGATGTTGCGTCTGCAATATAAAGTTTTCCATCTTCCTCGTGTCTTACAAATTCTAAAGTTAATGTTAATTCTTCATCAATTTTTGCATATCCTTCTGGAGCAACAATTTCTTTAATAACATATGTATATCTTCCTGGTTTTGATGGTAGTTTCATGTGTGTTAATCTTACTTGATAATCTTTATCTTGTTCGATATAACAATAGTCTAGTTTTCCAGGTCCTAATTTTGTTTCTGAGGTTTCTGTATATACTGATGTGTTGTAATCATCTGGTAATGCTACTTTATAGATTGCTGTTTGTGGAATTGGTTGATTTGTATTTCCATCTATTTTTGTTAAATCTAATGAATATTCATCTTCTTGTATTTTATCGTCAACATCATTTCCTACATTTAATCCTATTAATTGTTTTGTTATCTTTGATATTGTTACATTATGCTCTTCATCTTCTGATACTGTTGAAATTATAATTTTTCCTGCTGAATCTCTTTCAAATGTAACTTCCAATTCTACTGGTTCGGCTAATTTTTCATATCCTTTTGGTGCTTCTATCTCTGTTAATATTAATTTATATTTTCCTGTTTCTGTAGGCATATCTATATTGTCCATAATAGCTTTACCATTTTTATCTGTAAATATGTTTTCAATTGTATTTTTATAAGTTATTTGTCCCTCTTCGTTTTCTTTTTGTAATTCAGCTCTGAATTCAGCTTGGTCTTCTGTAATACGTTTGTTACTTGCTGTTGAATATTTATTTACTATTAATGTAAATTTATCATCAGCTTGAACATCTACTGGTTTTAAATAAACTTCTGTATAATCTTCATTTGTTGTGAAGTTTACATCTCCGCTTATTTCTTCTATTTTTCCAGTATTTGCATCTCTATATAGTCTTATTTGTCTTAATGTATCTATTGCAAATCCATCTGGTGCTTCTAATTCTTCAAGAGTTATTGTTATATAACCATAACCATTGAATGTTAATCCTCTAATTATACCATCTTCGTCTGTTACATCTGTCCAAGTTGTATATTCAATTCCAGCTTCTTCTTGATTTACTGTTATTTTATATTTAGCTCCTGCTAATACTCTATTATAAGCTTCTTCATCAATTTCTGTATCCATAGCATGTTTTTCAACATATACTGTATATCCATTTAATATTTTTGTATTATATACATTAATTGTTATTGTTCTATCTTTTGTTTTTTCGATACTTATACTTGCATTATCTTGTGAAGATAATAGTTCATAGTACTTAATATAACCATTAGAGTCATATTTTACTTCTATTTGAATATCTTCGATAGCTTTATATTTCTCTGGTGTATTTTGATGTATTGTATAAACTATTGTTTTTCCAGCATAAGCTTTTCCAACATTTCCTATTGTTTGTCCATTTTCATCTGATAATGGTGTTGTAACATCAATATCTGTTAAGATACTATCTGTTGCAGTTTGAATTTCAGCTGTAATATTGTAGTTTACTCCTTTTATTACTCTTTCTGTTTCTTGTTTTGATGCTTTTTCTGTTGTTGTTATATCAAATACAACTTGTGATTCATTTAATATTTTAATTGTTATTGTTCTATTTGAATTATCAACTATAACATTAAATCCATCATTTTGTACTACTGTAAATTCAGCTGTAGGATCATTATCTAATTGTGGTACATATTTTGTTGATATTTGAATATTTCCATCTGTATGTTGTGAACCATAAACATATCCTTTTGCTGTTCCTTTTTGACTTATTTCTATGTTTATTGTTCCTTCATAATCAATATTATCAATATATGTTAATCCTCTTTCTACAATTACAGGCGCATTACTATCTTCTGCATTTATTTGTTCATCTGTATAATTCTTTCCGTCTATTCCTAAATTTGATGTTTGAGATATTGAACCATTACTAGCTGATGCTCCTGTTTTTGGTTGTACTGTTATCAAGTTTCCTGTTGTTGCATCTGTTATGTTCATATATATACTTGAACCATTAATTCTCTTTCCTGTTTCTGCATCTTCAGTTACTACTTTTACTGTGTAAGCTGGTGATACATCTCCATTATATATGATTGCATATATGTTATGACAATTATAATAATTATCTTCCATAACTGCATTTAATCTACTTTGTTTACTTGATACTTGATTTGATATTCTTCCATATTGGTCAAATGTTACTGTCATTGCTAAATCAACAATTGGATTGTAACCTTCTGGTGGATTTATTTCTTTGAATGTATATTTCCATATTTGAGATTGCGGAGCAACTCCTAACTCAAAACTTAACATACCATTTTTATCTGTTGTTTTATTTTCATCTGTTGTTAATGTTATTGCTTCTCCAATTTCTGCTCCGTTATTGTCAACTTGTTGTGCTATAACTTCAAATTCTGTATCTTTTAATCCAACTTTTGAATTAATATCTTGTTTTAATACTGTTAAAGTTGTTTTTGTTTCATTTTTAAATGTAACTTCTATATTTCCATATGTTTCATCAACTTTTACTATTGCATTTGTTGTTGTAGCATTTTTATCATCAACATAACCTTCACTTTCAGAGTCTAAATTCAAACTATATATATCTACACCTTTTTGTAATTTTATAGATACTTTATTATTTATATCTGATTTATAGCCTTCTCCTATTTGACGTTCAGCAATATTAATTGTTATTTCTCCAGATTGTGTTAAATCTTCTATTGTTGTTATTCCATTTTCATTTGTTTGTTCTGCTGAATATGATTCTCCATTTATACTTACATCATATTGAGTTCTTTCAATTCCTAATCCTGCATAATTTATATCTTCGTCTTTAATTATTAAGTTGTATGCATTATCATTTGGAATTGTTGCTTTAAAGTGTACTCTTTGTCCATTAATTATCTTAATATTACCATTTGTAGCAATTTCTAATTTTGTTTTTATATTTAGTATTCCATTATCATTTGCAACTTGATTACATGATGCAATACTTCCATCTGCATTATATCTGATTATAAATACTACATCTTCCATACTTCTATATGAAGTTGGTGTCTCTTTTTCATGTATTGTATATTTTATTGTTTTACCACTTAATGATGTATTAAATGTATCTATTGATGTTATAACAACTCCATTTGTTTCTGTTATAATATCTGTTACTGTACTTTTTCCTGAATTAATATCTGTTTTTGTTATTTCAAAAGATACTCCTGCCATAGCTGAATTTGTTGTTTTATCATATTTGTATATACCCATTTTTATATCTTTTGGCATATTCATTATTTGCATTGATATTTCTCTAGCATTCATAAATTTACTAGAATCAAAATTATTAATTACATCATTTCCTTTTATTATTTTATAATCTTCTATTTTTCCTGCCTCATTATATTTTACTTGTAATTCTATCTTTGTTGTATTTGCATAATATTCATCAATTGTATTTGTTTGTTCTATATAATAGCTTACAATTTCATTTGGATATACTGGTCCTGCTATTACATTTGCATAGCCTCTGCTGTCTGTTTGTGGATTACCTGCTGCAACATCACCTTTGCTACTTGTAACTTTAAGATATGCATCTTTCAAACCATAATTTTTATAAAATTTATCAATTACTTGTAAATCTAAATTAAATGATGGTTTATTTTTTATATTTATTGTTAAATCTGGTGTTGTTTTATTTATTTTTTGTGTATCTTCAACAGTATTTACTGTTTCAAAGTAATCACTATCTGATTTTACATTATTTTTTGAGAAATTACCTTTATCATTAAATGTTATGTAATAATCTATTGGTTTTGATATTGGGTAATAACCTTCTGGTAATCTTGTTTCAGATAAAGTATATTTTACTGTTGTGTCTTTATAGACTTTTCCTAATATTGTCATTTGTTTTGCATTTATAGATGTTTGTAATCCTTTATTAGATGTGACATTAAATCCGGCTGATAAATTATTTATAGTATTATCATAGTAGTCTACTTTATTTAATGTTACTTGTAGTTTTCTACTATATAGCATATTTATATAAACGTTTCCTGTTGCTGAATCCCATGAAATATTTGCAACATTGTCATCTCCCCATAAATCCGCTTTTAGTGATTGTACATTAGAGATTTTACCATTACTATCATATGTTATATCTAATTCTGTATAATAATCTGATTCGTTTCCACTTCCACCAAGTTCTGTATTTGCCATATCGCTTGGGAAGAAGTAACCATTATAGTTATTTCCTATTCTTGAAGAAGCTATTATGTATTTATTTACATTATCATTTGTTGCAGCTCCCCAATAATTCCATGAAGCTTTTCCATCTGAATTTGTATCTCTGAATGATACTGTATTATACTCATATGAAGTATTTGATACATATGCATTATTTGTAAATGGATACAATCTGATATTAGCTATTGGATTATTTGATATATCATCCACTGCTTTTATACTTATTTTTGTTGTTAATGCATAGCCTATATAGAAATCAATATTTCTATTTGAACTATCTTTGTTGTAATAATAATTATATTCTTTGATGTTGTTAGCTGATAAAGATGCATTTCCACTTTCATTCATATATGGTTTAATTATATTATCATCTATTTTTCTAACTATAGAATTGTTATAATCAATTTCTCCATTTTCATCAAATTTTACACTTATTATTGCAACTAACTTTTGATTTTCTCTTGTTATGTATCTATCTACATATTTTTGATAATTCTTTGGTTCTGATTGCTCATATACATAGAATAATCTTGTATAATTCTTTTCTATTGGTACAAATAATTCATTTGTATCTTCATAAATAGATCCATCAACAACATGTCCATTTCCATATGTGCTTCCATATCCGATATATCCAGCTCTAACAAATTCATCTTCGTCTCTTGAAGTATTCTTTCTTTCTGTTGATACTGTATATTTAGCACCATCTAATGAAATTGGTTTTCCATTTTCATCAACTTCACTTTGGAATGTATAATTATCCATTGCATTTAATTTTAAATCAAACATTGGGAAGAATTTTAAAGTAATATTCAATTTGTAATTTGTATGATCTATTAAGTTGTTTTCATCTATTTGAACATATCTTCCATCTACTAGCCATCCTATATATGTATTTAATCCTGTATTTAATCTTGCATCAGTTATTTTTCCTTCATCATCAAAAGTTACATTAATTAAACATTGATATGCAACTGTTTGATATTTTGCATCTTGATTGTAGTGTGTTCCTGTATAGTAACCAACATTATTTCCAGAATTACTTCCATCATAACTATCTAAGTAATAACCACTTTGGCTTGTTTGTTTTGAATCATTCTTTATAACTAGTCTTAATGTTCTAGTTCCTGCACCTTTTGTATATTGTCCCATAGATTCATAATCTTCACCATAAGAAATATCAGGTGTTCCGTTATTATCTCTGTCAGCTCCTGTTAATAATGCCTTATCTCCAACTAATTCATATTTTCCATCTGAAACATAATCAGTAGGTCTTGTAGAATCTGTCAAGAATGCTTCTACTCTCATTCCATTTAATTTTTTATTTACATTGTATGTATCAACTGCTGTTAAATGAATTCCAAATTCTTTAATTTCTTCATTATATATTTCCATATTTATTTCAAAGTTATCTTTATCAAATGATGTAATATTAATTAATTCTCCTCCTTGTGTTGGAGTAATTGTTGATATTTTTCCATCATTATCATATGTAACTTTTATAATTATGTCTTTGTCTTGCCAATTATAACCTGCAGATTTTTGAACTTCTTTAATTGTATAATACATATCTTTGTTTTCTAATGTTCTATCTAAATATGATGCTGTATAACCATTTATATCTGTATAAGATGTTTCTGGTGTTTGAGTTTGATTTACTTTATTTGTTGCTGATGAATTAGAATATACATTTTCAGCATATTTACTTACAATTTGGAAACCAATATCTTTTATTTTTGTATTATGGTCTACACTATCTTCTGCTGTTAAGTTAAATTTTAATATTGGATTATTTTTTAATTGTACATTAACTTGGAATTTGTCAACATCATTAGTCATAGTTTCGCTTTTTGATACACTAGCAATTTGACTAACATTATCATTATCTTTCAATGTTACATTACTTACATATCCATTTTCGTCATATGTAACTACAACATCTATGTCTTTTCCTAATGTTTGGTAACCAATTGCTGGTTTAACTTCTTTTATTGTATATGTTACTACTGTGTTATCTTTTGTTTTATCTAAATGTGCTATTCCCATTCCATCTGTATTTGTTATTACACCACTTGTACTTGTAAATGAAACATTTTGATTTTCACTTGTTGTATATTTAGAAGATACACTATATTCAGTTCCTGCTATTTTTGTTGTTCCATCTCTTCTATCTACATTTTCAATGTTCATTTTAAATTCTGGATAATTTAATACTTGTATTTTTACTATTCCTTTTGTATTACCATTGTATGTTGAAACTGTTGAAGTCTTTGCATATGATACTGTTACAAATCTATTTTCTTCAACATCATTTCCATTGTTATCAACAAGTTTTGCTTCTGTTATTTCTCTATTTTCGTTATATTTAACTTTTACATAGAATTCTTCTACAGTTGCATAAGAACTTGCACCTGATGTTTGTTTTACTTTATATATAAGTTCTTGATTTGTTCCTAATATACTTGAATATATTCCTGTTATTCCATTTGCATCTGTTGTTCCTGTTCCTCTATCTCCTCCAGATACTTCTGTTACTTCAAAATTTGCACCTTGTAGTTTTGTTGTATTTTCAAAATAATATAAGTTTGTAATTTCAAATGGTACTTTTGGTTCTACATATATTCTTATTTTTATTGCTTTATTACCAGTTATTGCTATAGTATCATCATCTCTATCACTATCTAGAGTTGCATCTGTTACTTTTTCATTTGTGTATGTTATTTTAAATGTCTTATCTGACATTTTTGCATAAGAATTATTTATTTTCGTTTGAATTAGTTTGTATGTTTTTACTCCATTTTCTAAACAATATCCTATTTGTACTGTTTCTTTTCCTGTTCCTGGTAATTCTTGAGAATCTGTTATTTTATATTCAGTATCTCTTAATACTGCATTTGTTATTTTGTCAACAGTTTCTACATTTACTACTAATGGGTCTTGATGATCTAATAGGATTTGTATATTAATTTTTCCACTTGTCTCTAAGTTTTTAATACTCCATATTCTTCCATAATTAGCATCTGTTTGTGCATTCATTGTGCTATCAATATCAACATTACCCGAAACATCAAATACTACATTTACTTTTATTGTATTTTTAAATGGTTTATAATAATCTGCTACCTTATTTGATGTTATTGTGTATGTTATTGTGCTATTTTCTATATTTCCTCCAACATTAACTAATCCATTTCCATTAGAATCTGTTATTACTGTTTTTTGGGCACCTAATGAACTCTCTACTTTAAATCCATAACCATTTATTCCATTTAATGTTGTAGAATCAACTGCATTAATATTAAATTCGAATTTATCTAAAGAATAATCTGTTAATGTTACTAAATAGTTACTCTTTGTTGTTCCTGCTGATGTAGTTGTTGATTGTTGTTTTTCTAATTTTAATCTGTTTGCTGAGTATGCTTGATCTATTTGTTCTAAAACAACTTCTCCATCATCAGTAATTTGTTTTACTTCTAATGTTTCAGCATTTGTATTTACTCCATAACCAATTGGAGCTGTAGTTTCTGTTATATAAATTAAGCTTCCTACATTTACAGATAATCCTGTTAATTCTATTGCAGAGTTTTCATCTCCATTATCAACTTTAACATGTTTTCTAACTACTGTTGTATCAGGATTTACAACTTTTATATCATATTCTGCTCCTGTTAATTCATTTCCTGTATTATTTTGTTTCTTTAAGTCTAATGCTAGATTTCCTACTTCATCGTAATTTGTATATAAATCTAATGTAATATTTGCTAAATATACACCTAAAGAATCTTCTTCTGCTCTTCCTTCACTATTATCTCCTGCACTTGAGAATGTTTTACTTTTTACTAGTCTATTTCCATATATTGTTTCAACATTTGTTAATAAAATTCTATTGTCTTTTTCTCTAAATATTAATCTTAATTTTACAGTTGTTCCATTTTTTACTGTATCTTGTGATGGATCATTATTCTTTCTTGATAATTCAGATATTTCTAAATCATAAATTATTTCATCATTCTCTGTTCCTTCTTTTCCTATATTTGGAACTCTTATATAATCATTATGTGTTTTATCTTCTAAGTAACTCTTATAATCATATGCAATTGTTCCTGCTGAACCTTTTTCACCTGTTGTCTTTTTGTCATTTAATGCCCCATTAGTTTTGTCTTTTAAAATATTTGATTTTATATTAACTAAAACTCCATCTACATATGCTCCATTTGTATCAAGTTTATTTATTGTTAAATTTAGATAAGTATCTTCTGCTGTTCTCTTTTTGTTTAAATGTTGATATACAATTGTTGATCCACCATTTATATATGCTCCTTGATTTGGTTCATTAACATTAGTTTGTCCTCTATCATATGGAGATTGTGATGTTATATTTGTTTGACCATTATTTTTAAATCCTAAATATATTTCTTGTGTTGTCGTGTCAATAGTATATCCTGCACTTGCTCCAACTTGTTGTACATATATTCTTACTTGATCAGCTTTTACAATTCTTGTAGATAAGTTTCCGCTAGTATTTGTTTGTCTTTCTTTTATTGTTTTTGTTCTTGTTACACCATTAATATCCCATTCAATATTAATATTATATTTTGCTCCTTCAAGAGCTTTACGAGTATCGTCTTTATCATTCAATTGTACCCTAAAATCTACCGTGTTATCTTCTATTAATTTATAACCAACTGTTATAAAACATGTATATTCCATACTTGTTTCATTAGTTACTTTTGAATAGTAGTCTTTTATAATAGTTTGATTATCTATAACATTTTCATCTACTATATAGCCTTCTCCATCAAATACCAAATTAAATCCGATATGATCTGCAACTTGCTCAACATCATATTCTTGTGGAACACTTGATTTATCTACTATTAATGAATATCTGTGTTGTCCTTCTTCTTTATTTTCTATTGTAAATGATAATTCACCATTTTTATCTGATACTGCTGGTCCATATTGGATTTCTGTTTCTGTATCTTTCAAATAATATATAACATTTTTTCCAACATCAACATCATTTTCATCAGCATCTACTAAAGATACTCTTACTATATTTTGTTTATTTTTCTTTGTACTTGTTAAATTTACAATTATATCTTCTTGGCTTGTACTTTGTTCTACATTTAGATTTTCTGTTTTATACCAAATTGTTATTATATTATTATTTCTGTCAATTGTTAAATTTTTTGAAACTGTATCTGCAACATATCCAACTTTTGGACTTTGTTCTGTAATTTTAATATTTAAATTACCACTTCCATATATTTTTGTGTTTATTTGACCATCTTCATTTGTTGTTACATATTCATTTCTAACTTGGTTATTTGAATTTGTTGTAGAAACCAAATATGTTACACCTTCTAGTTTTGTTCCATCTTTATCATCACTTAAATTTATTTGTAAATTAAATGGATTTGTTTTTAAGCTTTCATCTTTTACTGTAATCAAAACATGATTTTCTTTGTCTGTACATACTTCTGTATCTATATTTGGATTAAATTGTTTTGATATTTTTGTTATTATTCCATCTTTATATGTTATTTCTATTAGTGTTAAATTTGTTACTTCATACATGTCTGGTGCTGATACTTGTCTTAAAATATAATTGTATGTTCCATCTTTTGTCATAACTGTTGGAGAAAAATGTAATATTCCGTTTTCATCAGTTTTACCTGCTAACACATCCATTTCATATTTGTTATTTAATTTTGGTTGTATTAATTCAAATTCACAATCAGACACTGTTGTTTGGTCATTTCCATTTTCAACTGATTTTATTTCAAAATCTATTCTTTGTGCATTAATAGGCATTATGACTTCAACACTTCTTTTTTCTTCATTTACAGTTCCATTTATATTAGATTCATGATTGTCAAATACAAGTTTTCTTGTTGTCTTATTATTTGTTATATCAAATGTTATAGGATCTGTTGAAATATAACCTGTTTTTACTTCTGTTGGTGAAACTGTATATGTTATTGTTCCATCTCCTCTTAATGCTCTTGCATCACTTGCTGTAATAGTTATATATCCATCATTATCTGTTTGTTTAGTAATATCACAAACTACTTCTCCTGCTTCATTTTTTCCTTCTACTTTTACAGTTGCTCCGTCTACTGCTAATTTATTATTAGCTTCATTTACTGCTTTTATTTTTAAATCGTAACCTTGACAAATTTTTATAACTGTTGATTCTGTATTTTCTCTTGCATCTGTTCCTTCTAATTGTTTTTTATCTGTAGAATTTTTATATGTATTGTATTTTATATTTTGTGTTTTGTTTGTGTATAATTCGTTAAATATTACACCTGCATCTATATCTACATTTGATTTCAAGGTAACTTTAAATGTTAATTTTTCTGTTTGTGAAAATTTCATTTCTTCAACATTCCATGTATAACCATTTTCTGTTTTTTCTACAGTTCCTTTTGTTGTCTTAAAGTCTGAAATATCAAAATAATTTAAAATTTCATCTGAGAAAACATTATTTACTTCTACATTTCTTATTGTTTTATTCAATTCATCATATATCAAATCAAAATCTAGTACTTTTGCATTTGTAATTTCTTCTGCTGAAACTTCACTTGGTAAAACATATACTTCTCCTGCTGTTGCTACTCCGTTGTTTATGTAAGATGTACTTGTCATATCAACTAAGATTGATATAATTTGTAAGTTTTTATCATTTTCCATTAATTGTTTCATTTTTTCTGAAACTTCATCTGTTGAATCTGTAAAAACAATTATGTACTTATTTACAGTATTTTTTGAATCCAATGGTGTTGTAAATGTCTTATATGCATTATCTAAACCAATGTTACTATCACTACCTTCTCCATCTTTTAAAGCATTTATTTGATTATTTATGTTGTTTATATTGCTAGTAACATCCGTTTTTGTACTAGTCATATTAAGTTTAACGTTATTATTATTTGATACAGAAATTCTAGAATTTTTAACATTATTCATTATACCGCTTGCTAATTCTTTTGCTTTAGTTTTTGCAGTATTTTGTGCATCATTTATTCCCATACTGTATGAAGTGTCTATTACCATAGCAACTTGTGTTTCAAAGTTTTCTTGCATTATGTTTTTTAATTCTACTTCATAGTTTAATTCTTTTGAATCAAAATACTGTTGATTAGCTGGTTTTACAATCTTTTCTGTTATTTGCATTTCTTCATTTTTGCTTGCTGCACTTTCATTTACAACATCAATAACATAATGATTGTCATTTGCTGAATATATTCCTTTCACTAAAATTCCTAAAATTGTTATAACTGAAATCGCTATAGCAATTATTTTCAAAAATGTTTTACGTTTTTCCATTTTGCTTTCTCCTTTGATTTATATATATATATTACTTTTAGTTTAACAAATTTATTTTTTATTTCAAGATGCACTTTTTCCCATTTGTTTCTTTACCTTCAAATGTACTTACGGAAGTTATATTTTTAGTTTTTTTGTTAATTCTTGACATTTTAATTAAACTTTTGTAACAAAAATATTATTTTCCTACTTTTTTCTTACGGCATACTGGATTTTGGGCAAAATAAAAAATCCAGCACTTTATGCTAGATTTTTTATTTTACATATTTTTGTAATAATTTATTTTTTCCTCTTGAAACAGTATATTCATCTATTTTTAGATAAGCTTTATATTTTTCTTCAATGTCTTTTCCACTTCTTCTTAGCTTAGATATTGTTGAATTTTCCAAGTTCATCGTAGTCCTTAACTTGTTTATATTTCCTATCGCTTTTATAACATATGGTGAACTAACACAATTACTATCTACTAAGATATATTCCTTGTTAATGTCCATAAGGTCTGTCATATTAACAATTCTGTTATCATTTATTGATATTGCCTCTGCTCCAGCTGAATTTAAATCATTTATTAATTGTAATAATGTAATCGCTGTTATATCACTAGTTTTAGATGTATCTATTGTTATTTCTATACCAGAACCAGAAGCATCTAAATTTCCAATCAATCTATCTATCTTTTTCAACTTTTTTACACTATTTGTCTCGTTTGTGATATTTTGCATTATTGCTTTATTTGTTTTTGATATTTCTACATTTTCGCTTTTCTGTACATCTACTTGTATTCCATCTTTTGTAAGTGTTGCTACATAACCTTTATTTCTAGTAATTGCCCCATAAATTGTTTCACTGTCTCCTATTGCTTTTATAACAAATGGGTTTCCTATTTTTACTCCATCTATTAATATCACACTTCCATCACAATAAACATATGTATTGCTTATAATTCTTTGTTCATTTACTGATATTGCTTCTGCTCCAGCGTTTTTTAATTCATCCAATAGTATAACTATATCTTCTTGATGAATTAAATCATTTCCATCATTTATATTTATTACAATTCCCTCTCCATGTACATCTGTAGTTCCTAATAAAACTTCTTTACTTGCAATTTGTTCTTCTATATTAGGTGTATTAAAATTTATATAAATATTTTCTGCAATTATTATTAATATTGATATAATTAGTAATATTAATATGTTTCTTTTTTCCTTTGTTTTCATATTTTTCCTCTTTTCTATTTTGTATTTACAACAATTATATTGTATATTATTTTACTGTAATTATCAAGCTTATGTTTTAATAAATTCTTTTATTTTATTAAATTTACTTTCACCTATTCCATTAACATTTTTTATATCTTCTATTTTGTTGAATTTTCCTTTTTCTTTTCTATAATTTATTATTTTTAATGCTGTCGATGGTCCAATTCCTGGTAAGGTTTCTAATTCTGTTTGTGTAGCACTGTTTATATTAATCTTCGATGTTTTTGCACTATTAGTATTATTTGATGAATTTAATTTTTCCTTTGTAATATAGTTTTCTGTATTATTAATATTTTCGTTTGAATTGTCGTTTTTTGATGGTATATTTATTTTCATTCCATCCTCTAATACATATGCCAAATTTATTTGTTTTAAATCTGCCTCTTCTTTTAATCCCCCTGCCATTTTTACAGCATCTACTATTCTGGAATTTTCTTCTAATTCGTAAATTCCTTCATTACAGATTGCTCCTGTTATATGTATTACTATTTTTTCTTGATTATTATTTTCTTCTGTAGTATTTTCTGTTTGATTATTGATTATAATATCTTGGCTTATATTTTCTAAATTTTCTTTGTTTTTATTTTGTGTAAAATAGTTAAAAACTCCATATATGATGCCACTTATTATAATTATTATAAATAATATTTTTTTATTTAATTTTTGCATATTTTTTCCTCCTTTTATATTGAAATTTAATTTAAAATAATATAATATATAATATATAATTTTTTAATAATGGAGATATAAAAATGAAACTAAAGAAATTACTTTTAACACTAATTGTACTAATACTTTTACTTCCATATCAACAAATAAATGCAGAATCAGAGTCTCCAGATATAACAGCAGGAGCTGCTCTTTTAATGGACAGTAAAACTAGTAAAATTTTGTATTCAAAAAACGAAAATGAAAAAATGTATCCAGCAAGCACTACCAAAATTATGACAGCCATCTTAACAATAGAAAATTGTAATTTAGATGATATTGTAACAGTTCCATATGATGCAATAGCTACAATTCCATCTGGTTATTCAATAGCTGCTTTGCAAACTGGTGAACAACTTACAGTAAATCAATTATTACAATTAATGATGGTACATTCAGCTAATGATGCAGCAAATGTTTTAGCTTTTCATGTTGCTGGTTCACTAGAAAGTTTTGCAACTATGATGAATACTAAAGTTGCAGAATTAGGCTTAGAGCATACTCACTTTTTGAACCCAAGTGGAATGCATAATGAAGACCATTATACAACAGCTTATGATTTAGCTAAATTGATGCAATATTGTATGAAGAATTCAACTTTTAGAACAATCGCAGGTTTAAAATTTTGTACAGTACCAGCAACAAATAAATATGGAGAAAGAATTTTCACTTCTACAAATGAACTTTTGACATTAGTTGATAATAGAAATGTTGCTAGTAATTATTATTATAAATATGCGATTGCTGGCAAAACAGGTTATACAACAGAGGCTAAAAATTGTTTAGTTTCAGTTTCTAATAAAGATGGTTTTGAATTAATTTCTGTTATTCTTTCTGTTGGTTTATACCCTAATAATATAAGTGGAAAATTTGTTGAGACAAAATCATTATTTAACTACGGATATGACAATTACACGCTTCGTAAGCTTAGAGAAAAAGATGCTATTGCAACTCAAGTTGAAGTTGGGAATGGTACAAAAGAAACTAAAAATTTAGACTTATTAATTTCTGATGATATAACTGCTACAATTAAACAATCTGATTTTAATACTGAATTTGAACCTGAAATACAAATTAATGAAAATTTACATGCTCCTATAGCACAAGGTGAAGTTTTAGGAAAAATAACATATAACATTGATGGAATTTCATACTCAGCTGATTTAAAAGCTTCTCATAATGTAGAAAAATCTGGTTTTATCACACTTTTAATTCAAATTGTTATGGCTGTGTTAATACTATTCTTGTTATATAAATTGTTATTTGATGGGAAAAATAAAAGAAAAAAATATAATAAAAAATATAGAAATTATTATTATAGATAAATTTATAGATATAGGCAGATATTAAATATCTGCCTATTTTTTATTCAAAATCTTCTCCAATTACTATAGTTACATCTACTTGACTTGATGCTTGTTTATTTGTTGAAATACTTCCTGCACTAAGAGCCTTTTTCATATTTTTTAATTGCTCTTCTGTTGCGTTCTTTTTATTTGTTATTAATGTTTTTGAAATTGTTTTTTGTTGTTTACCTGTTTTATTTACCTTAAAACCAGCTTCTTCCAACTTTGTTTTAGCTTCTTCTAGTTTTGAAGTATTACCACTTCCATTTATTAATTCTATTTTTAATTCATCGTCTTTTACTGTTGTTGTACTGCTAATAGAATTACTTGATGTATTTATGTTATTTGTAATTGTATTGTCTTCTGTTTCTTCTGTACTATCTACATAGAACATAGATTGTATTAATTCAGTTGATAATTTTTTATTTATTACAAAAATGCTTACATTATTTGTATCTTTCATATCTGGTGTTGTTCCTGGTAATGTGGCAGTTTGTAAATTATCTGTATTGAATTCTACTGCATATGGTATATAGTCTTTTATGTATGAAAGTTCTAAATTTGTTTCAACATTTTTATGAGCTATTTCTAATATTTCTCCAAGTTTAAATATATTTCCTGGTTTTAAGGTTTGTTTTAATAATGCTGAAATAAAATCTCTTTGCGTTCTCATTCTTCCAAAATCATCATTACCATATTCAGATGGATATGTTGACATTTGACCAGTAATTTTATCTGGATTACTATGTCTAAATCTTAAAACTTGCTCTGCTTTTTCTCCATCTAATTTTTGTGTTCCAGCCTTTAAGTCTATATGTAAATCTTGTGTTGGATCATCATATTTCATATCTATTGGAACATTAAATTCTACTCCTCCAATAGCATCTACTAATTGTATTAATGCTTCTGTTTTTACAACTACATAATATTTTATATCCAGCCCTGTTATTTCATTTACTGCTTTTAATGTTTTTTCAGGTGTTTTCTCTATATTATATAATGCATTTATTTTTAATGAAGCAGTTGCCTTTGCTGTGTTTTTACCTGTATAAGAGTCTCTTGGGATTGATAATAAATTTGCTTTTTGTGTATTTGGATTATAAGATGCTACCATTATTGTATCTGTTAGCTGAGAGTCTAAATCTGTGCTTACCCCTAATATTAATACTTTTATTTCTGACAAATTCTTTTTAGTGTTTTCATCATGTCCTACTACTGTTGCAAGCATTCCACTTAATCCCCAGCCATTTTTATATGTTCTGTATGTAAACCATGCTATTCCTAACAATAACACTATTAAAATACCTATTAATATTTTTTTACCTGTTGTTTTTTTGGCTTTTGTTTTTCTTCTATTTCTATTATTTCTTTTTTCTTGACGTTTATTATTCAAAATAATCACTCCTAATTTTTTATAGCCTTAGTATAGCAAAAAAAATAAAAAAACGCAATAAATTTGCGCTTTTTTATTTAATTTTTACAACATTATCATAAACCTCTTTAAGCAAATATGTACTCTCAACATTCTTCCTTAAAGAACCATTTGGATTTAATTTTGCAACAGTACCAATTACTAAAATTAAAACAAAGGAAATTATAGCTCCTCTAACTAACCCATATAAAAGACCGCCAATTTCATTAAATTGTTTTAATATTGGCAAACTTGCAACAGCATTCGCAAGTGATATAACTATAGAAAGAACTATTTTGCTTACTATAAATAATATCAATGCAGTTGCTCCATAAACAACATTAACTGCTATATTTCTAGCTTGCTCTGGTAGCACTTCTTCTTTAACTTGTGAAACTGCATTATCACTGGCATCTTGTATATATTTGTTGTCTGATATTTTTGAATTTTCATCTATAACATTAGTTGTTTTTTCTAATATTGTATTTTCTATTTTTTCATCAATACTTGTATTTTTTATAACTATATTTCCTACAGGCTTATAAATTATTAATGTTATCACAATTGCAATTATTCCTGCAAATAACTTTGCTCCTAATTCAACTAAACCTTTTTTATATCCTAAAAATGCAGAAAGTGCTACTATTAATACTAAAATTATATCTATTACAATTCCCATATTTTACTCCTCCTTATAAATTTATTAATTCAATTTTATCTCTGTAAACTATTCCAGCCATTGAGCTTGATAAAACAATATTTGTTATTTCTTGTTCTGCTGTGTATTTTTTTACTAGCCATCCACTGGTATTAATGAATTCTACTTCAGCACCTAAATTTAAGCCTATAATGTTGTCATATGTATAAATTTCTTTTGTAACCGCTTCTGTAGTATATGTTGATATATTTTTGTTATCCGGATTTATAATACTAACAATAGAATCTGCGGTAAATAATCCAGATGATTTCTCTTCTAACATCACAGCTGAATTTGAAAGACTAATAGATGTAAAAGAAACTTTTTTATCTTTATTCTCAGAAATCGTTTCAGTTGTTTCATCTGTTTTTATCACATCAATTTTATCTGTATACATACATAATAGCTTATCTTTTTCTTGATATTTTATTTGTGTTATTAAATCTCCTTTTTCACTATTATATACTTTTTTTATAGAGTTACTTGGATTATTTTTTCCTTCTTCAATTGACATTACTTTTATACTTGATTGTATTTGTGTTCCTGAGGTATCTATTTCAGCTAGTGCAAGATATTTATTATCATTTGATAAAGATGTTGATACAACTCTTGTTGTTGATAGTATGTTATTAAATAGCCAATTTCCTGTATTATCATATACAGCAACTACTGTTTTATTTATTGTGTCAACAATTGTTATTGCAACATAACCATTTTTATTAACTTCCACTTGTGATATATTACCTTCTACACTTTTTTCCCAAGCGATTCCTTTGTCTGTGATTAAATATACCTTTTGCCCTTTTTCTTCTGCAATTACTAAATGTCTGCCATTTGAATTAAAAATTGGTTTCGTAATTTCAATATTTAATTCATCTTGTTTTTTTCCTGAATTATCATATATAACAAATTGATTTTTACTTAGAACTCCAATATATTTATTAAATGCATATACATTTTGTGTATCACTTTCATTTAATTCAATTGTTGGTAAATTATTTTGAATTACTTCTTTTCTAAAAATATTTTTATCAATCCATAACCTTACATTTTTATTATTTATGTATATGGCACTTATAATAATTAAAAATAATGTTATTATAATTGCTATTATTGTAATTATTACTTTTTTCTTATTTACCTTTTTTTCCTTAGTTTCTTTTGGTTCTTTCCAGAAATCCTTCATAAATAACTCTCCTATCTTTAGTTATTTATGTTATACCAGTTTTTAACCTTTTTTGCAACATTTTTTTAGTAATATTTGTAAAATTTGAATCAGCCCAATTCCGCCCCAATATAGGGTATAATAAAGTCACTAATTTTGAAAAACCTATTTTGGAGAAAAGTATTGCACTTATGCAAATAATTATATTTATTTTATTGAATTGACTTTTACTTTTGGATGTGTTTTTTAAGAAGCTCATTCCAAGTGAAATTGCTGTTGTAAGTATAGAAATTAAAATTATTATTCCATAAATTATTTTTATTTTAGGTGATATCTTTTGTATTACATATATAACCGGCATTTCTAATTGTTTTATATCAACATCTATATTAATTAAAAACATATATACAATTGTTAATAATATTATAAAAATAATTGTTGATATTATTGATATGTTTTTAATGTCTCTTTTATCTTTTATATAATCTTTCATTGATATAAGTATTGGTATTAACAAAATACAATTGTAGCTTCCATATATTATACTGTTAATCAGCCAATTTTCCTGATTTTTATCTATTATATAATTATTTATATTTTTTAAACTAAGACCTTTTATATTCAAAAATCCGTACAAATACTATTACTACAATGAGAATAGGAATTAAAAATTGATTTACTTTTACTACCCCTTTTAAATTTGATTGAAAAATAAAGTAACAAATTATTGATAAAATTCCGCTTCCAAGAATACTATTTATGTGTAATTCTTGTTCTAAATATGCTCCAAATCCAGCTATCATAATATAAAATGATATTAATATAAATATATTTATTAATATATCTGCAAAATCTTTTATCTTTTTATTTCTTATCAAATTTTCCAAAAACTCATCATAATTTTGAATATTTTCATATTTTATTATTTTTAAACTTTTATATATAATTAATCCAATTATAACACTAGAAATAATAATTCCTATTAATCCTTTTATTCCATGAGAAAAAAAGAATATATATACTTCTTGCCCAGAGGCAAAACCAGCTCCTATAATTGTTCCAATTATAACACATACTGTTTTTAAAATATTTTTCATAATAAAAAAGACCCCATAATATTTTATGAAAGTCTTTTTTTCTTATTCCTTATTTCTTTCTTTTTCTAGAAATCCATACAACTATTCCAATTAATATTATTAGTATTGGAACTGCTGTTATTATTGCTAAAATAATTCTGCTTTCTTGTTCTGTTGCAGTATATTTTACTGTTCCTGTTCCTTTTCTTACTGTTATGTCTTCTTCTCTATTTGATAAATATGCTATAGAGTTTAAAGCTAAATCTTTATTTTGTCTGTAAGCTATTATTGGAGTTTGTGATGATTGTGATAGTTGAGCATCTGATGCGAAGTAATTTTCTCCATATATTATTAATTTTGATTTTACTTCTTCTGTTCCATTTTCAGAATTTGCTTCTGTTATTGTTTTTTCTAATTCAGCTCCAACTAAATATGCTTGTTTTTCTTCTCCATCTTGTGGTTCATTTGATTGTATTTTAAAGTTACTTCTAAAATATGAGTTCTCACTTGTTTTTATTAAATCTGTTTTTGTTACTTTTAAATTACTTAATTCTTCACTACCAACAACATTTATTTTTGTTGCATTTAGGAAAATAACTCCTGTTGAATTGTATAGTTTTTTTGTAACATCACTATATTGAATTTCTGGTATTATTAAATCTGGTGATTGTGAAACCATTTTGCTTGTGTCTGTTTCTCTTATTGCTCCAACTTCAAATGGATTTATTCCATATGTTGCTAATATTTTATTTACATTTGTGTAATCAATTTCATTTGCTATTGCTGAGTTTAACCATAGAATGTTTCCACCTTTATTTATATAATCCATAATAGCATTTGTTGCTATCTCATCAAAATCTTTATTTGGTGTTGTTATTACTAATGTATTACAATCATCTGGCACTTTTCCTGTTGATAATATGTCTAAACTTGCTATTTCATTAATTTCATTTTGTAGATACATATTTAAATATTGCATTCCACTTGTTAATGAAAATTGGCTATACCCTGTTAAGAAGTATATTTTTGGAACTGTATCTGCTGTTACTGATTTTATTGCTGCTGTTAATTTTTCTTCAGCTATACTAACACTTTCATAAGTTTCTGAATCATATGTATATAAATCACTTGAAGATAATACTTTATATTTATCTCCATTTTCTACTATAATTCCTTCACTTCCACTTTCAATACCATATTTTTCTACTAAATCTGGTCTATCATTTGCTGTTACAGCTTCAACTGATATTTTATCAGTTACTTTTGTATATTGTCTTGCTAAGTCTAATGTAGAATCATCTTCAGAATACCCTACGAAATATATGTTTACATTATTATCATCAAAATTAATATTTCTTATTTGTTCTTTGCTTTCTTCTGTTAATGTAAATAATTTTTGTTCTGTTAAATCAATTGGTGTTAAATTTAATTTTTGCATACACATTGTTATTGCTATAAATATTCCAAGAATTATAACTACTAATAATAAAGTTTTTGAACCATTTATTAGCCATCTCTTTTTTATTATTTCTAAAAATTTATTACTTTTTTCTTCATGCTCTTTTTTAGTCTTTTTTTCTTTTTTATCTTTATTTTTCAACATTAACCCTCCTTTATTATTTTACACTTTTTCTTCTTTGCATAACTACTGCCGTTAATAATAAGCATGTTATTGTAAATGTTATAAATGTTACTGTATCACCTATATCAATTTGACCTTGTGTATATTTATAAAACATATTTATAAATGAATAACTTTCTAAGCTTGTATTAAATTCTGGTAATACCCATGTTATTATGAAAAATCCTATTGATATTATACCTGCTATTATTTGATTTTCTGTAATACTTGATGATAACATACCAAATGATATGTATGCCATAACAAATAATAAAAATCCTAATAATGTTGCAAATGTAGTTGTTAATTTTGGTATTCCATAGTGGCATAATATTCCAAAATACATAAATGTACAAAGTTCTGTTATTACAACAATTGCAAGTGCTGCAATAAATTTTCCTATTACTATTTTTGTTATACTAATAGGAGATGTAAGTAGCAATTGTTCTGTTCCATTTTTTCTTTCTTCTGCAAATGACCTCATTGTTAATAATGGAATAATAAATGCTAATACTAATATTGTTGGTAATGAATAAAATATGTTTTCAAAATTTACATTTCCATACCCTATTACACTAAAATAAAATGATATGCTAAATGCAATTAAAAATACTCCTATAAATACATACCCTATTGGTGTGCAAAAATAAGATTTGAATTCTTTTTTAATAACTGCCCACATTATTTTTCTCCTCCTTCTATTAATTGCATAAATGCATCTTCTAATGTTATATCTGCTTTTTTCATTTCAAAAATTGTTATATTTTCCTTTGCAAATTCAGAAAATATAACTTTTCTTAAATCTACATTTCCATTTGCTTCTATTACATATTGTTTTGTACCATCTTCATTTTCTTTTACTAATTTTACATCTTTAATTTCTTCTATCTTATCTTTTATTGAATCCATTTTTTGTTCTAAATCTTCTACAGTTACATATACAGAATTATTGTTGTTTACTTTTTTCTCTAAGTTTTCTGGTGTATCTATTGCAACTATTTTTCCTTTATTTATAATTATTACTTTATTACAAATTTGGCTTACTTCAGATAAAATGTGTGAACTAAATATTATTGTATGTGTTTTTCCTAATTCTTTTATTAACTCTCTTATTTCTGTTATTTGTTTTGGATCTAATCCTACTGTTGGTTCATCTAAAATTAATATTTTGGGTTCTCCAACTAATGCTCCTGCCATACTAACTCTTTGTTTATAACCTCTTGAAAGATTACGGGTTAGCTTGTTTTCTACATTTTTTAGTCCTGTTTGTTCTATTATTTTTTCTACTCTTTCTTTTCTTACTTTTCTATCTACTTTCTTTAATTCTGCCATATATTTTACAAATTCTTTTACTGTTAAATCTGAATATAGTGGCACTCCTTCTGGCATATATCCTATTTGAGATTTTGCTTTTTTAGGTCTTTTTGATATGTCATACCCTTCTACAAGAATTTCTCCTTCTGTTGGTTCAATAAATCCTGTTATCATGTTCATTGTGGTACTTTTTCCTGCACCATTTGGTCCGTAATAGTCCGATTATCTCGCCATCATTAATTTTAAAACTAATATTGTCTACGGCTGTAAAGCTTCCGTATTTTTTTGTGATGTTTTTTACTTCTATCACGAGAATTCCTCCTTACTTTTGTAATTTTTATTATAATATCATTTTCTTTTTTTAAAGTAAAGTAATTCACAAAGATTTCACATTACGGACATAGGAATTAGCTGTTTTTGAAATTTTTTCATTTTTTGTCTATTTTTTCATTGACATTTTATTTTTTTTGTGCTATTATATTTATTGTTCAATGATTTGGGTCAGTAGCTCAGTTGGATAGAGCACGCGCCTTCTAAGCGCGGGGTCGGGGGTTCGAACCCCTCCTGGCCCACCAAATTATAGATATTCTTATTTATCTAACAAAAAATATTTATGTAAAAACATAAATATTTTTTTGTTTATATAGCTTTCTTATTTTATTTATAACATTACTTTTTATATTTTTCTTATATATATTACTTAATACCATAATATAATTTTTCTTCTTCACTTGCATTATTATTGATATGTTTTCTAGTATAGTTCTTATATACATTATTATTTAAAATATCAGTATTTACATCATCATCATTAGTTGCATCTTCATCAAAAGTATATACATCTTCTCTATAAAATTCTCCAATATCTTCATTAACACCCTTTACAGTAATATAGTTATTTTTATCAATCCATGTATCTCTATAACTATTTTTATTTCCAAATCTTATTACATAGCAATCTGTGCCATTAAATCTTTCTTCTCTTACTGACAATGATAAATTATATACTGTAGAAGATGTTTTTTTATAATTTATAACTTCTGAAAAAATGTCCAAAAGCTTTCCTTTTGTCATTTCAATATAGTTTTGTTTGTAATACTCTATTTGTTTTAAATCATTATAAACACATATCTTTTCATAGCTATCATCTTCTAAAAAATTAAGACTATTTGCAGACTCTATTTTATATTTTCCATTTTTATAATAATAAATTTGTTCGTATTCTCTGTTTGTATTTGTTTTCATATTGTTTTCTGTTGTTTTAACTTTTAATTTATAATTATTTAATTCTCTCATATACTCAATTTTCAAATATGATTTTTCTACAATATTTTCTATTTTTCTATTTTTTATTACTAAAATTAAAACTATAATCACTAAAAAACATAATAAAGTAACTAGTGATATTTTTAATAAATTCATATGTCTATTAATTTTTTTTTAATGATTTATCATAATATTGTCTTTCTCTGTAACTTTATCGATTTGGAATTGACTTTTAATACTATTATAATATTTTCTACAATCATCACAAGTCAATAAATGATTATTCACAAATTCTTCACTTTTATTATGTAGTGAATGTTCTAAAAATTGTATTGCATAATCCTTTACCATTTCACATTCATCTTTTTTATTCATCATTTAATTCCTCCTTTAATTTAATTTTTGCTCTATAAAAAATTGTTCTTGCATAATCTTCTGATTGGCCAATAATATTACTGATTTTCCTAAAATTAAAATTAGTCCCAATTCTAAGATAAACCACTTCTTTTGTTTTTTCATCTAATCTATGTATTTTTTTACATATATTTAATAATTTTTCTTTATTTTCAAACTTATCTTCAAAAGAATCATCTAATAAAAGATTCTCGTTTCACTCATCTATTTTTATTTCTTTTATTTTTTATTTTTCTTATAGTAATCGATATATTTATTTTTAGCAATTTTATACAACCAATTTTTTATATTTGAATCTCCTCTAAATTTATTAATATTTTTAACCGCACTATAAAATGTTTCTTGTAATAATTCCTCTGCAATCTCTACATTATTTGTAAGAGTCAATAAATATTTATAAATTGTTTTTGAACATTCTTCATAAATTTCTTTCATTTTTCCCCCTTTCACTTATATAGACTTAAATTTTTACTTTTTGTTACAAATTTATATATAATCTATTATTACTTTATATTTTACAATTATATACTTTTTTTTCTATTTTTACAGCCTCATTTTTAGTTTTATTTATCTAACAAATTATTGACAGTTTACTATTTATTTTTTCTTCTTACACTATTTTATTCTTTCAAAAGTTGCAAAACTAACATAAAAATGATACAATTAGGTTAATAATAGTTATATTTTGCATATGTTTTGTGCAAAAAATATTAAATAATGAATAACATTTTGAAAGGAGTATGTTTTATGCGGAAAAAAGTCTTAGCAGTAGTATTAATCGTAGCCGTTATCGCTACCATTGGAGTTTTTCATTTTTTAAATAATAATGAAACTAAAACTAAAGCTGTTTTGAAACCAAGCGATTTGACTGCTAACTTGCCAGAAGAAGAACCGGCAGTATTCGACAAAGAAAAAACTGACAGTGATGAAGTCATTAAGTTTCTTTTTAAAGATTTTGAGGGAGGTTGTGTATACTCGTTAAATCAGAAAATTTTTTTAATGACAGAAAATTCAGATGAGGAAAAAGTTATTTGCTATTTGAACTGTGCAACTGAAGAAAGTTGCAAGCCTTTGGCAATAACAACAACGGGTAATTATATGATTCTCGAAACTGAGCAAGGAGAAAAAATCGCAGTACAAATGGAAAGTCAGATGGAACGATTAATCGAGCCAAGAGAACCGATAGCATTTGATGATTTAACAGAAAAAGAAAAAAATTCATTATTTGAATTGATTGAAGAATAATTCAATCTTGGTAGACCTGCTTTTATAGAGTGGGTCTATCATAAATTTAAATTGTATTAAAAAATATTTAGAAATTTTATTTTATAGGTACACATTTTATAAAATATATGTTAAGAAGAATATTATATGAAAATCAAAAAAGATTATACAACTTAGTAATAAAAATTATAGAAACAGAAAATATTTCTGATGAAGAAAGTTCTTTGTTAAAAGATTTTTTAAAAAGTCACTTAATAGAAATAAACAATGATAGTGAATTAAATGATAAAGTTGATAAAATTCTAAAAAAGTAACATTTTATGTGTTACTTTTTTTATTTTCATTTGTATTTATAGTAAAAGATGACAGCCATAAAATTTAAAATTCATTTATGATATAATAAGTAATGTCATCAATATTATAAGAAGGAGGAAAATATGTTATCAAAAACAAATTTAGATGAAAAAAGTGACCAAGAATTATATTTAGCTTTTCTAAAAAACGATAATGAAGCTTTTACTACACTTGTTAAAAAATACAGAAAAGTTCTAATATCATTTATAATAAAATACGTTAAAAACATTGAAATTGCTGAAGATTTAGCTCAAGATACATTTGTTTATATGTTAATTAATAAAAAAGAATACGATTTTAAATATACTTTTAAGACTTATTTATATACAATAGCAAAATCTAGAGCTATTAACTATTTAAAAAAAGAAAAAAGAAAAATAATATTTGATGAATCTTATATGCTAGATAATGATATCGAATTTTACGAAGAAAATTTAGATGCAACTTTAATAAAAAAAGAAAACTACGAAATATTATATAAAAACTTAAAGCGTTTAAAGCAAGATTATAAATTAGCAATTTATTTATCAGATTTTCAAGGTTTTAAATATAAAGAAATTAGTAGGATTTTAAATAAAACTTTACCTCAAACCAAAATGTTAATACATAGAGCTAGAAGAGCTTTAGAAAAATTATTAAAAAGGGAGGAAAACTTATGTTGAGCGAAGAAGATTTTATAAATTCCGTTTGGAATAAATATGAAAATTATAAATATACAAGCAAAAATAAAAATAAATTTTTCTCAAAGAAATTATATAGAAATAACAAATACATATTAGCCATAAAATCATTTATTACTTTTTTAATATCTCTAACTACCACTATTGGAGCAGTATATGCTGGAGTTGTGACATATAATTATATTCAAAAAAATGGAAAAACTAATTATTATGATGATATGAATTCTTTTTTCGAAATTACTGACCAAGAAATTTATTATAAAAAAATAAATTCATACAATGAATATTTGAAATATAAAGAAAAATGGCCATCTATTATCACTATGACTGAAAACGATTTTAAAGATAATTTTATAGTTGTTTTAGTAGCAACTTGGAGAATGCCTGATATTAATATTTCAGATATAAATACTGATGAAAATACATTATTTATAAATGTTGATAATAATTTAGAAGAAACTGCAATAAAAAATGAAAAATATATGGTTTCATTTTCTTTATCTAATGATTTTGATAGAGAAAATATTGTAGTAAAAATTAAAGAAGAAAATTTAGAAACATCTAAATTTATTTCATTAGAGAATTTACCTAAAGAATATAGTATTAAAGAAGCAACAAATGATTTATGTGTCGTTGTTCAAGATAATAAAATTCTCAACGAGACAAAACAATATTTAGATAATTTTATTAGTAATACTTCAAATGGTATAGAGGATTATTTAAGAATTGTAAGATATGAAACTATAAAATCACAAACAAATATAACAATTAGTGATGTTCAATATAAAAATAATGAGTATATATTATACACTGATTATACAAGAGATAATTCATCAAATGTAAAAGATATACGTTATATAGGGAAATACAAATCTTTTGGTAGTAAACCTTTTCAAAATAATATGACAATGTTCTTCTTGTCTGATATTTTTGGAAATACTGTTCCAGTAATCATATGTTTAAAATAATACCATCATAGAAGAAACTGTAAAAAAGCCGTTTCCTTTTTTACAGCCTCATTTTTATTTTTATTTATCTAACAAATTATTGACAGTTTACTATTTATTTTTTCTTCTTACACTATTATTTTATATATTTTTTGCAATTTACATAAATATATGGTATACTATTCTTATAATATTTTATATTACATAAAGGAGACTTTCATTATGAAAAAACGGTATTTTTTTCAAGTTATAATATTTTTATTACTTACATTCATTTTGGTTATAACGAATACTGCATATTTAATGTTATTAGAATTATCATTTATTTTTTCAATTTCATCTATTATTTATATTTTAATTAGATTATTTTTACTATTTACTATAAATAAATATTATAATGATTTAATTAAAACTGTGGATGATATTGAAAATTTAAAAATACATCGTTATAAAACTTATTTTACTTGTTCTGATACAGAATTTGAACAAAAAATAAACTTTTGGGACGATTGTATTGAAACAGCCTATGAATATTCAAAAATTCTTATAGAAACTTTAAAAGATTGTAGTAATTATTCGTCAAAAAAACAACTATCTAACATATTAGTTATTGAAGAAAAAATCCGTAATACAAGCAGAACTTAAACTGCTTGTATTTTTATTTTGAATAATTATTTATTTTTTGTGTATAACTAATAATTATACAACAGTTTTACTTACAATTTTCTCAAAGTACTACAATATGACCTTTTTCGACATTATTTTCATATTTTATTTATCATATTACCAATTGGTTCAAATGCCCTCCAACACTTGTTATACTTATAGTGTTATATCTACATAGGAGGCATATCATGGAAAATATATCAAAAGAAATTATTAATAAAGCTTTAGGAAAAGTCGTTAAAGAATATCGTATAAAAAACAAATTAACACAAGAAGAAATCGCAGAAAAATTAGAAATTTCTGCTAAATATATATCAAGAATTGAAAATGGTAGTGGTGGTGTAAAAACTGAAACTTTGGTAAATTATATTAATCTTTTAGGTATATCTCCTAATGTTATATTTAAAGCTTTAATAAATAATAAAGATTTAAATTTAGAATTAGAATTATCTGAAAAAGCAAGTAAACTATCAAAAGAAAATGTCCAATTTATAATTTCTGTTATAGATTTATTAGAAAAAGATAAAGAAGACATAAAAAAATAAAAAATGGGGCTGTAAAAAGTCCCATTTTTTATTTTTATTCATTCCAAAAAGCTTTATAAGTTTCATATGCTGAGTAAATATCAAATTTACTTGTTACTTCATAAGGAGCATGCATTGAAAGAACTGGTACACCACAGTCAATTACATCTACACCTTTATTAGCTAAAATGTAGGCTATTGTACCGCCTCCTCCTATATCAACTTTTCCAAGTTCTGCAATTTGATATCTTATATCATTTTTCTCTAATAAATTTCTAATCCATGCAACGTATTCTGCATTAGCATCAGAAGCTCCTGATTTTCCTCTTGCTCCTGTATATTTATTTAAACTTATTCCTTTTCCAATAAATCCTGCATTTGCTTTATCTGAAACAGAGGCATAAATTGGATCAAATCCTGCATCAACATCTGATGATAACATTTTTGAATAGCAAAATACTTTGTCTAATAAGTTTGGTCTATTTATTTTTAATTTATTTAATATTTCAGAGATAAAGAAATCAAACATATGTGATTCCATTCCTGTATTTCCCATACTTCCTATTTCTTCTTTATCAGATAAAATACAAACTGCTGTATTTTTTACATTTTCTAATGTCATCATAGCTGCTAAAGATGAGTACGCACAAACTTTATCATCTTGACCATATGCAGCAACCATACTAGAATCAAATCCTAAACTTCTTGCTTTAAATGCTGGTATTACTTCTATTTCTGAACTTGATAAATCAGCTTCTGTAATTCCATATTTTTGATTTAATATATTTAAAATATTTAACTTAACTTTTTCTTTAGCTTCTTTATCATCATATGGTATACTTCCAATTAATACTCTTAAATCTTCTCCATCTATTCCGTTTTTTAATTTTTTCTCCATTTGTTCTTGAGCTAAATGTGGTAATAAATCTGTAATTGTAAATATAGGATCATTCTCATCTTCTCCAATATTTACTGTGATTTTTTCTCCATTTGTTTTTACTATAACACCATGTAAGCTAAGTGGTATTGTTGTCCATTGATATTTTTTTATTCCACCATAATAATGTGTTTTAAAGTATGCAAATCCTCCTTCTTCATATAATGGATTTGGCTTTAAATCCAATCTTGGAGAATCCGCATGAGCTCCTACAATATTTATACCACTTTCCATGCCTTGTTTGCCAATTACTGCTAGATACATGCTTTTTTCTCTATTAATGTAATAAACTTTATCTCCTACAGATAGAGTTTCATATTCACAAATGCATCTAAATCCATTTGATTCTGCTATTTCTTTTGCATTTGCAACAATCTCTCTTTCCGTCTTAGATTTATTTAAAAAATTGATATATCCTTCTGCATATGCAAAAATATTATTTAATTGTTCCCCTGTTTTATCTTCCCATGCATTTTCTCTTTTATAAAACAATCTATTTTTTAATTCTTCTACTTCTGACATTTCTCTCTCCCCTTTTTTTCAAATTATATCATTATTATAATTTGATTTTCAATATTTTTTATATATTATACACAAATATATTTTTTTAATTCTTAACCTACTGGTAATTTGCTTATTTAAATGATATAATTTTTTTAATTGTTAATCATTTGAGGGAGGATGTATATGAATAATAGAGTATTGGTAACATTTTTACTTACTTTTTTTATAGTTGCAATATTTTTAGGTATTGCTTTTTTGCCTAAATTATTTAATAAACCTATAGAAAATGTAAACAATTCTGTTGTAAATGAAAATATAGAAAAACAGGTCACTGATTTTTAAATTTCAGTGACCTATTTTCTTAATAATATTAGTTTATCTACTAGAATGCAATTAGCAAACGCAGAAACAATTGCCTTCAAAGTAGCATATTCTCTAGTGTCCTCTTCTTTAAATATTGGTTCTATTTCTTCTGTTGGATTAAATGCTTTTTTTAATGCTTTTTCTAACTCTTCACAAAATACATTATACCCATCTTCTACTGAATACGATTTTTTCATTGATTTTATTGATTCATTTATTTCTGATATACTCATTAACCTTTTTAAAATGCATATAACAAATAAATATGCAAGATGAGTTTTATTATACTTTTTCTTTATTGGAGGCATTAAAACCTCTTGCTTTACATAGTTATTTATCATATTGGGTGTTATTACTGGTGTATTTTCTTCCTTTAAAAATATAGCCAAATTATTTTGTAATACACAAATTACCTGGTCAATGTACAATTCTATCTCTGGTAACTCATTCCAACGTGGGCAATGATAATTTATTAAATTTTGTGCTTCTATTTTCATTTTGTTATTCTCCTTTCGAAAGTTACAGTATTATAATAGCACATTTATTAATTTTGGTCAATTTGTGTATTTTTTTGGCAATGTCTTGACACTTTATATTTCGTAATATATAATGGTTTTAAAAACCAGATTATGTGGTTTACTTAAAATTATAGGAGGATCTAATGAAAAATTATAAAGAAAATTATGACTATTATAATGTAGAAAAAGTAGATAGTATAAAGCAATTGTTGGAATCTGCTGCTGATGATGCTGGTGATAAAATCGCTTTTAAATATAAAGAAAATAAAGACGTTAAATGTGTTACTTACAATAACTTTTTGGAAGATGT
>OHAF01000603.1_pt1 | contig 38253 bp, 41 predicted proteins | sample 1577041 | NCBI WGS metagenome assembly OHAF01 (sample SAMEA3541495, study PRJEB24748) | human gut metagenome | biome: human gut; feature: human-associated habitat; material: faeces | place: China | collected 2012
TTGGCCGCTGAACTCACCCATGCGTATCCGCGGCGCGTCCTATTTTTCTGCAAAAAATTTAGCGTTGAGAGAGAATTTTTTCTCTCACCAACGCTAAATATTATACAAACATTTTTTCTTAATCAAGGTTTTTTTAATGTAAATCTTTATATTCTATTTTGTCTATCTAAGAGCTTTTAGCTCGTCTTCTACAGAGCTTGATATAGACTTTTCTCCTCCTACAATGATAATATTCTTTATATTAGTATTGGCCTTTATATACTCCTTAGTATCTTCGTTTAAAGTCTTTGACTTTGTTAGTAGGATGGCTGCATTTTTACTTGACGCTAGAGGTCCTGCACAAAGGGCATCCGGATAGTCTTCACCACTAGCAAGCACTATTGTATCTATGTCCATCTTTAATAGGTCTTTATATGCCTTGGCTATTTCCACAGCTGTCTTATACCTATCCTGGCCTGCAAATCTGTATTTTTCCTTGTATTTATTTACAGAATTTTCACCACCAAATACCATTCGTACTACTTCAGAAGTATTTCCATTGGGCCTAATAGCTATCAATGCTAATTTATCTTCGCCCTTACTATAATTATTATACATAAATGGTGTTGCAGCTAGGGCATCTGAATAATTGTTACCACTATATACACCTACAACATCAGAGGCTGTTCCTGGATATCCATTTAATATTGTATCAAGTGATGATTCAGATAATTGAGAGGTTATATATCTATCTTTCCCTGCTATTCTAATTTTCTTCTTTGAATACTTGGATAAATTATTTTCAACATTTCTTGTTATAGTATTCTCTCCACCTACAACTGCTGTATAATTTAAATTTTTCATTTCCCTTATATTATTCTCAACAACTTCTGGTATGTTATTTCTTTTTACCAACAAAAGAGGTGATTCTAAATGACAAGATAATATTCCTGCTGAAATAGCATCTGGAAAAAGTTCTCCACTGGCAACAACAATATTTTTATATGGTTTCATATAAGTTTTCATATATTCTGATATTTTTACAGACGTATCATACCTATCAATCCCTGAAATCCTTGAAATATTTAAAGTGTTTGTATTTTCAGCAAATGATATAGAGCTAGTAATGCTCAAAATTAAAACTAAAGTTACTATACATTTAATTTTAATAAATTTTTTCATAATATCCTCCAATTAATATTTTTTAATCATTAATAAATCTTCTGCATGAAGTAGGATTTTTATATATGTTAACTATTGTAACATTTTTTCCTGGTTCTGGAGCATGTATAATTTTATTATTACCTATATATATTGCAACATGATCATATGGTGAATTCCAATATAATATATCTCCAGGTTTTAAATTTGATTTAGAAATAGAAGTTCCCCAATAACCTTGAGATTTTGCAGTTCTTGGTACGGTAACATTTATTGCATTTTTATAAACATAATAAACTAAACCAGAACAATCAAATGTATTTGGTCCCATTGTACCATATACATATGGTTTATCCAACTGTTTCATAGCAAGATTTACAATTGCTTCCCTTTTATTACTAATTGGGTTTGTTCCACCACCCGTGTTATTTATGGCATTTTCTACCTCTGTTGGCACACTATTTCTACCTCCAAGAATATAAACTCTATCCACATTTTTCTTGTCTATATAACTTGCTATTTCATTTTTGTTATTATTTCCATCAACAAGCATCAATGGCATTCCTGATTTAGCAGCCAATACACTTCCTGGTACACCGTCAGCAACATTTCTTCCTGATGTTAGGTATACACTATGTAAAGTTGTATAAAATTCATTACTATTTTCTGATATTTTCATACTTAAATCAAAACTATCATTTCCATAGATTTGATTAACTCTTAATCCACTATTTCTAAGGTCATTTACAATTGAACTATTTATATTCTCATTTCCATTTGCTACAAATACGCTATTAAAATTATCTCTGATATAATTTTTTGATTCCCAATCTAAATTTCCATTTACAACATAAAACATGAAATAAGAATTTTCACCAGAAGCAGCACTTACAGCTAGGCAGTCTGAGTCAGATGTTCCTGTAACAATAAAAGCCTTACTTCCTTTTTTGTATCTAGCTGCTTCTTTTGCTAGTTCTAAAGCCGTTCCAGCCCTATTTTCACCACTTATCCTGTATGTATTTCTAACAGAACGAATATCGTAATAAAGTTGGCTTTTTACATTTTCTGATACGGAATTCTCACCTCCTACTACGTATATATTTTCCGCACCTAGTCTATCAATTTCATACTTTGTGTTACTAGGCAATTCATCTTTATTTACATATAAGATTGGTGAATTTAAACTCTTTGCTAATGCTGTTGCTGCTAAAGCATCACTTGGTTTTCAAGCATTTGTTACAATAACATTTCGTGCACTATTGAAGTTTTTGTTTGAGATTGTAACAGCTGTATTAACTCTATCACTTCCTTCATATCGTATAATATTTTTTCTAGAAGGAGCTCTTAATAATCTTTTTGATTCATTTTTTCTATATTCTTCATTATTAATTTTATCAAAATCCTGACCATCAGTATATGTCATAAATGTTAATTTATCATTTTGTATTCTTTTGCCATCAATAGAATATACTTTCCATATACCTCTTGTGTCTGGAATAATATTAAAATGGTATTCACCATTTTTAGAAATTTCTGTATCTTCGTTAGATGCTTTAAAACTCACAATACTTCCATCTTCTCTTTGATATTCAATAACAGAATCTTTCGTTATTGATTTTGTTTTTGAGAAAATAGAAATCGGAAGACCTATAAATGTGTCTGGATTTTCTACTGTAAATAAATCTGTGTTTTCTGATATTCTTAAATCAGAATTTTCGTTCCTTTCCTTTACTAATTCCTTGCGACTTACATCTTGTAAATCTACATCACTCTTTAATACCTCTTCAGCCTGATGACTAAAATTGTTTTCTAGTGCATAATTTGCATTAGATACCATAGACAATGACATCAATAATGCCATCGTTATAACTAATTTCTTTTTAACTTTCATAAAATCCTCCTAAAAATATAATTTCAACCACAAATAGTCTTTTATTCTTAAAAAATAGATAAATAAATAATTTTGATTGACAAACCCTAATATTTTATTAAATATTTAACATTTACATAACAGGTTGAACCAAAATATTTAAATTTTACCCATCCTAATTCATTCTTACCATTGATTTTAGCACCATATTTTAAAACTCCAACTTTTCTACATTTTGTATCTGGCCCACTCCTTATATTGGCATGACTACTTATCACTTTATACCTAGTAGAAAATAAACTGTTTTTATCAATTTCATAATTATTATTGTATTCTAAATCAATTCCATTTACACTCGTAGTGTTTATATTTTCATGAAATTTTTCTGCTTTTATTGGCTGAACAATTATGTTGCAAATTGTAAAAATAAATATTAACATTACAATAATATTTTTCATTAAATTTTTTTCCATTTAACTTTCTCCCTTTTTATTATGAAATTCAAAGCTTTGATTGTGTTTATTATATCATAATACTGTGTACACTATTTCTTAATAAATATTAATTAAATCTTAATATTACCATTAATATTCATTTCAATAAAAATATATGATAAAATCTACTTAAATAGTATCTTTACTTATTTGGGGGGTTGTATGAGCAAGTATAAAATACTTATCATTGAAGATGATGATGATATAAGAACAAGTATAAAAATGCTGCTTCAATCAGAGAATTTTGAGATTATAGAAGCAAATAATGGAAATATTGGTATTGAAAAATTTAATGACAGTATAAATCTAATAATATTGGATATTATGATGCCTGGTATATCAGGCCTTGAAGTATGTGAAATCATAAGGAGAGAGTCAATCGTACCTATATTATTCTTGACGGCTAAAGCAAGTGAGTCAGATAAGTTACTAGGTTTAATGTCAGGTGGAGACGATTACCTAACAAAACCCTTTTCTTATGCCGAGCTTTTTGCCAGGGTAAATTCACTTATCAGAAGACATTATTATTATGACCAAAAATACAAAACTAACCATTCTGGTGCAAATGAAGTTGGTGAACCAAAGCAGGAGTATATCTACCTGTCTTCTTTAAAGATAAACAAATATGATAATGAAGTTTATATAAGGAATAAGGCTGTTGATCTAACTTATCTAGAATATCAAATACTCCTTTTGCTAGCCTCTAACCCTAAAAAGATTTTTTCTATCCAAAATATATATGAGAGCATTTGGAATGAACCTTATTTTACTTCATCTTCAAACACAGTTATGGTTCATATTAGAAATATAAGGGCTAAGATTGAACTAGATAATAAAAAACCTGAGATTATTGCCACTGTGTGGGGAAAGGGATATAAAATTGGGAAAAAATATGCTGATAAGGAGTCCTAAAAATAGAAAAAACAAGAAGAAATTTAAACCTTTAAAAAAGCAGCTAACTACTACTTTGGTTTTGGGAATATTAATTTCCTCCTTCATTGCTACAATTTTGTTTTATTCTTTTGAGTATATAGATGATAGTTATCTTTTGTCTAATAAGATTTCAAGTAATTATTCTCATCATTTATTCAATAAATTTGATAAGTTTATTAAAAAAGATGGTATAAATACAAATGACTATGAACAACTACAAAATTGGAATAAGGGGTCTAAAAATACTATTTCTTTATTGTATATTTTTAAAAATGATAGAATGTGCTACAATTCTCACTATGCCCTAAGTAGCTATGAAAAGTATGATAAAAAGGCTATTGAAAACTTAACTGATACATCACTAGATCTTGTAAAAAAATATAATATCCAAAAAAAGACTATGCGTTTTAGTGATGGATATGCAGATGTTTATATTGAAGCCGATATAAGTGACTATTTAAAAGCCATTATATTGGTATTTATATTTATTATTTGGCTTTCTATAATCCTATTGATTTTTACAAATAGGCTAAAGAGAGAGATTAATTATATAAATGAGTTAAGTAATCAGGTAGATAATATGAAATCAACTGATTTAGATGAAGAATTTACTGTTATTGGTAATAATGAGATATCTAATTTGGCTAAAACTTTAAATTTAATGAAAAACAATATTATTGAAAAGGAAAAGACTGAAAAAGAACTCCGTCAAGCCCAGGAAAAACTTATTACAGGCATGGCACATGACATTAGAACACCAATGACAAGTATTTTAAATTATGCTGAAATTCTTAGAAAGACAAATAATGATACTAAGCTTTCACCATTTATTGAAAAAATTATAGAGAAAGTGAATGATTTACACACTCTATCAGATCAAATGTTTGAATACTTCTTTATTAGTGGTAAAAATATACCTAGAAATTTTGAAATTTCATTAATAGAGCATTCTTTAGGAGATTATTTATCAGAGTTATACGCTCTTTTAGAATATGAAAATTTTATTGTAAATGCTGATAATTTGATATTTATAGATGAAAAAATCAAAATATCTTCAGATTTCCTTGCTAGGATAAATAATAATATTTTTTCTAATATTATTAAATACGCAGATAAAAGTGAACCTGTTTACATATATTCAATATATGAAAATATGGAATACAAGGTATTTATCAGTAATACTATATCAAACAATGTCTTTAAAATTAAGGGAAGTAAAATAGGTGTAAATAATATAAAATTTATGATGCAGCATATGGATGGTTATTGTACAGATGAACAAAACTTAAAAAACAACACATATACAATTATGCTGGCATTTAAAATACAAAAATAGAAATTCTACATTCTCTCCATTAAACTCTTTATATGAATCAATAGATAAGGGCAGTATTCAAAAACATTAAGGTTTGTTTATACTGCCCTATAATTTTATAACTATATTTATCATTATAACTTATTTAGTCTGCTAGCAAATAGGTTCCTGCCAACTACCTACAACCAGCCAACATACTCCTGTATAGCATCACATATATACTGGGCTGTCCCCTTACCGAACTTTTCAATCCTCTCGTTCATCTGGGCATTTTCTACATAGCTATAGCCTATTGTAGAAAAAATAGCCAGTGGGTAGTCAAAGCCATATTCACAAAGTTCTTCATGTAGGCGCTTTGCCAGGTCAACATTGGCCTGGTCCTGGGCCTCAAAGCCCTTGACCTTATTTTCTGCAAATAAAGAAAAAATTTCATCAAACTGCATATAAAACTCCTCTACTAATCTCCACTAATAAAAATTTTTACAGATATAAATAAAAAAAGCCTCTAAGGTAAGGCTGAAAGCTCACTACTTTCAATAAACTTCTCTATCTTCTTTTTTATTCTCTGTATAGCATTGTCTATTGATTTGGCCCCCTTATTAAGGTCAACAGATATTTCCTTGTAGCTCTTACCTGCCAGGTACTGGGCAAGAACCTGTTCTTCAAATGGGCTCAATACCTCTGCCATCTTCTGCTCTATATACTCATACTCCTCCTTGAGTATGGTCATCTTCTCCGGATCTGAATCAAAATTGCTCGTAATCATGTCAAAGAGACTTCTTTCTGATTCATCCTCAAATACCGGCTTATTTAGAGATATATATGAATTTAGGGGTATATGTTTTTGCCTAGTAGCAGTCTTTATGGCTGTTATTATCTGCCTGGTTATACATATATCTGCAAAGTGTTTAAATGAGCAGGTATGACTCTGATCATAGTCTCTGATAGCCTTGTATAGTCCTATTAGGCCCTCCTGGATTATATCTTCCTTGTCAGCCCCTACCAAAAAGTAGGTCTTTGCCTTGGCCTTTACCAGAACACTATACCTGTCGATTATACACTCTATAGCCTGTGAGTCACCAAGTTTCGCCAAATTGATGATTTCAATTTCGTCTTTAGCTTCCAAACTATTATTCAATTTTTCTTGTTTACTCACCTCTAGCATTATAAACCATCCTTTTATCTATAATTTCTTGCGTCTTATCTTTTCCAGCTTCTCATATATGTCGCTGTCAATCTTATTTTCCAACCTATTCATAGAGTTGAACATGTTTGACCTGGACTTGTTGGCCTTCCTAAAGGAATCCTTGTAACGGTCTAGTTCTTCTATTAATTCCCTGGCTGGTACCCTGGAACATCCCTTACCTAGAACTATCTGCTGCTCTGCGTAGTCACTAGTGGCAACATAGACCTGGTCATATTTTGATAAACCTGATATAAATTTTTCTATATAGGTGTCAGCGGTCTGGTTTTCCTTCGTATAGACTATAGTGACACCATGGTGGTCCTCATACTTTTCTTCCTTACCCTTTACCTTGTAGGCATCAAAGACCACATGGGCCTCATAGTCCTTTATTTTAGAGTATTCATGTATGATGGCTACCAACATTTCCCTGGCTAATTCCAGGTCTTCATCAGATACCCTTTTTAGTCTAGGCCAGGCATTTATTATATTATATCCGTCAACTACCAGAAAGGTCTTGCTTATATATTTACTTGCTTGCATTTCTCTGCCTATATACTTCATACAATAATATACCACCTGCTACAGAGGCATTTAGGGATGTAACATTGCCTGACATAGGCATGCTGACTGTAAAGTCACAATTCTGCTTTACCAGTCTGGATATCCCTTCTCCTTCACTTCCTACTACAAGGCCAAGAGGACCTCCCAGGTTCTGTTGGTAGAAGGTCTGTCCATCCATATCAACAGCTGCTATCCATAGGCCGTTTTCCTTTAGGGTCTTGATAGTATTTACAATATTTGTCACCTTACATACGGGTAGGTACTCTACAGCACCTGCAGATGCCTTGGCAACTATAGGTGTTATCTGGACACTCCTCCTCTTAGGTATTATGACTGCATGGGCCCCTACTGCATCAGCCGTCCTGATTATAGACCCAAGGTTGTGGGGGTCTGTGATTCCGTCTAATATTATAAAGAAGGGGTCCTCTCCCCTTTCTTTTGGTATTTCTAATATCTCATCTAGGTCGTAATACCTATAATCACTAGTTATAGCTATTACACCCTGGTGGGCATGACTCTCTGACATCTCATCTAGCTTGTGTCTATCTACCTCTTGTATTATGACCTTGTTTTCCTTGGCCATGGCAAGTATTTTCTTGATAGACCCCTCTTTTGAAGCCTTGTTTACCATTATTTTTTCTATGGACCTATTGTTTTTTAGGGCCTCTATTATGGGGTTTCTTCCCTCTATTATAGCCAAAAAGTTCACCACCTTACTATTTTTCATTGTTTTTATTGGACTTGTCCAGGTCTGACTCTATTATTCCTATACTAAGGGAAATTATATGGTCTAACCTGTCCCTGTCTCCTTTTAGGTATAGGTAGCCTACCACAGCTTCAAAACCAGTTGAATGCTTGTAGTCTATCATACTAGCATTTTTAGCACTGGTGTTTTTCTTGTGGTTTCTAGCCCTCTTGAATACACTTAGTTCATCTTCTTCTAGGATACCTTCTATACCCTTGATGGCCTTGGCCTGGGACTTGGCCCTCACATATATTATAGCCATCTTGTGCAAATTATTAATCTTTAAGAATACATTTTTTTTGATTAGGTATTCTCTTATATAGGATTCATACACTGTATCACCCAGGTAGGCCAGGGTAAGGGGTGATATCCTCACCAACTCATCCTGGCTCAACTTAGGTCTAAGGTCTATATTCTCTTCCATTTTACACCCTGTCTTGTATCCTCTATAGCTATTCCCATAGCTGTTAATTCATCCCTAATCTGGTCAGCTAGGGCAAAATTCTTTTCTTTCTTAGCCTGGGCCCTCTTGGCTATAAGGTCTTCAACCTTCTGGCTTAGGCTATCATCTTCCTCTACAGACTTGTTAGCTATATTCAATACACCTGTCAACTCATTAAAAATGTCAAGGTTCAACTGAACAAATTCTTTTGATGACTGGTCTGATATATTTGTGTTCATAAACTTGGCAAGCTCAAAGATAACACTGATTGCATCAGCCGTATTTAGGTCATCATCCATAGCTTCTATAAATCTTTCCCTATACTTGTCTAAGCCTGCTACCATGTCTTTTTCTTCATCCCTAAGGCTGGAATCAGCTAGGTTTCCTAGGATAAATTCTGCATTATCCCTGGCATTTGTAAGTCTTTCCAGGCCTGCCTTAGCCTGTTCTAGTACTGTGTCAGAGAAGTTTACTGGGTTTCTGTATTGTGTTGCAAGTAGGAAAAATCTTGCCAAACCCAGGTCATACTTATTTGATATATCCCTTACTGTAAAGAAATTGCCTAGAGACTTGGACATTTTTTCTCCATCAACATTTATATAGCCGTTGTGCATCCAATATCTGGCAAATGTGTGGCCATTTCTACACTCACTCTGGGCTATTTCATTTTCATGGTGAGGAAACTGTAGGTCCTGACCACCAGCATGGATATCTATAGTGTTACCCAGATACCTATTAGACATTACAGAACACTCTATATGCCAACCCGGTCTACCTTCACCCCATGGTGACTGCCAACCCGGTTCACCCTCTTTTTTAGCCTTCCATAGAACGAAGTCTAGTGGGTCTTCCTTCTTATCATCAACGTCTATTCTAGCGCCTAGTTCCAACTCCTCTATATTCTGGTGGGATAACTTGCCGTATTCTTTGAATTTCCTAGTTCTGAATAGGACATCTCCTCCTGCCTCATAGGCATATCCCTTGTCTATTAGGTCTTGTACAAATACTATTATATTCTCTATATTGTCTGTTACCTGGGGATGGACTGTAGCCCTCTTGATACCCAGGCCATCACAGTCTATAAAGTATTCCTTGATATATTTTTCAGCCACTTCTTCTGGAGATATACCTTCCTCATGGCTCCTCTTGATTATCTTGTCGTCAACATCAGTAAAGTTCTGTATATATGTAACCTCATATCCCCTGTATTCAAAATACCTTCTAAGTGTATCAAATACAGTAAATGGCCTGGCATTTCCCAGGTGGATAAAGTTATATACAGTTGGACCGCAGACATACATTTTTACCTTGCCCTCTTCTAGGGGTATAAACTCCTCTTTTTTTCTAGTCATAGTATTGTATATTTTCATTAGACTTCCTCCAACACATACATTTCTTTTTATTAGTTATTTTCCTTTAGTTCAAAGTTTTTTACTGTTTTGCTATTAACCTCTAGGCTGTCTATCTTGCTACTGTCTAACTGGCTGTTGTCACTATTTGTACCTTTTGTATCTATATCAGTGTGGATACCGGCCTTCATGATTAAAAGTTCAGTAACTGCCATACTGTTAGGTCCCAAACCAACCTGGGTAATATTAGATATCTTCTTATTTTCAAGGGCCTTAACCTGCTTGTCTGATAACTTGCTATTGGCTAGAACTATAGGTGATGACACCTTGGCTGCATAGGCACCAACCGCCAAACCATCTATCAGTTCATCTGGATTCTTCTGGCCATTTTTTGATACAAATACATAGTCTAACTTGTCAGATGGATAGAATTTTTCTATAATTTGAGCATTTGTGTCACTCCTGTTTATACCACTCACCCTCTCTGGTGATGATAGGTTGCTTGTTACACTTCTTGGCACAGATTCAAGGCCACCTATTATGTATGACTTAGTAATTTTTGATGTATCCTTTAGGTCCTCAGGCATTGAGTATAGTCCTTTATTGTCTGTCAATATTATAGGTATAGTTTTTTCTCCAGCAACTGGTGAGAAACTGATGGCATCTGCTAGTCCCTTGTATCCATTTACTAGAGAAATAGTGTCTACCTTCTTGATTTTAAGGACTTCTTCAGCTATTTTCTTACTTGTGTCCTTCCTATCATCTCCTGATATTCTCTGGACCTGTTTACCAGATTCTACTAACTTATCCTCTAGGCCCTTTGATATGGAGTCCTTACCACCTATAATTACTACATTCTTAGCCTTTAACCTATCCATTTCCTTACTTGTAAGGTCATTTAATTTGTCTTTTTCAGTCAATAGGATAGGAGCAGACTTTAATTTTGCCAATGGTGTAGCTGTCAAGGCATCTGCTATGGCCTTACCATTTACTAAGAAGACCGTATCAGACTTTGTCCAGCCATCATTTGAAACCTTTACAGCAGTATCATACCTATCCTGGCCTGCTAGCGACTTGCCACCCTGGTAGGACTTTGTAATCCCCTTTATTACCAGGTTGGCTGGTGCATATCCTGACATCTTGTTAAGGTCTATAAATGTTCCACCCCTTAATACATAGGACTGACCTATATTGGCCTTGGCCTTAAACATATCATAGCCATTTACATTCATTTCCATAGCTATCTTAGACTTTCTATTATTGGCCCTGTTGTCTATCCTAACAGCTATAGCCCCCTTGCCTGTTGCTAGTGGGAAGTTGCTTATATCCTCTGTTATGTATCCAGAATATGGAACTGTTCCAGACTTTAGTAGTATCCTGTTATTGTAGTTAAGAGTTTCATTGCCATTTATTGGTATTAGGTATATTTCATACTTGGCACCAATACTGTCAGACGCAAACATAACCCCCTGTAGGGCTTCATGCTTACCGAATTCAAACACATTGGCAGTTGTTATGGTATTGTCTGCCAGGGAAGCTGTCATAGAATACTCGTGCTGGTATAGCTTTTGACCTGAATCTTGCTTAACCTGCGTGATAGAGTAGTTGTCAGTATATGAAAGGATATTCTTATCCTCATATGATATCCACATATATCCACGCTCTGTGTTGTAGTTACCCCAGCTGTTTTTTACCAACCAGGCCCCCTTAGAAGATGGCTTGGCTGCTCCATTAAACTTATTAACCGGATAGTTGTCATCCCAACCAACTATTGTTATAGCATGGTTCTGGCCTAATTTTTCATTTAAATAATAGGCGTTTGAGTCGGAACTCATATATCTTTTATCATCATAGTAGCCTGACATTACCGCCCCATAATTAATAATGGCATTTTTTACAGAAGTTTTGTCTGCAGCTACACTTATTACTCCAGTTACATTATATGGTAACTTGGGAGCCGAATCGTAATTAGCCGGCTTCTTGGCACCATTTTCTCTTGTAAGCTTACCATTGTATGGTATATCTTTTTCTAGTTTAGGTCCCAACCAAGATGTAAAATAACCTACTGAAGTTTCATTCGTAGATCCCTGAGTATCTCCTATATTCCAACCGTATACATTGTCCTTGGCCCACCATCTCATATGCTCTTCTGATAGGTCAAAGTCACCATAGCCCTTTAACTTTAAGAAGGTTTCTAGGGTTGCATTACCTGTAAAAGTCCAGCATATTCCTAGATTTTCCTGGTCTCTTATACCTGTCATATAACCCTTTTCTCTTGGGTCAAACTTACTAGCATTTGCCCCATCCCTCTTTGAATTAGACCTTATCTTTGTAGGCGTAAATTCAAAAGGCTTTATACTTATATTTTCTACTTCTCTACTATTTTCATTTTGGGTCCTATCAATTGATTCTATACCGGTGTATTGACTGCCATTAATGTATTCTACACTTGGTGAATCAACCTCATCTGCACTAGTCTGGAATAAAGATCCACTAGATATTATCAATGAAAATACAGATAGTATTATTATTTTCTTGAAGTTTTTTCTATCTCTATTAAATGTCATCCAGTTCTCCTTTTCTATAATTAAGTTTCTATTATTTACAAATTATATACAAAAATATGTAAAATTCTCCATTTACATCATACCACTAAATAGGAATTTCTTCAACTAAACAAGCCTGCTTGGGTCTTGTATTTTTCTCATTTTAACGTATATAAACATATTCATCTGTAGGCTTTCTAGCCTCTTTTAGGGACACATTTATAATCTGGGCCAACTGCTCATAATTATAAGTATACTTTTTATTTTCTATTATATTTCCAGTCACATAATACCACTGGCCATCCTTTAAATTTTCAAAACCCTTACCATTATATATAAAACCACATGGTTGCATATCTGCCACACAACAGATCATCCCCATTCTACCAAGGACTACAAACTGGTTTTTCTGACTTGGGTCCTTAAATACCCTGGCAAGGAACTTAAATTTATCATCCTTATACTTGCCCCAACTAAAGGTACAATCATAGTACCATTTAAGATACATATCGTCATTAATATCTATATAGGCCTTACCAGCCTCCCTCTTGTATACAGTTTCCTTGATAGGGCTGATATTTTGCGTAGGTGCTGGTATATCTGACGATATCTGACTTGATGAGTTAGTATTAGTCAAAGTTCCCAAGGCATCTGTATTAATATAAAACATCAATACTATAGGTATAAATATGACAAAATACTTGCCCAGTACATTCATATGCCTAGGTCTAAATAGGGACATGGCAGATATAGCCACCATAATTATTAGGACCAGGACACTAAACCATAGTATTATATTGAACTTTGGATGAACAAAGTTGTTTATCCTACCCGTGTATAGGTTAATAGCTAGTATGAGACTCGTAAAAAACTCTATTAAAATTTCTATTAATACTTGGAAATTCAATTTATTAAACAAGTTTAAAACCTCCTCCCAACAAAGCAAATACCACAAAGGCAATATATACTAGACCCATTATCATATAGGTCATAAACTTCCTCTTAAAGGTACCAAACATTACTGATAGGTTGGTAATATCCAACATTGGCCCCATAACTATAAAGGCCAGTATGGCATTGGCTGGCATTACATTATAGAAGGTCCTTGCTATAAAGGCATTTGAGGTAGAACATACAGATATAAAGAAGGCTGCAAGTATCATGGCTATGACGGCTATGGCATTTACCTTATTCATACTTATAAAAAAGTCCTTGGATATAGCCACCTGCAAGACTGCAGATATAAAGGCCCCGATAATTACATAAAAGCCTACCCTAAATAGCTCTTTTCTAGTATGGACCACTATGGCCTCTAAATACCTCATCTTACCCTTGGACCTCAACTTGTATATGGCACTATCACCAATGGAATACTTGTCTATTACATCCTTTACTATACTAATCTTCTTCCTCTTTTCAATAACCATCAAAACCAGGCCTACCATAAAGGCAAATAAAAGGCCAAAACCTATCCTATATAAAATAACCTTGGGCATATTGGGAAAGGCATAAAAGGTAGATAGGATTACTATCGGATTAATTGCCGGTGATGCCAATAAAAATGTTATGGCCACCGGATAAGAGTAGCCCTTCTTTATTATTGAAGTGGCAACTGGTACCATAGCACAGTCACATACCGGGAAAAATATACCGGCAAACAAGGCCCCTATCAAAGACTTAATACTGGTCTTTTCAAAAATCTTATTAAACCTATTCCTTGATACGAATATTTGTATCAGGCTAGATAAAATGGCTCCTATAAGCAAAAATGGCAGTATCTGTATCACTAGACTTAAAAAAATCCCCAATATCCTCTGCATCTTGCCGTTATAAAAGTCTGGTGCCAAAAACTTAGCCCCTATGATAATCATATTTAAGACTACAAAAGCCAGGCCAAATTTTACTATTTCAAGATCTGACCTGGACATAGAATCTGATACTATATCTAATTCATCATCCAAGAAGAGTTCATCGTCCAGGTGGATATCACAGGCCTTGTTTATATGCCTGATAGCCTTGTATTTAAGGTTCATATCATCTATATCATATCCCTTACTCTTGGTCATAACCAGGATATCACAGTTGGATATCTTATCTACCATGATAGCCTCCATGTTATTTATATATATATCAAAGGTTTTATAGTCTACTACATCTATTAGGTTTTTTATATAGTAGCCCCTTAAAAACTTCATTGACAGGACTTTTTCAAGGTCCCACATACCATTGTATTCTATCAATACATAGTCTGGTTTTAATCTGGATATCTCCCTATTTATCATATCTTGATTGAAGTCTTCTTCTTTAAAAATATCTAGACACCTAATACTTACACCATCTATAGACAAGTCTTTATATGATTCCATACCAAACTCAGTATTTATAACAAGTATATTTTCATACCTGGTTACAACTTCATTTTCTATTAATTTTTTTATAAATGATGTCTTGCCAGCCTCGAATATACCTGTGACAAGATCAATTACTCCCGACATTACTTACCCCCTATATAAAAATGGTTTACCTCTTATTATACATCAATAAACCTTACTATACCTAAATATCCTACTTAAAATTTATTATATTTACATAGACTACTTATTTTTATTGCATAAAGGTTTTTTAACTTATTTTTAACGATTATTTGTTTATTAAAAATAATAAATTTTATGTAAATATATTAATATCATTCTACAACCACTGATAATTATTATATTTTTTTAATTTATTTGAATTTTCTCATTTTATTGAAGCTTTTTTGTGTTATAATATAAACAAAGAAATAAGGAGGTGTTTCTATGGTTAAGAAAAAGTATTTTACATCCATAAGTATTGGTGTTGCTACAGTTTGGTTTTCTACCCACTGTGGTGCGGGATTCGCTTCTGGAACACAAGAGTTACAATACTTTGCCAACCATGGTTGGTTTGGAGTTTTAATGCCAATTATCACATTTGCAATTATTGCTTTCACCTATTACATTGGTCTAGAAACTGCTAGACAAACTGACAAATGGGGTTATGACTTGTGGTCTAGGGAAGCCTTTGGTTCAAAGTCAAAATTTTTGACTCCTGCCATGGATTTTTCAATCATAATTACAACTATAGCTGCTACGGCTGCTACAATAGCAACAGGTGGCCTACTTGGGAACCAGTATCTTGGACTACCAATTGCTGTCGGCTCAATAGCAATGTTTGTTATAGTTACACTACTGTCTATATTTGGAGAAAATATAGTTAGAAAGAATGCCATGATAATGACATCTGCAATCCTTATAATAATAACAATTGTCTTGGTTGCAGGACTAATAAAATTTGCTCCAGATATAGCTAGATTATTCAAAGCTGGATATGTAAATCCACAGTCAGCAAGGTGGAGTATTTCAGGTAAGGGGGCTCCTGTTCCTGGAAATGTTGGAAACTCACTTCTATGGGCGCTTACATATGCTGGCTTCCAGATTAGTGCAATTGGGGGAATAGCCGCATCATTTAAGGGTGGCAAGTTCAAGGAAGAGGCCAAGGGTGCCATGACTATAGGTGCTGTCATTAATATTTTAATGTTGATAGGTATATGCTTATTGATATTCTCCCAGATGCCACATATCTTCACAGATCAGGCAACTAGAAAACTACCTACTGTATTTATAGTAAACCAGCTTAATATACCAGTTTTAGCTGTCCTATACCCTATACTACTATTCCTAGCCCTAATAACAACTGCGGTAGGATTTATATTTGGTATGGTACAAAGACTTGACCCTTATGTATTAAAGAATATGGAATCAAGGCCTATTCTTAGAAAGGCAATCATCAGTATCTGTTGTCTTTTGGTTTGTTACGGAGTATCAAACTTTGGTCTAATGTGGGTTATCCAGGTTGCTTATAAGTATCTAGGTATTTTCAACTGGATATTTATAATACTACCATTATGGTTCTTGGGTTATAAGAATATAAAGAAAAGAGATAAGGGTGAAAAATTAGAAGTTTAACCTATTGTTAACTAAATTTCTCATAAAAAACAGGGAGGTCCTCTGGATGTATATCCAGGACCTCCTTGTTTTTTTATATTATTAATTTGTCGGATGCATCAAGTTTATCCTTGAAAACTTAATGCCATGTTGGTCAAATTCATGTTTAAATTCTTCCATCAATTTGTAGTATACATCCCAATAATCTTCAGTCTTTACCCATGGTCTGGCTATAAATTTAATTATATTATTATTCATAGATTCCACACCTATTAGGGGTTTTGGAGAAGATAAAATCCTTTCATCTTGATCGAATAACCTATTAGATATCTCATATAGGGCCTTTACATTTGTATCGTACTCTACATTAAATACAAAGTCTATCCTCCTCTTGTTCTGAGCTGTATAGTTGATTACAGGGTTAGAAGTCAATTGGAAGTTTGGCATTACTATCAATTTATTATCTGTTGTCTTTAAGCTTGTTGAGAACATCAAGATCTCCATAACTGTTCCCTCATTGCCCTGACAATTTATAAAGTCACCTATTTCAAATGGCTTGAAAAATAGGATTATCAAGCAGGATCCAAGGTTCGATAAAACTTCCTTAAAGGCTAAACCTATACTGAAACCAGCTGCACCCAGGACTGCTACAAAGGATGTAGTATTTACACCCAGTATAGACATGGCCTGCATAAAGGCTATAATTATAATTGTAACCTGGACAAAATTAATCATAAAGGTTACCATACCAATACTTGACTTGTACTTGGTAAGTATCTTATTCAAAAACCTCTTTACCAGCTTGGCTATTATTACACCTATTACTATAATTATAATGGCAAATACAATAGCTGGCAGCTTGTCTGTAAAAATATCTATATATTTGCTAAAAATCGTGGTTTGTTTTTCTATTGTTTCTTCCAATAATCTCCCCCCTCTTCATTTTTATATATTGGATTTTTCCCCATCTTTGATAACTTAAATCCACATATTATTTGAGATTTTTTAACATAGACTTATAACCACTTATCAAGAAGTTTACATCCATACTTACAGCTACACCATCTATACCTTGGGCCATCATATCCTTGGCTATATTCACATCATTTGCATAGTACATAACAAATTTATCCTTATCATGGCAGGCCTTTATAATCCTGGCTACTGCCTCCTTGAATTCAGGCTTGTCAAACTGGCCTGATATACCCATGGAGTTAGATAGGTCAAAAGGACCTATAAATATACCATCTACACCATCCATGGCTGCGATTTCTTCTATAACTTCAAGGGCTCCTACAGTCTCACATTGGGGTATTAACCATGTTTCATCATTCATATAGTCCATATATGGTCCTACTCCCTTGCTGGCTACGGGGTCATGGCCATAGCCTCCTATCCTGGAAAAGAAAAATCCCCTCTCCCCCCTAGGTGGGTACTTGCCCCACTTGATTATATCCTTGACTTGGTCAATATTTTCTACACATGGAATAATTAAGGCCCTGGCCCCTATATCTAGTGACTTTAATATGGCTGACCTACTGATTTCCTTGACCCTGACTATAGGTGTCATCCCCCTAAGTTCCGCTGCCCTTATATATGACATTGTAGTCTCAATGTCAAAAGGACCATGCTCATTGTCTATAATAATAAAGTCTAGGCCTGCTATAGCCGCTACTTCTACAGCTGTTTGGCCACCTAATTCAAAGAAACTTCCCAATAAAACTTCCTTATTTTCCAACTTCTTTTTAGAAAAATTAATCATAGTTTCCTCCTTTTAAATATCTTCTTATTTTAATATGCCATAGATATCATAAATTATCCTAAGTAAAGTAAATTATATTAAATCCTCTACATCCATATCAAAGACCCTGGCCAACTCACCTATTACTTCATCCAAAGGGCTTAAATCATCCTTATCCACTATTTCTTCCATCTCACTATCACTGATATTAAGGGCTGCTCCTAGTAGGCCAACATCCAAGCCCCTCTCTTCCATAAGTTTTCTTAATCTCGACATTTACTCAACCTCCATACCTCTATTATAGGTCTTATATTTATATTTTTTAAATTATGGATTTTTCCTTATATATCTTTATTATACTAACATTAAATTAATACCATTCAGATTTACTACAAAAAAAATCCCCCTATGATATCTTAATTTTACCATAGAAGGACTTATAATTTCATATTTTTTTGGCTATAAGCCAAGTAAACTTGACCTATTAAACCTGCCTATAAAAACTTAATTATATTTCTAAACAGGTCAATATTTGGCCTAAACTACCTTATTGTATTCTTTTTTTAGTTTTTCTATTATCTTTTTCTCCAACCTTGATACAGTCATCTGTGATATACCAAGTTCTTCAGCTATTACTGACTGGGTCTTGTTATCAAAGAATCTTCCACGTATAATTTGAACCTCTAACTCGTTTAAGGTCTTCATAAAATGATTTATAAAGTCCATTTCTTCAATATACCTAAAATTCTTTTCCTCTGTACCGACCCTATCCCCCAGAGTCATATCCTTGTCCTCTGAATCATCATTACTAGGTGTATCTAGTGATACAGGCTGGTAGCCATAAGATGCTTCCATTGCTTCCAAAACTTCTTCTTCAGTTATGTCTAAATAACTGGCAATTTCTGAAGGTGTTGGACTCCTCCTTAGTTCTTGTTCCAAGTATACCTTGGCATTGCTTATTTTCTTGCTTAATTCCTGTATTCTCCTTGGAACTCGGAGTGTCCATACCTTATCTCTAAAATACTTCTTAATTTCTCCAACTATAGTTGGTGTTGCGAAACTTGAAAATTCAAATCCCTTAGAAATATCATATCTATCAATTGCATAGATAAGAGCTAGAGATGCTACTTGATATAAATCTTCATAGTCTACACCCTTATTCATATACTTTCTTGACAGTATCTTTGCCAAGTATAGATGTTTCTCAATAAGTATGTTTCTAACCGCAGCATTAGTCTTATCATCAGAAAAAATTTTGAAAAGTTCTTTTACGTCCATTTCCTCATATTTTTTTTCTGTGATCAAATTCATTTATTCCTCAACTCCAACCAACTTTGTCATCTTAATTATAGTTCCACACTTATTACAAGACTTTATTTCAACCTCATCCATTAGGGTCTTGATTATAAAAATACCTAGACCACTAGTTTTTGGATTTTTTAAGTCTGGTGATGCTAAAGAATCAACGTCATATCCGATACCATCATCTGAAACCTCAATGGTCAACTTATCAGGATAAACATAAAATTTAATTTGAAACTCATCTTTATCGCTATGTTTGATGGCATTTGTACAAGCTTCAGATACACAAACTTTCATATCCTCTATGTCATCAAGTGAAAAACCAATCTTACTGGCTATCCCTGACAATGTTAGTCTGATTACAGATACAAAATCTGGATTGACAGACACATTCATGCTTATTAATTCGTACGCCAAATTTATCCCTCCATACTTATGATCTGGTCTAGACCAGTTATCTTAAAAATTCTTTTTACATTATCTTTGGCCTTGGATATCTTTATATCCTTGCCATCAGTCCTCAATTTTTTCATCAAACCTACTAGTACACCTATACCTGTAGAATCTATATATTCAAGATTAGTCATATCAATAACTACATCTGCAAATTTTTCATCTACAGCCTTGTATAACTCTTCTTTGAGCTTGTTGGCACACGATATATCAAGTTCGCCATTAAGTGCAACAACCCACTCATTTGAATCATTTTCATAATTTGATTTTATATTTAGCGACATAAAATCCTCCTTAAAATACTCAAATTTTTATAAAGTTCTTACTCTTCTTCTCCCTTTAATTTAGCTATTGAAACTACTTCAACTTCTTCATCAGTCTTCATCAGCTTGACACCACTAGTTACCCTACCAAAGATAGATATCTCATTTACCCTAATCCTAATCAAAACTCCATTAGAGTTAATCATCATCATTTCATCATCTTCATCTACCAGGGTAGCTCCAACCAATTTACCAGTCTTAGAGTTTATATTGTAGGTCTTTATACCCTTACCAGCCCTAATCTGTGGCCTGTATTCTTCTGTTTCAGTCCTCTTACCAAAGCCTTTTTCACTTACTACTAATAGGTCAGTTCCGTTACTGATAAGGTCCATAGATACTACATGGTCTCCCTTAGATAGGGTAATACCCTTGACTCCAGTCGCAGTTCTACCCATTGACCTTACATCATTTTCATTAAATCTGATCGACATACCATTTTCTGTTACCAGGATAATATCCTCTTCACCATTTGTCCTGTTTACACCTATTAATTCATCACCATCTTTTAGGTTTATTGCTATTAGGCCAGACTTATTTATATTCTTGAAGTCTGATATAGGAGTCTTCTTTACTATACCGCTCTTTGTAGCAAATAGCAGGTACTTAAGGTCTTCATTTTCCTTACTATCGGTATTAAATGAAATAGTCCTTGCAATCTTTTCACCTGGATTTAGCTGTAGGAGGTTGACTATAGCTGTTCCCTTTGATGTCCTCTTTCCTTCTGGAACTTCGTAGGCATTTAGCTTATAGACCCTACCCCTATTTGTAAAGAATAGCATCAACGAGTGGGTAGTTGTAGATATCAGGTCTGTTACAAAGTCTTCTTCCCTTGTAGTCAAGGCTGATATACCTCTTCCGCCCCTCTTTTGGCTCTTATATGTATCGGCAGGCAACCTCTTTATATAACCAAGATGAGTCAAGGTAATTGCTATTTCCTCTTCCTCATAAAGGTCTTTTAGGGCTATTTCCCCCTCTGCTGGCTTAATTTCTGTCCTTCTTGGATCTGCATACTTGTCCTTTATGGCTAGCATCTCATCTTTAATTACTCCAAATAGCTTATTTTCATCAGCTAGTATGGATTCTAAGTATGTTATTCTTTCCATTAATTCCTTGTATTCATTGTCTATCTTATCTCTTTCAAGACCTGTCAACCTCTGAAGTCTCATGTCAAGGATGGCCTGGGCCTGTATATCTGATAGGGCAAATTCCTCTATCAGCTTTTCCTTGGCTATCTGACCATTTTCAGATCCCCTGATTATTGATATTACCCTATCTATATTGTCTAAGGCTATCTTCAAACCTTCCAATATATGGGCTCTAGCCTGGGCCTTCTTAAGTTCAAACTGAGTTCTTCTTGTTATTACATCCTTCTGGTGGTCTACATAAGACTCTAGGTACTGTTTTAGGTTAAGCACCTTTGGAGTTTTATCCACTATAGCTAGGTTTATTATTGAGAAAGTTTCCTCTAACTGTGAGTGCTTGTATAGGTTGTTTAGTATGATATTGGCATTTACATCCCTCTTTAGCTCTATTACAACCCTTATACCATGCCTATTAGTCTCATCCCTAAGGTCTGATATTCCTTCAACCTTCTTGTCCCTTACCAGGTCAGCTATTCTTTCTACCAGCCTAGACTTGTTTACCTGGAATGGTATTTCTGTTATTACTATCTGCTGCTTACCCTTTGGTAGCTCTTCTATTTCTGCCCTAGCCCTTACTCTAACCTTACCCCTACCTGTCCTGTAGGCTTCCTTGATACCTTCAGTACCAATTATCATGGCACCAGTTGGGAAGTCTGGTCCAGCTATATGCTCCATCAAATCTTCCGTAGTACAATCCCTATTATCTATATAGTGGACCGTAGCATCTATTACTTCACCCAGGTTATGAGGTGGTATAGATGTGGCCATACCAACGGCTATACCATTAGAACCATTTACCAATAGGTTTGGATACCTGGCAGGTAATACTAGTGGCTCCTGAAGTGATTCGTCAAAGTTGGGACCAAAATCTACTGTTTCCTTGTCTATATCCCTTAGTAGCTCTGTAGCCAGTCTAGACATCCTGGCCTCTGTATAACGCATGGCTGCAGGGCTATCTCCATCCACATTACCAAAGTTACCCTGACCATCTACCAATAGGCCTCTAGTTGCAAAGTCCTGGGCCATCTTTACCATGGCCATATATACTGATGAGTCACCGTGTGGATGGTACTTACCTAGTACGTCACCGACTATACGGGCTGACTTCCTGTATGGCTTGTCTGGTGTTATTCCCTGCTCGATCATTGAGTAAAGTATTCTTCTATGAACTGGCTTTAGACCGTCTCTTACATCTGGAAGGGCCCTACCCACTATTACGCTCATAGAATAATCTATATATGATTTTTTCATTTCCTGAGATATCTCTATAGGAATTATTTTGCTCTTATTCTCCATTTAAATCCTTCACCCCCTATATATCCAAATTAGTTACATATTTAGCATTGGCTTCTATGAAGTCTCTTCTTGGTGCAACCTTATCGCCCATTAGCATAGAGAATATTTCATCAGCCATTATAGCATCGTCTATCGTTACCTGTAGTAGGGTTCTAGACTCTGGGTCCATTGTAGTTTCCCACAGCTGCTCGGCATTCATTTCACCAAGACCCTTGTATCTGGATACATCAGCCCCCTGTCTACCAACTTCATCCAATAGACTACTTAATTCATTATCTGAGAAGGCATAGTATTCCTTCTTACCCTTTTTAACCTTAAATAGTGGTGGCTGGGCTGCATATACATAGCCTCCCTCTATTAGTGGTCTCATATACCTGAAGAAGAATGTCAATAATAGGGTTCTGATATGGGCACCATCGACATCGGCATCGGTCATTATTACTATCTTGTGGTATCTCAATTTTTCAGGTTCAAAATCTTCCCCTATACCACAACCAAAGGCAGTAATCATATTCTTTATCTCTTCTGATGATAAAATCTTATCCAACCTTGATTTTTCAACATTTAGTATCTTTCCCCTCAGAGGTAGGATGGCCTGGATATTCCTATCCCTACCACTCTTAGCTGAACCTCCGGCAGAATCACCCTCGACTAAGAATATTTCACTCTTTTCAGGAGACTTCTCTGAGCAGTCTGCCAACTTACCTGGCAGTGATGTGAACTCAAGGGCATTTTTTCTCCTTGTAAGATCCCTGGCCTTCTTGGCAGCTTCTCTTGCCCTCTGAGCCCTTAGGCACTTTTCTATAACCAACTTGGCAACAGAAGGATTTTCTTCTAAAAAGGCCCCTATTTCTTCATTTGCTATAGAATCTACCAAACCTCTCATAAAGGTATTACCTAGTTTTGTCTTTGTCTGTCCTTCAAACTGAGGATCTGGCAACTTAACAGATACTATAGCTGTTAAACCTTCCCTTATGTCCTCACCTGATAGGTTTGGATCTTTTTCCTTTAAGATATTATTTCTTCTTGCATAGTCATTTACACACTTTGTCAAGGCAGCCTTAAATCCCGAAAGATGGACACCACCCTCGTGTGTATTAATATTGTTGGCAAATGAATATATATTTTCTGTGTAGGCATCAGTATACTGAAGGGCCAACTCAATAGTACAGTCATTTGCTATCTTATCTACATATATTATCTGGTCATGAATTGGAGTCTTTGTCCTATTTAGGTACTTGATATACTCTACTAGACCACCTGTATAGTGGAATGTTTTAGACTCTTCCTGACCCTCTCTCTTGTCTTCAAACTCTATTTTGATTACCTTGTTTAGGAATGATAATTCCCTAAACCTGTATTCTAGTATTTCATACTTGAATTCTATTTCATCAAAAATACTGGCATCCGGCATAAAAGTAATAGATGTTCCACTATCTTTGCTGGATTCACTAACAACCTCTAACTTACTAGTAGGTACACCTCTTTTATATTCCTGCCTATAGACCTTACCATCTCTTGATACCTCTGCTACCAGCCAGTCACTAAGGGCATTAACAACAGACACACCAACACCGTGAAGACCACCTGAAACCTTATAGCCTCCACCACCAAATTTACCACCGGCATGTAGGACAGTTAAAACTGTTTCTAATGTAGATAGGCCAGTCTTTGGATGTACCTCTACTGGTATACCCCTACCATCGTCCTTTACTGTCACACTTCCATCTGGATTTATAGAAATATATATCTCCGAACAGTTGCCTGCCAAAGCCTCATCTATACTATTGTCTACAACTTCATATACCAGGTGGTGTAGTCCCCTAGGACCTGTAGACCCTATATACATACCAGGTCTTTTTCTGACAGCTTCTAAGCCCTCAAGGACCTGGATTTGGTCTGCACCATACTCATGTTTTGTCATTTATACTCCTCCATTCTCTACTCCAACAAGCCTCCCATTTTCTATATTAAATATACTGTAATCATCTATATCTAGTATATTCTTGTGTAATGGATCAGCTGATGTAACAAACATCTGAATATTTTCTAATTTTTCTACCAACATTTTTTGTCTAGTCTGGTCTAACTCACTAAAGACATCATCTAAGATTAAGACAGGATAATCTCCTACCTCTTGCTTTATCAATTCTATTTCTGATAATTTAAGTGAAATAGATGCTGTCCTCTGTTGGCCTTGCGACCCATACATCCTTACATCTATATCATTTATAAAAATCTTCATATCATCCTTGTGGGGACCTACCTTGGTAGTCCTGGTAATCATATCTCCCCCCCTGGATTCTCTTAACTTTTCTAATAACTTCAACCTGACCTGGCTGGCATCTTGGCCAGACTCCAGGTCTACCTGGTTCTTATATATTATAGTCAGATTTTCCTTATCCATAGTTAGGTTTTTATGAATTTCACTTGATATTTTAGATATTTTTTCAATAAACTTATTCCTAATAAGATATATTTCACTAGCATATGTAGACATTGTTTCGTCATACACATCCAGGAGATTTTCATCTATTCTGTAGGATTTCAATACTGTATTCCTCTGGTGAAGAATCTTATTATAATTAGTTAATAAACTATAATACCTGGGCATTATCTGGCTGATTTCCTTGTCTATAAAAGATCTTCTTTCCTTGGGTCCATCCTTGACCAACCTAAGGTCTTCAGGTGAAAAAATAACGACATTTAAATTTCCCAAGAGCTCCTGCATAGACTTAATTGATACACCATTTACCTTTACACCCTTTTTGTCCTTGGCAACGACTATCTCTATTTTCTTATCCATATTATTTCTGGTAAAGTTGCAGCCACAATATAGGTTTTCAGCAGAAAACTTGATCAATTCCCTATCCTTGTTAGTCCTAAAAGATCTTCCAATAGACATAAAACCTATAGCTTCCACGAGATTAGTCTTGCCCTGACCATTCATACCTATTATTAAATTAACCTTCTTGTTAAACTCAACCAGTAAATCATCATAATTCCTATAATTTACTAGTTTTAAACTATTTATATACAAATAAACACCTACTTTGATACCTGGAACTCTTTATTCATATACTCAACTATATCTCCACTCCTCAACTTTTTTCCCCTCTGAGTGGCTACCTCTCCATTTACCTTAATTTCCTCACTCATGATAAGTAGTTTGGCCTCTCCTCCAGACATAACTATATCAGCAAGCTTTAAAAACTGGTCCAATTTTATATAGTCTGAACCTATATCAACCTTTTTCATGTGAGCTCCTTTCATTAATTCTTAACATAGCTTAACTACTCTATTATACCACAAAAATGCTTTAAATGATAAGCTTATAAAGCAAAAAACGTCTGTGTATCTTTTTTATACACAGACGCCTTATATCAAATTAATTACTTATCCTTACCGGAAGTATCAGGTAGGTATATTCTATATCATCTAGTGGTTTAATAACACAAGGATTTATAGCTCCTAAAAATTCTATAGATACATATTCACTATTTAGGTACTTGATACCATCTAAGAAATACCTTGAGTTGAAGGCTATATCTAACATATCCCCTTCAAATTCAACCCCTATTTCCTCATAGGCATTGCCATTTTCATTGTTAGATGTGATTACTAGAAGCTTATCTGTAACAGTCATCTTTATAGTGTTGTTCTTGTCAGAAGTAAATAGTAGGGATGCCCTTTCTACAGCCTCCTGGAGCTTTTTAGTTTCAACACTTATCTTAGTTACATATTCCTTAGGAAGAAGGCTCTTGTAGTCTGCATACTCTCCATCTATCAACCTGCCAACCAGCCTTGTATTATCAAACTTAAAGACTACATCCCTAGGGCTAATAGCTATATATAGGTCACCATCATCAGATAGGAGTGAATTAAGGTGGTTTAGGGTATTTCTAGGAACTATGGCACTTAGGTTTTTATCTATACCTGACTTAAAAGGATTAGTTATAGTAGCCAACCTATAGCCATCAAGGGCCGCCATATTTATTTTCTCACTATCAATCTCTATCAACTCACCATTAAATGTCTGGTTTGAATTGTCTGTTGCAGCTGCAAAAACAGTATTTCTTATCATATTTTTCATGTCTTCCTGGCTGATTTTGAGCATATCTCCAACTTCAATACTATCTATATTAGGGAAATCTTCAGCACTTATACCCTTTATCTTAAACCTTGAAGACATACAAGATATAAATACATTGAAATTATCATCTGTCTCTATACTGATATATGAATCAGGTAGCTTCCTTACTATCTCACCTATTAGTTTAGAATTTATAACTATTGAACCAGCAAGCTCAACCTGGGCTTCTATTTCAGTTTCTATGCTAATTTCATTATCATAACCCCTAACCTTTAGCTTGTTGTCTTCAGCACTAATTAGGATACCTCTCAGTATTTCTACAGTTGTTTTTGTATTAATAGCTCTTTGCGCATTTGTAATAGCATGAGCTAATTTTTTTTGATTACATAAGATTTTCAAATTAAAGACCTCCTTATATGTTTTTAATAGACCTTGTTAATAACTTTTTTACAATACAAATTCACTATATAAAAAATATATATAATAACTATAGTAGTAATAGTAGTAGGGCCTGTGGATTGTGTGATAAGTGGTTTAAGTCCACTAAAATACACATTAAATCCTGTGTAAAAATATGTTATCAAATATATTAACAAAATCTGAATCAAATGTGGATAAAATTGTGCCTAAAATAGGCTTTTACTTATACACAAGTTTTAAACAGGAAATATGTGTATAAACTAACTATCCAAATCTGAAATTATCTTTTCTATTTTTATCTTTACCTCTTCGCTCTTTTGTATATCATCGCTGATCTTATTGACCGCATGCATTACTGTCGTATGGTCTCTTCCCCCAAACTCATCACCAATAGCTGGTAGGGATAGGTCTAGAAGATTTCTTGATATATACATAGCCACCTGTCTAGGGAAGGCTATGTTCTTGGTCCTCTTTTTTGATATCAAGTCTTCAACACTTATATTGTAGGCATCAGCTACCATCTCTTTTATCCTAAGTATATTTACCTCCTTAGTAGTGTATGATACCAGGACATCCTTAAGGGCTTCTTTAGCAGTAGCTAAATTCATAGGTTTTGCAGATAGATTGGAATATAGGATTACCTTGTTTAAGGCCCCCTCCAACTCTCTGATATTTGACTTTACATTGTCTGCTATATATTCAAAGACATCTGAATCTATGTCTAACTTGTCATTTTCAGCCTTGTTCTGTAGTATTGCCATCCTAGTACCATAGTCAGGAGCCTGGATATCTGTTATCAAACCCCATACAAACCTAGACCTCAACCTTTCTTCAAGTTCCGGTATATCCTTTGGTGGCTTGTCGCTTGATAGGATAATCTTCTTACCAGCACCATGTACATCATTGAAGGTATGGAATAATTCTTCTTGGACAGAGTTTTTTCCAGCTACAAACTGGACATCATCTATCATAAATATATCAACATTCCTATACTTCTCCCTAAACTCGCTATTCTTCTTTTCTCTTATAGCTGTAACCATCTCATTAGTAAAGGTTTCAGATGAAACATAGAGTATCTTTTTTGATGGATCTCTTTCCAAGACCCTGTGGCCAATAGCATGCATAAGGTGGGTTTTTCCAAGACCTACACCACCATATAAAAACAGGGGGTTATCATTAGCTGTCTCATCGTATTCAGCTACCCTTTGACATGCTGCAACAGCCATAGCATTACTAGATCCTACAACAAAGGTATTAAATGTGTATTTAGGATTTAAGTTTGAGTTGGCTATGCTTGTAGCCAGGTCCATTATTTTTTCACTGTTTTCTTTAGGATTGCTATTTTTTTCAATGTTTGTATTTATTTCCGTATCAGTAGTATTATCATTGGTCAAAACAATGACGTCCTTTATATTTGCTGCCAATTCATCAAAAGCCACTAAAATCTTGTCCTTCTGTTGCTTTTCAAAAAACTCCTTAGACCTATTATCTCCACTTAGGTATAAAATATTGTTGTTAATTGCTATTGGAACAGTATTTTCATTGAAGTATAAGGTGAATATTGCCTTTGGGAAAACACCCTTTAGCTTTTGTTGTGCTGAAGTCCACAAATTTTTCACGTCCATTTACCGGTGACCCTCCTTTATCTATTTAATAGTGTGTATATATTGTTGATAGTAATGGTATAATTACGAATAAAAAACTTAGGCATAAAAATTATACATATACAATTGTGTATAAAAAGTGAATAAAAAATATACTTATCAACAAGGTGGAAAACTTCCACGATTTTTAGTGTATTTACATTATATACCGATAATTAAAAAAGTTGTCCACAAAGTTATTAACAAAATGTGGATAAATAAGGGGGCTATTTTTAACTTTTTCAACATCTAGTTATATCTGTGGATAAAATAAAGAAATTTATCCCGTATATTGTTGATAAAAATAATACAAAAAAAATTAAAAATGGCTTGGATTTTGAAAATAATTTTTATTAGGGGATTTTTTTGATATATAATCCCATATAAATGGGATAAATTCAATGAATTTGAGAAAAATAATTGACTTTTAAGCATATAATCATTATAATTATATTGTTATGTTTACAATGATGATTAAAGGAAAGGAGTGTTCTAAGGATGAAGAGAACTTATCAGCCAAAGAAAAGACAGAGAAAAAGAGAACATGGATTCAGAAAGAGAATGAAGTCTCCAAATGGAAGAAATGTTTTAAAGAGAAGAAGAGCTAAAGGTAGAAACAGATTAACTCACTAATTTGTAGGTTAGTTCTAATTTTATAATATGAAAAACCACTGTTACGGTGGTTTTTTTTGTAAAGGTGGAGGTTATTGATGCACTTTAATAACACCGACGGAATCAAAAAAGATTCTGATTTTAGGAAGGTTTACCAAAGGGGTAAATCTTTGGCCGATAGAAATTTGGTCATATATACAATGAAGAACAAGTCTGACAAGTCTAGGATTGGTATATCAATATCCAAGAAGGTGGGCAAGGCCCATGAAAGAAACAGGATTAGGAGATGTATCAAGGAGGCCTATAGGCTAAATATAGACGACAAGGTCCTGGGGGGCTATGACCTGGTATTTATAGCCAGAATTAATGCTGCAGACAAGGACTACAGGGAACTTGAAAAGTCTCTTAAGTATATATGCAAGAAGGCCAACATAATTAAGAAGGATGGTAAGAAACAGGTATCAAAGAAGAGGTGACTTGGACTATGAGGTTTCTAATAGATAATATTAAAAGGTTATTTAAGAAAGTAAGTAGTATCTTGGCCATGGCCTGTATAGGTCTGGTTAGGTTTTACCAGGTTGTTATATCCCCTTTAAAGGGACCTACTTGTAGGTTTTATCCTACCTGTTCTCAATACTCTATCCAGGCATTTAAAAAATATGGCTTCCTAAAGGGACTGTGGTTGACTCTTAGAAGAGTAAGTAAGTGTCACCCTTTTCACCCAGGTGGTTACGACCCTTTAAAGTAGGAGGTCTATCTCAAAAGTTGAGGTATAATTTACCAGGAGGTAAGAATGGGACAGATTGCAAGTCTATTTGGTATAGCCCTAAAGGCTATATATGGTGTAATAGGTAACTATGGTTTATCTATTATAGTCTTTACTATTATAGTAAAGATGATCTTGATGCCTTTGACAGTAAAGCAGACTAAGTCTACATTTGCTATGTCAGAGATCAATCCAAAGATTAAGGAAATCCAGGCTAAGTACAAGAATAAGCCTGAAAAGCAGAATGAAGAAATATCTAAGTTGTACAAGGAATCAGGTATAAATCCATTATTAGGATGTTTACCAATACTAATACAGATGCCAATCCTAATGGGACTATTCTATGTCTTTAAGGATCCGGTAACATATGGTGTATTTGCTAATAAGGCTGCCATGACAGCTGCTAATGGTAACTTTTTATGGATAAAGGCCCTATCTAAGCCAGACTATATACTAGCTGTATTTTCAGGTGTCAGTGCCTATTTGATGCAGAAGGTAATGACTCCTAAGGACCAGCTAGAGGGTCCAATGAAGATGATGTCCTGGTTATTGGCAGGTATGTCACTATATTGGGGATTCACATTACCAGCAGCCCTAACTCTATACTGGGGTGTTAGTAATATATTCTCTGTATTCCAGTACTATCTAATTACTAGACCATTGAAGTCTAAATTAGAACAGGAAAAGGCAGATAAAGAAGCTGGCAAGTCTAGTTTTAAAAAGAAGTAAGTAGGGGGTGTTGATAGTGGAATCAAAAGTATTTTATGCCAAGAGTTCAGAGGAAGCTGTTGAACAACTACTGAAGTCTACTAATGCAGATAAGGATAGTATTCAAATTACAGTTTTAGAAAAACCAAGCAAGGGATTTTTAGGTATAGGTGCCAAGAGTGGTGTCTACAGCCTAGAATACGAATTGATAAAGGAATCTGAACCAAGTAGGGAAGAATTAGTAGAAGAAAATAAGGAAGTCATCCTAGACAAGGGTGATGACCAGAAAACTGAACCAAGTGGTCAGGATAAAGTTGATAATGATGAAAGACAAGATAAAGTAAACATAACAGAAGAAGATGAAATGAGGATAGCCAAGGAATTCGTGGTAGAATTACTTAAAAATGCTGATGTAGAAGCAGAAGTTGATGTTCTTATAGAAGACAACCTAATCAAGGTTAAGATAAGTGGGGATGATGCAAGTTGCCTGATAGGTAGAAGGGGTGATACCCTAGACGCTATTCAGTTCTTGACAGGTCTAGCCCTTAACAAGTTTAACAAAGACTCACATACTAGGGTCTTTGTAGATATTGAAAACTATAGGAGTAAGAGGGAAGAATCCCTAAAGAGATACTGCTACAAGGCTGCTAGAGAGGTTGCTAAGACTAGGAGAACAAAGAAGCTTGACTACATGAATCCTTATGAAAGAAGGATAATTCATTCAGCCCTTCAGAACGATAGGTTTGTTATAACTTATAGTGAGGGAACAGACCCTTATAGGAGAGTTGTAATTGAATATAAGAGATAGTATATAAAAACAATAAAAGCTAATATTAAGACATATCAAAAAAGGAACATCTAAATAGGAAGTATAGGATTTTTTGCATACTTTCCTAAATAAGGATGTTCCTTTTTCTTGCTTGTATAACATTTTGACTCAGTGGGGATAAAAAACCAACCCCCTAAGCTAAATTTTTACAACAATTATTTTCAATTAGTTTTAATTATTTAAAAATTATTTGCAGTGTTCATAATTTTTGCTTACTTTCTCCCAATCAAGAACTTTAAAGAAATTTTTTACATAATCCCCTCTTAAATTCTTATATTGTAAATAGTAAGCATGCTCCCATACATCAATAGCCAAAATAGGAGTATTATGTCCATCTTCCATAAATGGATTATTCTGGTTTGCAGACTTTGTAGCATAAAGCTTTCCTTCCTTATCAGAAGAAAGAAATGCCCAACCTGAACCAAACTGTCCTAAAGCTAAGTTCTGCAAAATTTCTACCAAGTTTTCCATGGAACCAAAATCTCTATTAATAGCCTCTTCCAAAGCTGGGCTAGGTTTAGTGCCCTTCTTAGGACTTATTACAGAAAAATACAAATTATGGTTATAATATCCACCACCATTATTCTGTAAAGAATCTCGTAAGGCTTGGTCAGATACTGAAGAAAGTGTCGAAAGTATTTCCTCCACAGACTTGTTAGAAAGTCCTGCTTTTTCCACAGCCTCATTAAAATTTTTAGTATAGGATGCATGATGCTTCCCATAATGGGTTTCCATAGTTAGGGTATCAATATAGGGTTCTAAATCATAAAAATCATATTCTAATTTCACTTGTTCAAACATAAAAGCCCTCCCTGATCAACATGCTAACACCTAGATGTCAAATTTATTATTTATCTTTTTTTACGATATTTTTGACACCATCAATTGTTCCTTCTATAGCATCTTTAACGTTTTCCGCAAGGTCCTTAACTTTCGCTGTAGTCTTTTCGGCAGCTCCTTCTTTTTCCAATTTTTTATCGCCTGTTACTTTGCCTACACCTTCTTTTACTGCACCTTTTACTTCATCAATTCTTTCTTCTGTTGACATGATTATTCCTCCTTAAATTAATTTTTTACTATCTTCTCTTAAACTTTTTCCCTGATTGAATAATATTTATTCTTTTTTACCAAAGAAAAATGATACAACTGCTATAACTATTACTGCACCTATTATGGAAGGAATCAATGCCATTCCAGCAATAGTCGGTCCCCATTTTCCAAACAGTGATTGACCCACTGATGAACCTACCAGCCCTGCTATGATATTGGCAATGATACCCATTGCCCCACCTTTTTTAGTAATTGCTCCAGCAATAAAACCTATAAAACCTCCAACAATCAATGACCAAATCATAATACTCCTCCTTTTTGTTTATATTTATATATTTACCCTAAAATTCTTTAAATAAACGATTTTTAAGAATATTCGGTATATATAATATTACATATTATTATATATTATGAATTTAATTACCTTCCAATTAGATAATGTGAAATTATTTATATTAAAAAATTATAAAATAATTGAAGCAGGTAACGCAGATGTGCTACTATAGAGAAATAGAAAAGGAGCAGCGTATGAGTAAGTATACATATATTATTTGTGGGAAACTTTATAATGGTATAGATGCGGAATTCAAAGAAGGATATAAGATACTTGTCAAAGACAATAAGATAGAGGCTGTTGGCAGAGAAATTCCACAGCCGGAGACAGCAGAAGTGGTGGATCTTTCGGATGCAACCGTTACGCCGGGAATGATAGATGCGCATATGCATATGGATTATATAGACTGGCATACAATAAGAGAAGAAGTATATACTACTTCAGAAGAAGCAAAAACGATCGCGATCATCAGAACTGCACAGAAAACACTTTCCAGAGGATTTACAACAGTCAGACATCCGGGAGGAATTACTTCGAATGGTTTTGGAGTTCTGGATGTAAAAAGAGCAATAGAAAAAGGGTATATCACAGGATCGAGAATTGTGGCAGCACCTAGATTTCTGTGTGCGGCAGGAAGCCATGGTGATCTGTCGCAGGGATTTGCAAGAAATCCGGAATTATCTAATATAGTGCAGAACCTGAGATTGAGTCTCGGAGCCGGAAAAGATTTCTTTGTAAATGCGGTCAGAGAAGAGATAAAATATGGTGCGGATTTTATTAAGATCATGGCAACGGGAGGCTTCTTTACGCCATATGATAATCCGTCACAACAGCAGATGAATGATGAAGAGCTGAAAGCAATCATGGATACTGCCCATGAATGGGGAAAGACTGTTACAGCACATGTATATAGTGTAGATCATATGCAGAAACTGATAAAATTCGGAATTGACGGAATGGAACATTGTTCACTTATGGATGAAGAAACGGCACAGATGATCATAGATAATGATGTATATGTTGTTCCTACATTCTGCCCGTACGAAGAAGCGGTACATTATGATCCGGTTATGATACAGACCAAGCAGGAAGAATATAGAATTAAACTGGAATATTATAAAGACGCATTGCAGGAAGGTCGTGAAGTGATCAAAAATTGCAAGTGTAAGTTAGGATACGGCACGGACATGGTTGCAACACATCAGAATTATGAAAGTGGATATGAATTTAAAGCGTGGATGGAGAGCGGCATGGGCACTTTCCGTACCTTACATGCGGCAACAAAGGTTAATTCAGAGATACTTCAGCTGGAAGATAAGATCGGTACACTGGAACCGGGAAAATATGCAGATATTGCAGCATGGAAAAGAGACCTGATGACAGATCCGTATGCATTATTAGACTGTGCATTTGTTATGAAAGAGGGAGTAATCTATCCAACAGAAAAATGCGAGGAATTAACTGATTAATCATTAAAAACATATGGTATTTTCTGACGAATCAATGTATAATGATAGACAAAGAAATCGTGATATTTTCATCCGAAGGAGGGATACCTATGACGACGCATAAGATTATAACAATAGGCAGACAGTTTGGAAGCGGCGGACATGAGATTGGCAATCTTCTTGCAACAAGACTGGATATTCCACTCTATGATAACAATCTTGTCAGAATGGCAGCAGAGAAGATGGATATCAGAGAAGAGACGGCAAAGGCAATTGATGAGACTTCTCTTAACAGTTTCGTATCCAGTTATCTGATCACACCGATGGGATATTCTTCCTATATTAATTCGGAAGAATATGTGCAGCCGTTATCTGAGCAGATGTATGAACTGCAGACGGAGATCATCAAAAAACTTGCAGAACGTGGGCCATGTGTGATCGTGGGCAGATGTGCAGACTATATCCTGAAGGACAATACAAACTGCATTAACGTATTCATCTGTGCTGACCGGGCTGACCGCATCAAACGTATAGCGGAAAGATACGATGTGTCTGAGAAGAAAGCTCTGGATCGCATCAAACGTATGGACAGAGAACGAAAATATTATTATGAAACTCATACAGGACAGGAATGGGGAAGCATCAGTTCTCATGACATATTACTGAATGCAAGCCTTCTTGGAATCGAAGGAACGGTTAATGTGCTGGAAGGAATCTATAAAAGATAACGGACAATGAAATGAAAGATGTAATAAGAAATGAGCGGCGTATGTCGCTCATTTCTTATTGCCCTTAAACATTATGATTCAAATCCAAGTACCGTTTCTGTATTCTGAATATCTGAATATAATTTCAGATGCATGCCTTCTGTATGGCATACTTTTACAATATCCTCATACTCTTTGCAATCCGGAAGTATTTTCATAAGCATGTTAGGCATATTATGAAAAATATTACGGTTAAATATACAGGGATCGTTCAAAAGTACTCATATGGCCACATCCTTTCTGTGAAAAAGTCTATATATAATGTATTATACAGAAAAAAGACTGAAAATTACAGGATAAATGAGAAAAATATACAAAGTAAGACTACATATTTTGCTTGAAAAATACGACCATAACATCTAGAATAAAAATGTTATGAAAAAAATAAAGGAGAGACGGTAGATATGGAAATGTTTATTGATGTATTACTGGATGCGGCAATCGATTGTGTGAAGATGCTTCCATTCCTGTTTCTTGCATTTCTGCTGATAGAGGCACTGGAGCATTATTCCAGTGATTTTACAAAAAAACTCATGGTGAAAGTAGATAAGGCAGGACCGGTTGTAGGAGCAATCGTAGGATGTGTCCCTCAGTGTGGATTTTCGGTTATGGCAGCAAATCTGTATTCAGGCGGAATCATTACGGTTGGAACATTGATCGCAGTGTTTCTGGCCACATCGGATGAGGCAATACTTATTATAATGGGAAATCCGGAACATGCAGGAAAGATCGGTGTGCTGCTTCTGGCAAAAGTGATCATAGCAATTATTGCAGGATATCTGGTAGATATTTTCTTTAAAAAAGAAATTGCAGTGCCGCATCATGAAGGAGAACTCTGTCATGACTGTGGATGTCACAATCATTCGGCTGGAATAGTAAAACCTGCACTTCGCCATACGGGAAAGATTTTTTTGTATCTGTTTGTATTTACGTTTATTTTAAATCTGTGTATTAACATACTTGGAATTGACAAGATTTCAGCTATGATGCTTGGAGATACTGTGTTCCAGCCGGCAATTGCGGCTTTGATCGGCCTGATCCCAAATTGTGCGGCGTCCGTGATTCTGACACAGCTGTATCTGAGCGGGGCAATTTCTTTTTCCTCTGTGATCGCGGGACTTTGCACGGGAGCCGGTATCGGGCTTGTAGTATTGTTCAAAGTGAATCCGGATAAGAAGGAAAATATAAAAATTATAGCAGTATTGTATGTGATTGCTGTGATCGCAGGTCTGATCCTGGAGCTGACCGGAGTGTAGAATGCTGTCTGTGGCATAGAATTGCATTTTTGGAAGAATGTGTTATAATATTGACAACTAGGTGATGAGGCTTAGAGAGATTTAGGAGGAAATGAAATGGCTACAAAAAAAGTAACAACAGCAACCACAAAGGATGTAACTGCAAAAGTAACTGCACCAGTGACAAAGACATCAGAAAAAGCAGAGACAACGAAGAAAGCAGAGACAGTAAAGGCAGTGGCAGCAACAGAGCCGAAGAAGATAGAGAAGGAGCCGGTAAAAACAGCAGCTCCAAAGCCCGAGCCAGTAAAACCGACTACAAAAGAAGAAACAGCTAAGCCGGAAGCAAAGAAGGCCGAGAAAAAAGTTGAAGACAAAGCTGTAAAGACAGAATCTGTCAAGAAAGCTGAAGCTGAGACAAAGACAGCGGCAAAGAAGACGACCACAAAGAAGACGACAGCAAAGAAGACAACTGCGAGAAAAACAACAGCAAAAAAAGAAATCAAAGTAAGTGCGTTTGTAGAATACTTTGGAAAACAGGTAGAAGAAAAAGATATGATCGCAAGAGTAAAGAAGGCATGGACATCTTCTGGAAAGAAAATCGGAGATATCAAGACGATGGAGTTATACATAAAACCAGAAGAATCTGCAGTATACTATGTTATTAATGGAACAGAGACAGGAGCAGTAGCATTCTAGAGGCGGATATAAGGAACCAAAGGCTGTGAATCTTCGGAGGCACAGTCTTTTCTATTCTTAAAGCGTAATAAGGGGCAAAGGAGAAACGGGTATGAATATGGAGAACTTTACATCAGTTTTTAATTCGGCAGATGGGCCCACGAGTATATTTGTTGCAGGGAAGACACCGGAAATAATGGGTGTGCTGATTGCGATTGTTGTAGTGGGTTTAATTATTTCATTGTTTGGTCTGAAGCTTGTAAGAGTACTTTCGGCGATGATGGGACTTGGAACCGGAGCAGTGATCGGAGCAGTGATCGGGTGTCTGGTGTGGAAACTCCGGAAAAATTTCAGGAAACGGAAATCTGGAAAAATAAGTATCGGCAGAAAGAAGGATACAGAGGTATCTCAGGTTAAACTGCAGGATTATGATCATATGCAGGGAGGAGAAAAAGACAACCCGGCACCGGATCAGCGGAAACAGTAGTTAAAGAAATGATTATGTAGATACTTAAATTCCAGGAGACAGAACATTATGGGGAAATCACTTACAAGAAAGATCATTGAATCTCACTATGTATCCGGAAGCATGAAAGCCGGAGAAGAAGTTTTTATAAAAGTAGATCAGACACTGACACATGATATTAACGCAGTTATGACTTATCTGGCATTTGAAGCCATTGGCCTGGACCGGATCCGCACAGAATGCAGTGTAAGCTATCTGGATCATAATCTTCTTTATGTAGATCATAAGACTCCGGATGACCATATTTACTTACAGTCTGCAGCTGAGCGCTTCGGTGTCCATGTTTCCAGACCTGGAAACGGTATCTGCCACGCAGTCCAGGTATCCCGTTTCGGCGCTCC
>OHAF01000609.1_pt1 | contig 38038 bp, 29 predicted proteins | sample 1577041 | NCBI WGS metagenome assembly OHAF01 (sample SAMEA3541495, study PRJEB24748) | human gut metagenome | biome: human gut; feature: human-associated habitat; material: faeces | place: China | collected 2012
TTTTAGTGTTCCATATTTTTTTATCCATGCTCTTACATTTCCTTCTGATGTTCCATATTCTCTAGCTAATTCAGATTTATTCTTATTTCCACTTTCATACAATTCTACAATTGTTTTTTTAAATTCTTCAGTATATGTTTTCACATTTTAGACGCTCCTTTTACATTTACATAATATTATATCATCTTTTTGTCGATTCGTAAAATTTTGTGTCTATATATCTATACTAACACCAGTCTGTATTTTTCATTTCTTCTGTTAAATTACTTTGCTCTTTTAATGATTTTATAATTTCTTCTACTCTTTTTGTTGCAGCTTCCTGTACTCCTTCTAAATGGTCAATTAATTTATTATCTATAAAGAGAATAGTATATTCAGCTTTTTTGTACTTTTTTAGATATTCTAATCTTAATCGACCGTATTTATTTAAGTCAATTTTTCTTTGAGGTTCTATCACTAAATTTGGCAAATAATAATCGCCATTTCTTATATACTCAATTCCAGTTTTTTCATCAATAAATCTATCTTTTAATTCTTTATTTTCCATAATTTTAAATCTCCTTTTCTATACATTACAATATAATTTATCTAATTGTTCTGGTTCATAAACTCTTTGTTCATAATTTGAATATGAATTTTTTCTCTGGGGCGTATCACTATAATTAGTTTTATTATATTTATTATTACTACATCGTAAATTCTCCGACTCTTGATTCGTAGATTTTCCGTTTCTTGACTCGTAATTTTTACGGCTCATAATTTTTTCGGTTGATATATGATTGATTTTTCCAACATAGATAATATTCTTTTTTCTAAAGCCTAATCTCTTTTCATATATCAATTTTACATTGTTTAGCTCTCTAAATGCTTTTGTAACTGTTTTATCTGATAAGTTTAGTTTCTCCCCAGCCTCTTTTCTTGAAAATATTAAAAATATATTTCCATCTTCATCAATCCATTCATTTTTCATTGAAACAGATAGTCTATCAAGTAAAAGTGCATATAATAATTTACTATCTGAATTTAGTTTCTCATAATAGGGATTTATAAATAGTTCTTTTGGAACTTGATAAAAAGTATTTTCAAGACATTCATTTATTTTATAAGGTATAAAATCCATAGCAATAGTTCTCCTTTCAGCTTTTTTTGACAACACTGAAAGTACCTAAATATCAATAAATTTTGCTTTGCGGAAATTTGCGGAGCAATTTTTTTTAGGATTTTAAAAATTGCGGAACATTTTTCTGAACAAAATATTGGAATTTTTGAGAATTTTTTAGAATGTAAAAAAATTGTGCTATTCTCTAAAATCCTTAGAAAATAGCACTTTTAAATATTTTTGACTGTTTTAAAATTCTATTGAATTTCCTTGAAAAACGGTCTAATATGGTCGAGGTGACAGGGATCGAACCTGCGACCTCATGGTCCCAAACCACGCGCGCTACCAACTGCGCTACACCTCGATTTTCCATGTGACTAATATAATATAACACAAAATATACAAATTTGCAAGAAATTTTAAAAAGTTTTTAAAATTTCTTGCAATATTAATCATTTTTGTATTAGAAATAAGGTTTTATTTTAACGGAAACCTCCTCCGCCTCCGCCTCCACCGAAGGAACCTCCACCTCCGCCTCCTGAAGAAAATCCGCCTCCTCCAGAAGAATAACTTTCTGCTCTCGTTCTTGCACTTTCTGCATGAAAAATTCCACTTGAAGCACACATATTAATAAATATTATATTATCATATGAACTAAAATTAGACTGCTCTATAATTTCAGGATATATATCTTTAAATTCTTTTGCTACTTCTTTTGCAATTCCCATAATTTGAGCATATATCAAATATTCCTCAAAAATCACTACTTCAATAGCTTCTCTATCTTTAATCAATGTATATTCCTTCAAATATTTCTTTAATCCTGCTAATTCTATTGCTTCTTTCTTTAATTCTGGTGTTGCTGTATATATAGTTGATGTAAAAATCTTAAAACTAGTTTTTTCTTCTGCTATAATTAATCCCTCATTAACTAATATGTCTCTTTGTTTATCCAATATATTATCAAACCATTTTAATATTCGTGAATAACTTACATTACACCATTTTTCAAATTCTTTGCTTTCTAGTATACCATCTTTACTAGCCTCATACAGCATTTTAAAAATTTCTTTTTCCTGTTCATTTTCAATCATATCTGGATTTGTTTCATTTAATATTATTACTGCATTTTCCTTTTTAAATATTTTTCCACTTTCTCTTTGTTCAACTCTGATAATAGAATCTTTCATCCATTTTAAAATAATTGCTCCTAATATGTCAGTTTTGTTTTTTAGTAGTCCATAATTATATCCTATATAATAAGCTCTAAATATATCTTTTTGACAAGGTATATCTCTGTAATATGCAACATCTGATGGTATCTTCTTTCCTTCTGCTCCAAACTTCAAATTAGAAACAACCTGTTTTTTCGCAAAAATACCTAGAAAAACTATAATAAGTATAATTGGTATAAAATCAAATATTACAAAAGCCAATCCTATATCACCTATTCCACTACTATTAGATGTCCCTTGATATTTTTCACTTCCCTCTTCAGCCATATTTAAATAATATTCGAAATCATGATCTATAAAATTTGATGTATTAAATGTTTTACTTGGAAATTGTACCAACATTGTCATATATTCATCAGTATCAAGTCTACCATCAGATTGCATTTCTATATATCCATCATATACATATGCAGTTCCACCATAATTACCATATCCCCATACACCTACTGAGTCTGAGATATTGAAATTTGTATGAACTTTGATATACACACTACCAATTGAAGTAGAAAAATCATATGGTATAAAAGTCCAATAAAGCATTTGTGAATCTGTTAATTCAGATATAAACTTTGTTATATTATACTTTACTGTATACTTATGAGAACCATATTGGCTAATTCCCCAACATAACTCAACTCCATTTGAAATTTCATTAATCCCACATTTATATGCTTTATCTGATAATGAACCAGAAGTATTCCAAGATGATAATGTTGTATATGTATTTTCACTTTCTGAAACCGTTAAATTTTCAATTTTAGAATTTCCTAAATTATAATATGGATGGTATGCTTCAGTTCCTTTATCATTATAGCAATCCCACACTTCCGTAATACTTGCATCTCCATTATTATCAATATAAATATCCATTGATATTTTGCTTATTGAATTGGCTTCTACATTTTTACTTAATCCAAATATAAATAAACTAAATAAAATTATAAACGTAATTTTTAAATACCTTTTCATAATATCCCCCTTTTTATCAACAATATTATTTCATAATATTAGAATTTTTACAATAATATTTGTAAAAATCTATAAAAAGTCTTGTAAAATCATAAAAAAACCATTATAATATTTGTTATGCACCAGTAGCTTAGTTGGATAGAGTGTTCGGCTACGAACCGGAAGGTCGGGGGTTCGAATCCCTCCTGGTGCACCAAATATAAAAAGTCATACAAATATTGAAATATCAATGGTTTGTATGGCTTTATTTGTTTAAAAAACTGCAATAGTACTGCAATATTCACTCTCCTAAAAATCCACTAATTCTAAAATATCTTTTTCTGTTAATTTATCAAACTCAAATGAAAATTCTCTCATTTCATTATACGAATCACTTGATTGAACACTGCATCTAATTGGTAAACCAGTATCTTTACTTATACAAATATAATCATTATTTCCAGCTTGATAATTATATAAATTTGTAAATCTATAGCATTTAATTCCATTACATGTTGTTTCTTTAATACTAGCAAATAAATAATTTTTTAAATAATCACATGGACTCATCAATTTTAAATAATAACTTGTTGGTGTTATTGTCATAATTGAATTTTTTTCTGTTGAGGTACTAACATGATTCTCTCCATTATATATTGTATTTATTTTTGCAACTTGACCATCATAAAATTCTTTTATTATTAATGTATTCTCCCCTGTTTTTCTATTTATATTTTTCAATGTTCTAAAATAAATATTATTATAATTATAAGAATCTATAATAGTAATTTCGTTTTCCGTGTACTGATAATACTTTGAATAATAATTTGTAGATTTTTCATAACTATTTGATTTAGAAATTAAATTATTAATTATTATTGCTTTATTTATTGTTATTACTATTAAAACAAGAACAATTATTATGATTATATATTTTAAAATATTAAATTTCAAATTAAATTTTTTTGCATAATTAATAAAAATTTTATCATCTTCATTTACTTTATTTTCTGTTTTATAATTTTTTAATAAATCATTACATTTTTTACAGTTTTCAATATGTTTCTCTATAAATTCGTTAGTATCATTATTAGTTAATTTTTCTATATAATTTGGTAATAAATCTCTTATAATATTACACTCTTTTTCATTTTTCATAGTAATCCCTCCTTTAAATTTTCCTTACCTCTAAAAAAAGTAGTACGTGCCCAATTTTCGCTTTTATTAAATAAATCGCCAATTTCTTTAAATGATAGATTTCCGTGTATTCTATACAAAATAACTAATCTCGTAGTTTTATCTAATTTTTCAATTTCATTATATAATTTTCTTTTTTCATCATTTAAAATAATATAATCTTCAACAATATAGTAATTTTTTAAATTTTCATTATCGCTTAATGGAATTATATTAATTTTTTTGTTATGTCTAACTTCGTTTAATAAGAGATTTTTTGCTATTTGACAAAGCCATGTTGATATTTTAGATTTATTCTTAAAGGTATGTATTTTTGTAATTGCTTTATAGAATGTTTCTTGAGCTAAATCTTCTGAAATATCTGCATTGTTAGTTAAAAATAATAAATACTTATAAACTAGTTTAAAATAGTCATTATAAATTTTTTCAAAATCATTCATTTTCTTCTCCTTTTGTATATTAGACACTTAATAAGACATTTTGTTACAAATTTTTTATAATATTTTATTATACATCAAAACACATTAAAAATGTTGATTTTTCAATATTTTTAATGTGTTTTGAACTTAACCAATTTGATATTATATTCTCCCTTTTCTTGGAATAAAAAATTTCCATCATACTCATTTTGTTCAACTTCTTGTCCATTTTGACTAAATAAAAATTTGCCTTCTATTTTATTGTTTTTACTTTTTAAATTTAAATAAAGTACTAATATCGTGCAAAAAGCAATAGCTATAACAATACTTAAAGTCAATAAAATTTTATTTAATTTATTCATATGTATTTTCTCCTTTTTATACTTTATTTTTATGATATTTTATCAATTATATAAATTTTTAGCAATGACTTTGCGAGAAATTTTTATATTTCTATTCACCAATACAGCACAATCCAAACTATTTTATGCATTTTTATTTACATATTTAATTTGGTATTATATAATTAAAAAAATAGATTAATCTTTGTTTTGTTTGGAGGAATATATGAAAAAGAAATTAATAATATTAATATTTATTATTTGCATTATATTAATTGGTCTTGTAATAATTTTTAAGAACAAAGGAAACACTTCTAATGTCCGTATTATTTCAAAAAAATCACAAATATATTCAAAAGATGATATTGATAGTGCAATAGCTGTAACTAAAAAATATTTTAAAGAGAATTTTTACAAATGTTCTTTATTGAAAATTGGTTATATAGGAGATGAAAGAAACAATGAATATCTTGATAAAGCTTCATACTATAATAAAGAACAAGTCATTGTGTTAATCTCTAACTTTTATGTTAGTCCATCTGGTGGAGACGGTTCTTTAAACCAAGATTTTCAATATGAAAATTGGATGTGGATTTTAGTAAGAAATAAAAATGAAAATTGGGAACATGTTGATCATGGTTATTAAACACTATTTTTGCTTTTTGAAAAATCGTTTGACAAATTCAATATAATATGTTATTATTTAATTACAAAATAAATGTGTTTGAATGTCGCTTAAATTCAAACAAAACTCGTATGTGTACCCGAGAATACACATACTTTTTTTATATCAAAAAAATAGAGCAGACCGAGAAATCTACTCTACCGACTATGTATTGCTACTTATTAGTCTTTGTTGATTTTTTCATCTTGCACTTATTGCTGATTTAATTGTAGCATAAAGTTCTTTTCCTTTTCTTCAATTAACTCATCAACTAAGTGAAGAATCACGTCGCTTAAATTCAACAAAACCCCTCCTTTCCGCCCTTAAGAAAGAGCTAGCCTTTCTTAGCGTAAGGTTGATACTATAATTGAAATCAAGCGAACACTCTCAATTTTTTCAAAATTTTTTTCTTTTATCTAATCTCCGGATTTTCCTCCAAAATTCTTTCCACAATATCATCATTAATATTAAAAGGAACAACATACCCTTCCAATAAATTAGCCTTTTCTTTTAAACTTTCATTAGCAGAATTAACATATATTCTAGATTTTCCCTTACCATTTTTAGCCTCTTGAACCAAATTAGAAACAGGTGAATTTCCATCAAAAGCAATAACTATAGAAGTTCTTCTTTCAAAAATCTCATAATTAAAACTTTTATATATACCAAATTCATCACTTTCTGTAGAAATACAAACTCCATTTAATCTTTTATCTAATAGACGTTCTTTTACTTCTTCAGAAATTGTTTTGGGTATAATTGCATCAACTTCAAACTTTTTATTTATTTCTTTTTCTATATCAAGTATCTCTTTTTCATACCCTTTCATTTGATGGCCAATTACAAAATATACTTTATCACTATCTACATTTTGCATTAATTTCTTTAATAGCTCTTTTCCCTTTTTTTCAACTTTTGTATCTCTGTTTCTAGCATTAAAGCTTCCCCCAGCTATTATGATTGGCATTTTATCTGTAGGTAATTTTACAATTTTATCTTTTAGGGCTATTTCAGATAATATGTTGTTATTTAATCTTAATTTCATTTTATTAGATTTGCTTTCCTCTTCTATTTCATCTTCTAGTTGTAAAATTGCTTCTCTAATTGTTCTTCCGTTTAAAAATTTTTTAAACTTTTTGCTTTTTTCTTTAAAATATTTCTCTTGATGTTCAATAATTTCATCTTCAACTTTTCTCATTTTCATAAAATCTTCATTTGTTAAACCTAATAAATTTTGCATGGCTAATTGTTCATCAATTGTATCTGTTCCATAAAATCCAAATCCATCTGTTCCTTGTACACATTTAATATCGTTCTCTAAGTACCTTTTTAATGGATGTTTTTCAAGCTTACTTAAATTATTTAATCTAACATTTGATGTTAATTGAAATTCAAGTACAGCCCCTGTTTCTTTCATTTCTTCTATTAATTTTTTACCTTCTTCGGTGTCTAAATCTTCAGTATATAAACCATGTCCTAGTCTAAATCTAGGCATCTTTTGCCCTGGCTCTAATCCATCTTTAATACATTGTATTGATTTTTTTACATTATCTCTTAAACTGTCATTTTCTCCTGCATGGATTCTTATGGTATAGCCATTATCTTCTTTTGCTACATATTGTACAATTTCCTTTATTACTGGACTTAATTCTGATATATCATTTATTTCTTCTCCTATAAAATCACTTCCAACAACATAAGGACTTTTTGATACTGCTTTTAATACATTCAAATTCTCTCTTAAATAGTTTTGATTTGTTAAATTGTCTTTTATTATTGTTAATGGTATTCTTCTTATAGCTACTAAAAATCTAATTTTTACACCTGTTTCTTTTTCTATTTGAGGCATAATTTCATCTAATTCTTCTAGTAATTCTATTGCAGGTATTCCTTTTTTAGTTAAAACCGTATCTGCTATTTCAACATAATAAATTCCTTGTCTTTGATATTCTCTTGCAATCCATAAAAGTTTATCTTGTCTTAAATTATTTTTGCAATATGGACTTTCTTTTTGTTTATCTTCTAACATTTTTAATGTAATTGATTTTATATCTTTGTCTGGTATTTGTTTTATTAAATCTGAATTTAATTCTATTTTTTCTTTACTTTCTGTACCCTTTGCAAAAACATATCTATAAATATATAATTTTTCCAAATTTGTAAATACAGCTTGTCCATCTTTTAATATTTCTAGGCTTTTACTTATTTTTTTCAAATTTTCTGTTGCATTTTCTAAATTATTTAATATAAAATCAGCAAAATTTATAAATGTGTTATCATCTATTTTTCTTGTTAAATATTTTCCTTTTAAATCAGAATCAACAAATAATTTTTCAACTTCTTCTCTTTGTTTGTAAATCTCTTCTTCTTGTTTTTTACTTAAAGTTAATTCTAATTTTTTTATATAATATAATGGGTATCTAACTTGATGCACAAGTCCTAATGCAATTAAACAATCAGATGGTAACATTGCATTCATATGTGTATGTAAATCTGTTCTAAATTTTGCTTTTTTTAATATATAAGATTTTACTAATGTTTCGTTTATACTAAAATTATAGTTTTTTGTTTGTGACATCAATGTTTTGCTAATTGCCGGAATTGTAGCTTTTATTGCTACTCTTCCATCTTTATAAATATTTGCAACTTTTATTCCACCCATTCTAAAAATATAAACTTCTTCATTGTCTCCATTTATGCTTGCTGGTATTGTTCCTTTTATTATTTTCATATCTTTTTCATTTTTTATAGTCTTCAAGCCACAAATTCTTGCTAAGTTTGTTATTAAATTTCCTGTATTATGGTTTGGTGTCTCTAATATATAAGTTAATTCATCCTCTTTTTCTTCAATTAAATTTACAACTATATCTTTTTCTTTATCTAAATAAAATCTACTTGCAATCTTTGATTTTTCCATTTTTCCCTCCTCATTAATATATTGTTCCATTTTCTTCACTATATCTTTTAAAGGTTTCCAGACATTCCTCTCTATCTAATTGTTTTAAACAAATCAAATCTTTATTATTTCCATTTAAATAATCATAAATAATATCATCTCTAAAGCCAATATTTCCTGCATCTTCTTTAGTACAACCATAATATACTTCTTTAATATTAGCCCAAATTATTGCAGATAAACACATTGGACAAGGTTCGCAAGAAGTATATAAAATATAATTTGATAAATCGTAAGTATTTAACTTTTTACAAGCTTCTCTTATTGCAACAACTTCAGCGTGTGCAGTCGGGTCATTATTTTTTATTACTTTATTATTTCCGTTTGAAATAATATTTCCTTCTTTATCAGTAATTATAGCACCGAAAGGCCCTCCCTCTTTATTTTTTATTCCATTATCAGCATTTTGCTTTGCTTTTTCCATATATATATTCATAATTTTTCCTTCTTTCTATTAAAATTATATTATATTTTTGTAAATCCATCAATTAAAATCATAAAATTATTTTTATTTAATATATTTTTATGAGGTGTTTTTGATGATTATTAAATCTTATAAAATAAATAAAAAACTCACTTCTATTACTTTTTTATTAATAATTTCTGTAACTTTTGTAAGTTATTATTTTTTTAATTCAAAATCTGCTACATCTAATTCTTATATTTTTTGGAATGATGAACAAAATAAGGTTTCAGAAAATAATAATTTTATAAAATGGGTAGATTTTAAAATAACTTATGAAGCTTTAGATAAAACTTCTAAATTAGATATAAAATCTCATAATTCAGAGTCTACTATTAAATATAATTGGATTGAATTATTAGCTTATTTGGCTTGTAAAAATGGTGGTAATTTTAAAAACTTTAAGCAAAACGATTTAACCAAATTAATAAATCAATTAGATAGTGGTTCCACAATGGAAGATTTAACAAAAAATATGAAATATTATTCTTACTATTATGAAAGCTATTCTGCTGTTTTAGGTGGATTTATTGGTAATTATTCAATAGAAGTTCCTGATGAAAATGGAACTACTCATTTTGAAAACAAGTATGGAATTAAAGCATTCTTACCTATCGCAAAAAATTATAGTTTCAGTCATTATGATGATTTTGGAGCTTCTAGGTCATATGGTTTTAAAAGAACTCACCTAGGAAATGATTTAATGGGAAATATTGGTACTCCAATAATTGCTGTAGAGTCTGGTACTGTTGAACATTTGGGTTGGAATCAATATGGCGGTTGGCGTGTGGGTATTCGAAGTCTTGATGGAAAAAGATATTATTATTATGCTCATTTGAGAAAAAATCATCCTTTTGTTAATGGTCTATGTGAAGGTGCTAAAATTAATGCCGGTGATGTTATTGGTTATTTGGGTATGACAGGTTACAGCACTAAGGAAAATGTTAATAATATTAATATTCCTCATCTTCATTTTGGTATGCAATTAATTTTTGATGAGTCTCAGGTTGATGGCAATAATGAGATTTGGATTGATGTTTATAATATTATTGAGTTTTTGAGGAAAAATACTTCTTCTGTTTTTATGAATAATGATGAAACTAAGGATTTTTCTAGGAAGTATAATTTTAGGGATTTAGATGTTATTATGTAAGGTGTATTTTACTTTTTTCCGTAAAACCACCTTAATTACTTTATTAACTTTTCCTCTAGTAATATTAAGTTCTACAACATCTCCTACATTTTTTGTATAAACGTACTCCCTCAAATCATTCATAGTATTAATTTCTTTATTATCAACAGTATTAATAATATCTCCCTCTTTTAATTCAGTATTATATGCCGGTCCATTTTTATTAATCTGAGCTACATAAATTCCTTTTGTAAATGTAATAATATTATTATCTAAATATGGTATAACATCTTTATCATACACATAAATTCCTAAAGTTGGTTGTTCAAATTTCCCTGTATTTTTAAAACTCTCAATCACACCTTTAACAACATTTATTGGAATAGCAAAACCAATTCCATCAGCTGAAGAGATCTTTACTGTATTAATTCCTATAACTTCCCCATTTGGATTTATTAGAGGACCTCCACTATTTCCAGGATTAATTGTTGCATCTGTTTGTATTAAATCTGACATATATGATGTCCTATTATTTTCCTCTAATTTTATACTTCTATTTTTGGCACTTATAATTCCTGATGTAACTGTTCTTCTAAACTCAAATCCTATAGGATTTCCTATTGCATATACACTTTCCCCTACTTTTATTTTACTTGAATCTCCTAATTTAATAGTCGAAAGATTTTTTGCATCAATTTTTGTTAATGATAAATCTAAGTCAGAATCACTCCATACAACTTTTCCCTCTTGTTTTTTTCCACTTTCCAAAGTTATATAGCAGGTACTAAACTTACTCCCTGTTACGTGTTCATTGCTAAGAATGTAGCCATCTTCTGTTACTATAATTCCTGTTCCTATTCCTAATGCATCTTCATTGCTAGTTGAAAATATTGAGTTTCCATTACTTTTTAATTTTGATATTCCTACAACACTTCCCATTGCTTTTTCTAACATAGTTGAAATTTTTTCGCTGTTTTCTATTACGTTTTCCACAGTTTGTTCATTTGCTGTGGAAATTGTTCTTTCTGTTTTGTAATCTGCTTGATTTATTTCTATATTTGCATATGTATTGTATAAAAATATTATTATTATAAATGTAATTACTATAATAAGTGTTGATTTTATTATTTTTTTAGCTTTGTTTTTCTTTTTTCTTTTTGACATTTTTATCACCTTATTTTTATTTTTGACGTATTTTATTATTTTAAACAAACATTTATTATTTTCATAAAATATTTTGTGTCAAATATCTACTTTTTATTACGTTTTTCTTGCTTTTTCTATTTTTTAATTATATAATCGTTTTGTATAATTAAAATTTTTTATAAAAGGGTGAAATTATGGAAAATAAGGACGTTTATGAATTAACAAATCCACAAAAATCTATATGGCTTACAGAGCAATTTTATGCTGGATCAACAGTTAATAATATTTGTGGAACTGCTAATATAAATAATAAAATTGACTTTAATCAATTAGAAAAAGCAATTAATATTGTTATTAAAAATAACTCTAGTTTTTTGATTAATTTTTCATACAAAGATGGAAATTTAATGCAATATATTACAGAATATAAATATTTTAAAATAGAAATTATTGATATAAAAAATATAGATGAAGTAAAAGATATTGAAAATTCACTTATGAAAAAAGTATTCAATATTCAAGATAGTTATTTATTTGAATTTAAAATCTTTAGATTACCTAACTCTCATGGTGGATTTATATTAAATATTCATCATCTTTTAGCTGATTCATGGACATTAGGCTTAACTTGCAAAAAAATAATTAATGCTTATCTAGCTTTAATTAATAATGATACTTCATCAAATTCAGATTATTCAGATTATTTTGAATTTTACAATAATGAAAAAAATTATCTTAATAGTACAAAATTTGAAAAAGATAAAGAATATTGGCAATCTGTTTTCTCATCAGTTCCAGAAGTTGCCCGTATTCCTTCCGAAAATAAAAATTTGTGTGATGACATAGAATGTTTAGCCAAAAGAAATACTTATAAAATTAATAACGAAACAATGAATTCAATAAATGCTTTTTGTAAACAAAATAAAATTTCTGTTTTTAATTTTATGACCGCAATATATTCATTATATATTAGTAGGACTACCGGTTTAAAAAATTTTGTGTTAGGAACCCCTATATTAAATAGAACTAATTTTATAGAAAAAAATACTACTGGTATGTTTGTTAGTACAGTTCCATTACGTATAAATTTAGAAAATGTTGATTCTTTCACCGAATTAACAAAAGATATAGCTACTAACAATATGTCTATGCTTAGACATCAAAAATATCCATATGAATTAATTTTAAAAGATTTACGTAATAAACAACCAAACTTACCTAATTTATATAATATTTTAATTTCTTACCAAATAACAAAAGCTGTTACTGAATGTGAATTAAATTATACTACAAATTGGGCTTTTAATGGTAATTGTGCTGATGATTTACAAATTCATATTTTAGACATAAACAGCACTGGTGAATTAAATATATTTTATGATTATAAATCTGCATTATATACCTCTAAAGAAATTGATGATATTCATAATCGTATATTATATATAATTAACCAAATTTTAAGCAATGATAACTCATTGTTAAATAATATTGAAATTGTTACAAATGAAGATAAACAAACTTTATTATATGAATACAATAAAAAACTAGAATACAATATTCCAAATTCTATTATATCTTTAATAGAGGATGTCGCTAATAAAAATCCTAATAGTATAGCAATTGAAACAGATACGGAATCAATAACATTTAAAGACTTATTGCAAAAAGTAAATAAAACTGCAAATTACCTTTTAAACAACTATAATTTATCAGAAAATTCTAATATTGGTGTATTTACTTTTAGAGAAATAGATACAATTATATCTATATTAGCAATTCTAAAAATTAATTGTACATTTATACCTATTGATCCTGAATATCCAATTGAAAGAATTAAATATATGATAGAAACATCAGAATTAGATTATATCATTTGTACTAAAAAATTTAATAAAATTTCTTTTGATAAAATCTCTTTGATAAATATAAATTCTGATTTAATTGATAACTATAGTACAGATATAATAAAAACATTTAATTATAACAAAGAAAATAATTTATATATAGTTTTTACTTCAGGTTCAACAGGCAAACCTAAAGGAATTGGACTAAAACATAAAAATATGATAAATCTTATTTTTGATGAACTTTATAATAGTAATACTTTCGAAAATATACAAAATAAAAAAATATTACAATTTGCTACTATGAGTTTTGACGTTAGCTACCAAGAAATATTCACATCATTGTTAAGTGGTGGCACTTTAGTTTTAATTAGTGATTCAACCCGAAAAAACATGAATGAATTAACAAAATATATAGCTGATAAAAAAATAAGTATTCTTTTTATACCGCCTGCTTATCTAAGACTTTTGGCAGAAAGTAATTCTAATATTGAGTTAATCTTAAAATCAGTAAAAGTAATAATTACAGCTGGTGAGGCACTTGTTATAACAAATGGTATTAGAAAATTATTATATAACGGAATAAAATTATATAACCACTATGGACCTGCAGAGACTCATGTTGCAACTACATTTTTAGTAGATAAAAACTATACAAATTCAACAGTTCCTATTGGGAAAGCTATTTCAAATTCAAGAATTTATATTTTAGATTATACTAATAATCTTTTACCTAAAAATTCGATAGGACAAATCGTAATTTCTGGAGATTGTGTTGGAAATGGGTACTGGAAAAATGAAAATTTAACTAACGAAAAATTTTTAAATGATAAATACTTTGAAAAGAATATAATGTATTTAACTGGTGATTTAGGTTATATTGATCATTTAGGGCTTATTCATTACATAGGTCGTTCAGATTTTCAAGTAAAAATTAATGGTTTTAGAATAGAACCTGATGGAATAACAAATGTTTTATTAAAATATCCTTATATAAAAACAGCAGCAACTACAATAAAAGAACATTTAGGTAAAAAATATATTGTATGTTATTACACTAGTACAAACAAAAATTTAAATAACGAAGATTTAATTAACTATTTAAAAAAATCATTACCAGATTATATGATACCTGCAAAATTAGTTGAATTAAATTCTCTTCCATTAACAATAAATGGAAAAATTGATAGAAAAAAATTACCTGATGTAGATTTTTCTATGTCTACACAAAAAATAGAATTAGCTAAAACAAGTACAGAAAAAGAGCTCATAAAAATATGGAAAAATATTTTTAAAATAGAAGAAATAGGTACCAATTTCAGTTTCTTTGAACTAGGTGGTGACTCTTTGCTGGCAATAAAATTACTTTCTGATATAAAAGATATATTTAATGTTGATTTGAATATATCCGTAATATATTCAAATACAACAATTAGAGAATTGGGTAAAATTATAGATTCTTCTATAAAAAATTCAGTAAAAATAACAAAAAAACCAAAAAAAGATTATTATCCATTATCTAATGCCCAAAAAAGAATTTACTACGCAAGTAAAAGTTCTGTAAATCCTCTATTATATAATATTTCTGGTGGCTTGTTAATAAAATCATTATTAAATGAAGAAAAAATCAAACAAATCTTTAATATTTTAATTAAAAAACATAGTGCATTTAGAACATATTTTAAAATTGTAAATGATGAACCAGCTCAGTTTGTATTGGATTCTTTAAATTTACAAATAAAAACTTTTATAGATGGAGATATAAATATAGAAACTTTAATCAACTCTTTTCCTAAAAAATTCGAGTTTGAAACAGCTCCTTTACTTAGAGTTGAAATACATTATATAAACAATAAACAAACATTATTATTAATTGATTCACATCATATAATCTTAGATGGATTATCTTTAAACATTTTAGTATCTGAATTTTGTAAACTATATAATGATGAGTCAATTGAAGATGAAAAAATAGAATATACAGATTATACTTTATTTGAATGTGAATTTAATAAAAGTAAAAGATTTGAAAATATCGAAAATAATTGGTTAAATACTTTTAAAGATGTAGATATTCCCGTAATTAATTTACCTTATGATTTTCCAGTATCTCAACAAAAAAACTATAACGGTGACACTTTAAATGCAAAAATTTCAAAAGAATTATTTGAATCTCTAGAAAATATTGCAAAGGAAAATTCAGTATCCACATATACATTATTTTTAAGTGCGTTTTATGTATTGCTTTATAGATATACAGGTCAAAATCAAATAATAGTTGGAAGTCCTATTTCAGGAAGATTTGACTCCTCAATAAGTAATACTATTGGTATGTTTGTTAATAATATTCCTTTACTAACAAATATAGATAATGATATTAAATTTATTGATTTTATGAATATAGTTAAAGATACTGTTTTAAAAGCTATGGATAATCAACCTTATCCATATGACATTTTAGTAAAAGCATTAAAATTAAATGCTAATACATCTTTATTTGATGTAATGTTTACATATCAAAATGAATTTGAAGATACTCCAAAAATAGGAAATAATTCTTTAGATGTAATATATTCAAATACTAAAACATCAAAATATAATCTATCTTTGGAATTTATTCCAAAAAGTAATACTTTAAATTTGGAATATAATACTGATTTATTTAAAAAAATCACTGTTACTAATATTTTAGAACATTACATATCAATTTTAAAACAAATATCAAATATGCCTGATATATTAATTTCTAAAGTTAATATGATAACAGAAAAAGAAAAAAAATTACTATCAGATTTCAACAAAACTGATGGAGAAATTAATAACGATACTGTTGCAGATTTAATTGAACGCCAAGCAAAACTTCATCCTGATAATATTGCGATAATTTGTGAAGACAAATTTATGACATACTCAGAACTTGATAAAAAATCTAATAGTTTAGCTAATTACCTGGTTAATAATGGTATTAAAGCCAACGATATTATATGTATAATGACAAACCGCTCTTTTGAAACAATTGTAGCAATGGTTGCAATTCTTAAAGCCGGTGGTGCATTTTTAAATATTGACCCTACTTATCCTATTGATAGAACTAAATATTATATTGAAAGTAGTAAAACTCAATATGTACTTACTCAAAAATCACTAAAAGATAAAGTAAAAGAAATTCCTAATTGTGTTGAAATAGATTTACAAGATAATCCTATATATGATGATAATTTTGATAGACCTAAAATTAATATAAATATGCAAGATTTATCTTATATCATTTACACATCTGGATCTACTGGTATACCAAAAGGTGTAATGCTAAATCAAGTTGGACTTACAAATATGGCAAAAGCAATGACTAAAGCCTTAGACTATCTTCATGATGGAAAAGTCCATACACTTCTTTCTGTTACATCAACACCATTTGACATATTTGTATATGAAATAATAGTTTCTTTAACACATGGTCAAAGAATAGTTATGGCTAATAATGCTGAACATAGAAATCCAAAATTACTTGATAAGCTTATAAAAAAATACAATACTGATGTTATGACTGTAACACCAAGTCTTATGAAAATTTTATATGATAATAGAGAACCTGATTCATCTTTATATTTAGTTAAAAATATGGTATTTGGAGGAGAACCTTTACCCGAAAAATTTGTTAAAGATTTAAAAGCCTTAGCAGATGATATAACTGTATTTAATATATATGGGCCTAGTGAAATCACTGTATTATCAAACGTTCAAAATTTAAATGGTGAAACTGAAATTACAACAGGTCCCCCTATTATGAATACCCAAATTCATATTCTTGATAATAATTTAGAGCCTCTTCCAATTGGGGTTGTTGGCGAAATTTATATATCTGGTATACAAGTTGGAATGGGATATTTAGGTAATCCAGAACTTACTCAACAAAGATTTCTTCCAAATAAATTTGGAAATGGAAAAATGTATAAATCAGGAGATATTGGTAGATGGACTTTTGATGGAAAAGTTCAATGTTTGGGCAGAGTTGACCATCAAATAAAATTACGTGGTTTAAGAATAGAATTAGGCGAAATAGAAAATAAAATCGAACAAGTTCCTGGAGTATCTGCATCTGTAGTTAATAAATTTTCTATAGATAACAACGAATTCCTATGTGGTTATTATGTGACAGATGGATCTATTGATGTAAATGAACTAGATGTAAAAAATTATCTAAAAAAATTTTTACCTCATTATATGGTTCCTAGCTACATAGTACATTTAGATAAAATGCCATATACAATAAATAGAAAAATTGATAGAAAAGCATTACCAATACCAACTTTAAAAGATAATAACTTTAAGGAAGAAAATCCTGATAATTTTTCATCAGATGAAATGAAGTTATTACAAATTTGGAAGAACATACTAAAATTAGATAATATTTCTTTAACAGATGATTTCTTTGATATAGGTGGAGATTCTATTTCAGCAATAAAAATGCAAATTGAAGCCTTAAAATATAATTTTAATTTTGAATACTCTGATATTTTTGCACATCCTACAATTAAAGAATTATCTTCACTAAAACATACTGAAACAGTTATTGATAATTCTTTTATGGCAAATTATGACTATTCAAAGATTAACTCTGTGTTAGAAAGAAATAAATTAGAAAATATATCAACTATAAGTAAATATGATGTAAAAAATATTTTATTAATTGGTTCTACTGGATATCTTGGAATTCATATATTAGATTCTTTCCTAAAAAATGAATCTGGTATAGCATATTGTTTAGTTAGAAGAAAAGATAATATAGATCCTTTAAATAGATTATTTAAAAAAATAATTTTCTACTTTGGAGAAAATTATTGGAATACCTATAAAAACAGAATTAAAGTTATTGAGGGAGATATAACTCAAAAAAATTTAGATTTAAATACTAATGATTATAATCTTCTTAAAGCATCTATTTCAACAGTTATTAATGCTGGAGCACTTGTAAAACATTTTGGAAATGCTGAATTATTTAACTCTATAAATGTTATTGGAACACAAAATGTTGTAGATTTTTGTAAATTAGAATCAAAAAGATTAATACATATATCAACAATTAGTGTCTCTGGAAATGGTGAAAAAGATGAAACAATAATAGAAACTCCTGAAAATATCAATAATAAAAAAATATTTAAAGAAACATCTTTATATATTAATCAAAATATATCTGGTGTTTATACTGTTAGTAAATACAAAGCAGAATTAATAGTCTTAGAAGCAATATATGATGGTTTAGATGCTCAAATTTTAAGAATGGGAAATATAACTAACCGTTATTCAGATGGCTTATTTCAACAAAATGTTGAAGAAAATGCATTTGCTAAAAGATTAAAATCATTTATTGAAATTGGAGCTTTTCCTGATTATTTATTACCACACTCATTAGAATTAAGTCCTGTTGACTTATGTGCTGATGCTGTAATAAAAATATTAGAATATAACAGTTTCTGTAATGTTTTTCATATTTATAATTCAAAATTAATGCCTATAAAACTTTTAATAAAATGCTTAAAAAATATGAATATAACATTAACAGCTGTAACTGATGAATTAATGTCTAAAATTTTAAATGGAATTTTAAATGATGATTCAAAAAAAGACACTTTATCTGGAATAATTCACGATATTGATTCTAATATGAATTTAATATATACTTCAAATATAAGAATCAATTTTGATTTTTCAGAAAAATATTTAAATAAACTCGGTTTTTACTGGAAAGATATTGATAAAGACTATATTATTAAATATATGAATTATTTTAGAAAAATCGGTTTTATTAAATAAATTATATGGAGGTTATAATTATGCAAACAATTAACTTATCATTTATATTATTATTAATATCTACATTTTTATTAATATTTATACTTAATTTTATACTTAGAAAAAAACCATTAACACAATTACAAATTTCATTTTCTTCTGTATTATTTTGTGCATTAATTTTAGATATAGGTGTACTTGTGCAAAATGTATGTTATAAATATTTTCAAATGGACCCAAGTCCATTTGAAAATTTCATATATATAGGAACTTGCTTTTTACCAGTTTGTCTTTTTTTTACAGCTCTTATTTTTACAAAAACAAAAATATACTTTAAAAAATCCTATTTATTATTATTTATTATTCCTATTTTAACTTTAATTATGGTTTGGACAAATAATTACCATCATTTATTTTATAAAAACTACTCATTAAATTTAAGTGAGCAAACATATGGAATATACTTTACTGTTCATACTATTTATACATATGGTCTATTATTTATAAGTATGGCGATTATTCTTAATGCATCCAAAAAGAATTCTGGATTCTTTTCCAAGCAATCTCTTTTAATTCTTATTGGAATATCTATTCCATTATTAGTTAATTTGCTTGGTTATTTTGGAATAATTGATATAACAGTATTTGTTACTCCAATATCTTTTACAGTAGGAATATTATTTTTTGCTATTTCTATATTAAAATTTAATTTTTTAAGTATTGCTCCAATAGCAATTCAAAAAATAGTAGATAGAATTTCAGATAGCTATGTGGTACTAAATGATGAAGGAACCATAACAGACTTTAACCAAACCTTCTTAACATCATTCCACATCAAGACATCAAAAGACTTAAGAGGGCAAAACTTTGAATACTTTCTAAAAGAACATGACCTATATTTAAATTTAAAAGAAATAAAAAAGGCATTACCAAAAGTCAAAAACTCAGAAAAAACTGTATCATTTGACTTATACATAAAAAAAATAAAAAAACACTTTCACATAGAAATAAACTCAATATTATCAGAAGGCGCATCATTAGGAACACTAATACTATTTAAAGACATAACACAACATATAGAAGATATGCAAAAAATAAAAGATGCCCAAGAAACCCTAATGGAAAGTGAAAGACTATCCTCATTAGGACAACTAATTGGAGGAATAGCACACAATCTAAAAACACCAATAATGTCAATATCAGGTGCAGCCGAAGGACTAACAGACTTAGTAAAAGAATACGATTCATCAATAGATGACCCTGAAGTAAATAGTCAAGACCACCACGACATAGCAAAAGATATGTTCTCTTGGATTGAAAAAATAAAAGAATACACAGAATATATGTCAGACATTATAACCGCAGTAAAAGGACAAGCAGTTACACTATCAGAAACAGAAAATGTCTCATTTGATTTAGACGAACTTGTAAAAAGAGTTAATATTTTAATGAAGCACGAATTAAAAAGTGCAGTTATATACTTAAATATTCATATGAATGTTGATAGCAAAACAACTATTCATGGAGATGTAAATAGCTTAGTACAAGTTATTAATAATATGATTTCAAATGCAATCCAAGCATATAACGGTAAAGAAGGAGAAAATATAGATTTAATATTAGAAAAACAAAATAATAATCTAATTATTTCAGTTAAAGACTATGGCTCTGGATTACCAGAAAAGGTTAAGAATAAGTTATTTAAAGAAATGATTACAACAAAAGGAAAAAACGGTACTGGCTTAGGATTATATATGTCTTATTCAACAATAAAAGCTCATTTTAATGGAGATATAACTTTTGAATCTGAAACAAATAAAGGTACAACTTTTAATATAACATTACCATTATAAAGTATTTTATAAACAACAAAATTAATAATATTTTGTTGTTTATTTTATTTAAAACACTTGATTTTTATTAAATTTATTAATATAATGATTTCACAATTAAATATATTATAGTAACCACAGAGGTGATTAAATGAGAAAAGGATTACAAAATTTACAAACAGAAGAAGAAAAAGCAAATGCACAATATAAAATACTTGCTGTTGATGATGAAGAAGGAATTATAGATTCTTTATCAATCTTTTTAAAGAGGTCTGGTTATAATTTCACAGGTGTTACAGACCCATTAGAAGCTATTGAAAAAGTCAAAACAGAACATTTTGACATGTTAATCTTGGACTTTATTATGACTCCTCTTCATGGAGACCAAGTCGTAGAAGAAATAAGAAAGTTTAATAAAGAATTATATATATTATTACTTACTGGTCACAAGGACTTAGCTCCACCATTGGAAACAATAAGAAGATTAGACATTCAGGGTTATTGTGAAAAGAGTGATAAATTTGACCAATTATTATTGTTAATAGAATCTGGTATAAAATCAATTGCTCAAATGAATGAAATAAAAAATATAAATTCTCAATTGTCAGAAACATACGAAAAATTAGAACAAGCATATCTTGAAAGTATCCAAACTTTAAGATATACAGTTGAAGCAAAAGACCCTTATACAAGAGGTCATTCAGACAGAGTTGCTGCATACTCAGTTTTAATTGGTAAGCATTTAGGATTATCTGAAGCTGATTTAAAAACACTTCAAATCGGTGGATTATTCCATGATATTGGAAAAATCGGTGTACCTGATGCAATTCTTAGAAAAGAATCAAAATTAACTGATGATGAATATTCTGAAATTAAAAATCATCCATCTATTGGTGCGCATATACTTTCAACTGCAACAATTTTCCAAGATATTATTCCAATAGTTAAACATCATCATGAAAAATATGATGGCAATGGCTACCCAGGAAGATTAAAAGGTGAAGAAATACCTTATTTTGCAAGAATTGCAGCAATTGCTGATACTTTTGATGCAATGACTTCAAAAAGAACTTATAGAGATGCTTTACCTTTAGATGTTGTAATAGCTGAATTCGAAAGATGCAAAGGTACTCAATTTGATCCAGCATTAGATGATGTATTTTTAGATATATTAAAAAATCATTATGATGAAATTAAAGAAATTCAAGAAAAATATAAAAGTTAAAAATAAGGATGACCTTTTTTATAAGTCATCCTTGTTTCACTTTTTATACCTTCATTGATAATCCAACTTTTTTTCTTTCTCTATCAATTTTAGTAACTTTTACCTTTACAATATCTCCTACAGAAACTAAATCTGATGGATTTTTTATAAATTTATCACTCATTTCTGATATATGTACTAAACCATCATATTTAACACCAATATCAACAAATGCTCCAAAATCTATAACATTTCTAACTGTTCCTGTTAATATCATTCCTTCTTGTAAATCTTCTAACTTTAATACATCTTGACGTAGTATTGGCTTAGGCATATCTTCACGAGGATCTCTTCCTGGCTTACTTAATTCTTCTATAATATCTTTTAATGTCATCTCTCCTATTTCTAATTCTTTAGCCATTTTGGTAACATCTACTGTCTTTAATTTTTGTCTCAACTCATCTGTTTTTATTCTATCCCTTAAATCTTCTTTATCAAATCCTAAATTTTTTAATAATTTTTCTGTTGCTTCATAACTTTCTGGGTGAACCGCAGTAATTTCTAATGGATTTTTCCCATCAATTACTCTTAAGAAACCTGCACATTGCTCAAATGCAACTTTACCTAGCTTAGGAACTTTTAAAAGTTCTTTTCTTTCTTTTAATTTTCCGTTTTCATCTCTATATTTTACAATATTTTTTGCAATTGTATTATTAATTCCAGAAACATATGCTAAAAGTGATGGTGTTGCAGTATTAACATCAACTCCAACTTTATTAACACTGTCTTCTACAACACCTGTTAAACTCTCTGCTAAATTCTTTTGATTAACATCGTGTTGGTATTGTCCTACACCTATTGCTTTGGGATCTATCTTTACAAGTTCTGCAAGTGGATCTTGTAATCTTCTAGCTATTGAAATTGCTCCTCTTATAGAAACATTTATATCTGGGTATTCTTCTGTTGCTAATTTTGATGCTGAATAAACAGATGCTCCTGCTTCACTTACTATTACATAATGAACTGGTCTTGCTGTATCTTTTATCATATCTGCTACAAACATTTCTGATTCTCTTGATGCAGTACCATTTCCTATTGCAATCATGTCAACTTTATCTTTTTCTATTAATTTTAACAATTCTTTTTTTGCTCCAACCACATCATTTTGTGGTTCTGTTGGATATACTGTTGTATAATCTAATACTTTTCCAGTTTCATCAATAACAGCAATTTTACATCCAGTTCTATATGCTGGGTCAAATCCCATAACTGTTTTTCCTTTAATAGGTGCTCCTAAAAGTAGTTGTTTTGCATTTTTTCCAAAAACTTTTATTGCTTTTTCTTCTGCCTTTTCTGTTAAGTCTGAACGAATTTCTCTGTCTATAGATGGTTCTATTAATCTTTTAAAAGCATCTAATATTGTGTCTTTTAACATTTGTGTAAATTGTGTTTCACCTTTTATTATATCTTTTTCCATATATAATAATATTTTATCTTCTGGCTTTTCTATTTTTACTTTTAAAAATTCCTCTTTTTCTCCCCTATTGATTGCTAATATTCTGTGGCTTGGAATAAATTTTAAAGCCTCTTGATAATCATAATACATTTCATAATTAGATTGCTCTTCTTTGCTAGCTTTTGTTACTATCAATGCTTCTCTATAGCAAATTCTTTTTATTTCTTTTCTATATTTTGCATTATCAGATATATTTTCTGCAATAATATCTAATGCACCTTGAATTGCTTCTTCTTCATTTGCAACAATTTTGTCTTTATTTTTCTTATCTTCTTCGCTTAATTTATTAATGTTTACAAATTCTTTTGCAATTTCATTTATATCTTTTTTCTCTTTTTGTTCTAAAATGATTTCTGCTAATGGTTCTAATCCTTTTGCTTTTGCTACTGTTGCTCTTGTTTTCTTTTTTTGTTTATAAGGTCTATAAATATCTTCTACTTCTGCCAAAGTTTTAGCTATTGCTACTGCTTGTAATATTTCATCAGTTAACTTTCCTTGTTCCTCAATAGATTTTACAATTTCCTCTTTTCTAGTTTCTAAATTTCTTAAATAAGTTAATCTTTCCCCTAAATTTCTTAAAATCTCATCACTTAAACCACCTGTTACTTCTTTTCTATAACGTGCTATAAATGGTATAGTATTTCCTTCATCAATCAATTTAATAGTATTTTCTACTTGTGATGGTTTGATGCCTAACTCTTCAGCTATTGTTTTTACAATTTTGTCCATATTAATTTCCTTCCTTTTTTGAATTTTTTATATTGTTACGAATATATTTATTATAACAAATTACTATTATAATAAGTCAATATAATTCTCGATTTTTGTCGTTTTTTCTGTTTCTTTATTGACTTTTTATATTGTTTAATATATCATAAAATCAAATAAAATAAAAGGGGGAATTGAAATGATTTCATCAGATTTCAGAACAGAAGCTCGTAGAAAATTAGCTGGAAAGTGGGGAAAAACAGCTTTAATTATTTTAGCATATTTCGCAGTATTTTTCGTAATTAATTTTGTAGAAGGATTTTTCCCAGATTCTACAAAAGGATTATTTTCAATTATTAATGCTGTAATTGAAATACCTTTAGGATTCGGTCTTATTATTACACTTTTTAAAGTTTATAATGATGAAGAAGTAAAATCTTTTGACTTTTTAGAATTAGGTTTTAGCAATTTTAAAAAATCTTGGGGAATAACATTACAAACAGTTTTAAAAATGATAGTACCTATAATTTTAGTTGTAGTTTCCTATATAATTCTTATTGTAGGAACAGCTGGAGCAGTTACATCAACAATGTTTTCATCATCTAGTGCATCAGCAGGTTTTACACTTTTAACAGTTGTTGGATTTATTCTTCTAATAGCATCTATGATTTGGGCTATAACAAAATCTTTCTACTACCAATTAGCTTATTTAGTAGCAGTAGAAAATCCTGATATGTCTGCAAAAGATGCTGTTTTAAAAAGTGAAGAATTAATGCAAGGTAATCGTGCTAAATTATTCTACTTGCAACTTTCATTTATTGGATGGGCAATTTTATCAGCATTTACATTTGGAATTGGTATATTATGGCTTGCTCCATATATGCAATTTGCTGTTATAACTTTCTACAAATATGTTAGTGGAAACATTCAAAAAGTTGAAGCTACAGTTGAAGAGCCATCAAAAGATGATGACGAACCAATTAAATAAGATTAATTATAAAAAAAATAGAGAATTTTACTTCTCTATTTTTTTTATTTTTATTCAATTCCTAAATATTCATTATATGTAACTTCTCTATCAATTACATTTCCATCTGCTTTAATATCAATAATTCTATTTGCAACAGTTTGAGTTAATTCGTGGTCATGTGATGTAAATAAAATATTTCCTATAAATTTTTTCATTCCTTCGTTTACTGAAGTAATACTTTCCATATCTAAATGGTTTGTAGGTTCATCAAAAATTAAGAAATTTGCTCCTGAAAGCATCATTTTTGAAAGAACACATCTAACTTTTTCTCCTCCTGATAAAACTTTTACTTGTTTTAAAGCTTCATCTCCAGAGAATAACATTCTGCCTAAAAATCCTCTTACATATGTTTCATCTGGATCTTTTGAATATTTTCTAAGCCATTCTGTTATATTTTCATCTGTTTCAAATAAATAATTATTATCTTTAGGGAAATACGATTTTGTTATTGTTGTTCCCCATACCAATTCTCCCTCATCTGGTTCTAATTCACCAGCAATTATTTGGAATAAAACAGTTTTTGCTATTTCATTATCTGCTAAAAATGCAATTTTATCATCTTGTTTTACAGTAAATGATACATTGTCTAATACTTTTACCCCCTCATATGTTTTTGAAATATTTTTTACTTGTAATATTTCTTTTCCTGGTTCTCTATCTGGTTTAAAGTCTACATATGGGTATTTTCTATTTGATGGTTTTATTTCATCTAATTCAATTTTTTCAAGTGTTTTCTTTCTTGATGTTGCTTGTTTAGATTTAGAAGCATTAGCACTAAATCTTGCAATAAAGTCTTGTAATTCTTTGATTTTTTCTTCTTTCTTTTTATTTTGTTCTCTCATTTGTTTTAAAGCTAATTGACTTGATTCATACCAGAAATCGTAGTTTCCGGGATAAACTTTAATTTTCCCAAAATCAACATCTGCAATATGTGTACAAACTTTATTTAAGAAATATCTATCGTGTGATACTACAATAACTGTATTTTCAAAATTTATTAAAAATTCTTGTAACCAATTTATGCTTTTTAAATCTAAGTCGTTTGTAGGTTCATCTAATAATAAAACATCTGGATTTCCAAACAAACTTTGAGCTAATAATACTTTTACTTTTTCTCTTGCTTCTATTTCCTTCATACATTTATAATGATTTTCTGGAACTATTCCTAAATCATTTAAAAGCATTGCAGCATCTGATTCTGCATTCCAACCATCTAATTCCGCAAATCTTTCTTCTAGTTTTGCAGCTTTCATTCCATCTTCTTCTGAAAAATCTGGTTTTGCATAAATTTCTTCTTTTTGTTTCATTATGTCATATAATTCTTTATTTCCCATCATTACTGTATCTATAACAGTGTTTTCTTCATATGCAAAGTGATCTTGTTTTAGAACTGATAGTCTTTCTCCTTTTTCTAAGCTTACATCACCTTTGCTAGGTTCTATTTCCCCTGATAATACTTTTAGAAATGTTGATTTTCCAGCACCATTTGCTCCTATAATACCATAACAATTTCCTTTTCCAAATTTTATATTTACATCTTCAAATAGAACTCTTTTACCAAATCTTACGGTTACTCCATTTGCACTTAACATTTTATTCCTCCTAAATTTATTTTCTCTTTTTATATCTGTTATAGTATAACATCTTTTAGAAATAATTTCAAATTTTTACACAAAAAACTCAGATGTGGCATTGCCACATCTGAGAAACAAGATTTTAGTTTTCTTTTTCAACGATTATTGGTCGTTGTGAGCTGTAAATAATTTCATCATTCACTGTTCTAAACGCGTAGATATTCAGTCCGTTAGGGGCTGTTCCACTGTCCGCATTCGAACTAAGAAAATCAGGAATATCTGTTAATTCCTGTGTGCAATATATATCTTTATAAAATTTCACTTTGTTATCACTCCTGACAAAGTAAGTTTTTCCTTCAGTTTTTGGAAATTTCACATTTACATATTGCTCATATGAGGAATTTTCCTGCTCTTTTTGATTTTCTGTTTGATTTTCTTTTTCTTTTTGATTTCTAATATTGCTGCTTTCAACCTTTGTGGTTGCATTAACTATGTCCTGCATGTCCTTGACTGCTATTTTTAAATCAGCCACCTGCTGAGAAAGCATTTCTATCTCAGCATCTTTTCCCTGCAGATCTATTGTTACATCCGAAGTTGTTGTTTCTTCTTCTTTGGAAACACTTTTACTTCCACAACCTATGCAACCCATAATGCTAACAACTAAAATTAAAATAAAAAACTTCTTTTTCATACTGTCATACCTCCATGTCTTTTTTATTTACTCTCGTTTTTTACAGTTGTTATGTTAATTATACCACACTTTTATTAATTTGTCCAATTTTAGTCATCAAATAATAATTTAATTCCCCATAATCCAGAAATACCAACTAATGCATAAATTATTCTTGTTAAAACTGTCATACTTCCAAAAATAGTTTCGACTAAATTAAATTTAAAAAATCCTATTAATCCCCAGTTGATTGCACCTATTATAATAAGTACCAATGCAATTTTATCTATTACCTTCATATTTCCCCTCCAATTTCACTTAAATTTTCGATATTATTATATGTATTGTTATTGAAAATTATTCTTTTTTATGATAATTTTATATTATAAATTATTTAAAATGGGGATTAATATATATGAAACATACTAATAAATGCAATAAAAAATTATTATTAATTTTATTTATTATTTTATTAATATTTTTAATATTTACTTTAAAAAAATATAATAAAAATATAAAAACAAATAATAATATTGAAAATAACTCTACAGAAACTACTTTAACAAATAAAAACACAAAGCAATATACACCAGAACCAATAACATTTACGCTCACATCATTAGGAGATTCTTTATGTCACAATACTCAATATTGGGATGCCTATAATTCCAAAACGAATGCATATAATTTTTCATATGTTTATGAAGATATAAAAAATTATACTTTATCATCTGACATAACTATTGGAAGTTTAGAGACTACATTCGCAGGAAAAGAAAAAGGCTACAGTAATTATCCAACATTTAATACTCCAGATAGTTTGGCAACCGCTCTCAAAGATATTGGTGTTGATGTTGTTTCACTTGCTGGAAATCATGCTTTAGATTACGGATATAATGGTTTATGCAGAACAATTGATGTTTTTGATAATATTGGACTTTCTCATTTAGGAACTTATAAAACTGCAGAAGAACAAGAAAAAATATTAATTAAAGATGTTAAAGGTGTTAAAATAGCATTTTTAAACTATACATATGGAACAAATGGAATTCCACTTCCATCTGGTAAAGAATTTTGTGTAAATCTTATTGATAAAGATTTTATAAAAAAACAAATTAATCAAGCTAAAGAAAAAGATGTTGATATGATAGTTGCTTGTATGCATTGGGGTACTGAATACAGAACAACTGCTAATTCTGAGCAAAAAAATTTAGCTAATTTTCTTTTTGAAAATGGTGTTGATATAATTCTTGGAAATCATCCTCATGTATTAGAGCCAATGGAAAAGAAAACAATTACTTTACAAGATGGTACTACTAAAGATGTTTTTGTCGTTTATGCTTTGGGCAATTTTACAGCAGATCAAAGGGATGAAATTACTAGGGATTCAGCAATTTTAAATTTAACAATTACTAAAAATTCTGATGGTAAAATTTCTATAGATAAAGTTAATTACGTTCCAATTTATATGTATAAAAACACAAATGTATCTACACATAAATTTAAAATACTTGATATAGAAAAAACTATAAAAGATTATGAAGAAGGAAAAAACACTTCAATTAATTCTACTGTTTACAATAATCTAAAAAAACAATTAGAAAAAATTAAAAGCATTTTAGGTGATGAACTAAATTAAAAACTAGCAAGTAACTGCTAGTTTTTTAATTTTGGTGCACCATCTCGGTTTCGAACCGAGGACCTTCAGATTAAGAGTCTGCTGCTCTACCAGCTGAGCTAATGGTGCAAAACTACTTTCTAATTATATTATTTTTTAATAGTGATGTCAATAGTTTTTAAACAAATTAAACGCAAAGCAAAATTATGTAAATTAATTAAATTTCATTGACAACTGCTAAATAAAAGGTTAAAATAAATAGAATAATAAAAAAGAGGTGGGAAAAATGCTAAAAATATATAATACAGATATAGAAACAAATAAATTAGAAGAAATAAAAGAATTTAAAAAAGGTAGTTGGATTAATTTAGTAAACCCATCGGAACAAGAAATTAAAAAAGTATGTGAAAGTGCAAATATTCAAGAAGATTTCATTAGAGATGCTTTAGACTTTGAAGAAAAAGCCAGAATTGATAGAGAAGAAGATGATGGTACAACTTTATTTGTAGTTGATGTTCCTATAGTGGAAAAAAATGAAGAAAATGATGTATATACTACAATGCCATTAGGAATGATTGTTGTTAGAGATGACTTTTTCATTACAATATCCCTAAGAAAAAATAAAGTAATAGAAGATTTTGAAAAAAGAAAAATTAAAGATTTTCAAACATATAAAAAATCAAAATTAATATTCCAAATATTATATTTAAATTCATCTTATTATTTAAGTTATTTAAAGTTAATAAATAAAGAAACTGAAATTGCAGAATATATTTTAAAAAATTCAATGAAAAATAAAGAATTATTAAAATTATTAAGTTTGGAAAAGAGTTTGGTTTATTTTACTACATCATTAAAATCAAATGAGCTTGTTATGGAAAGAACTTTAAGAGGGAAAATCATTAAATTGTATGAAGATGATGAAGATATACTAGAAGATGCTATTACTGAAAACAAACAAGCTATAGAAATGGCTAAAATATATAGTGATATTTTGAATGGAACTATGGAGGCTTATGCATCAATTATTTCTAATAACTTAAATGGTGTTATGAAATTTTTGACTTCTATTACAATAGTTCTAGCAATACCAACCATGATATCTAGTTTTTGGGGAATGAATGTTAATTTACCATTTCAGGATAGTAAATTAGGATTTGTTATTATGATTGCAATATCAGCTATTTTGACATTAGTGGTTACATGGTGGTTAAAAAAGAAAGATATGTTAGATTAAAATAAAAAAGATTATCTATTGATAATCTTTTTTATTTTAATTAGTTTTATTTCCAACTACATTACTTTCTTTTTGTTTATTTGTAGTATTAGTTGGTTTTGATGTTTCATTCTTTATTTCATTACTTTCATTAGTTTTATTATCACTTGCTGGCTTTGTATTAACTGTTGTTGTATCATTTTTATTATTATTATTTGTATTTGAATTATTAGTAGTAGAATTGTTTGCTGCTCCTTTAGTTCCTTTTAATATTATTTTTTGCATTGCACTATATGTATCTCTTGAAAGCAATTCTCTTGAAACCACTTTTCCATTCAAACTTTTTATCATATAAGTTTCTGATATTAATCCATTTGCACCTTTTTGTTTAACCTTTTCAGTTCCCGTACTTAATGTCGCATCATCAACATATTTTACAGTAAATGGTATTGAAGAAATTGTTTTTGTTTCAAAAGAAGTTGTATACTCATTTTCTTCTTTTATACCATATATTGATATTGTTGCAATTCCATTTGAAACACCTGCTTTTATTTTTATAGCATATGTTCTTGTATTTTTAAATTTAAAATCTGTTAATCCATAAACAACAGTTGCATCTCTTCCTGCTGGAACATATGATGTTACAAATTGATGATTTCTTCTTTCTGTTACTTTCATGTTTGCCATTAAAACTGCATTATACAATGTAGATGATATTTGGCAAATTCCTCCACCAATTCCATCTACAACTTCTCCATTTTCATATATTTTTCCATTTTTGTATCCTGCTGCAACAGTTCTCTCTCCTAAAGTTTGATTATATGAAAATGTATCTCCTGCCAATACTACTTTTTCATTAAGCTTTTGACAAGCTATTCTTAAATTTGTAGTTCTATCTGTATTACTGGCATCATATCTAGTTGTAAAAGTTGCTAATACATCAGGAAAAGCCTCTGAACCAATTTGAGCTGTTGTAACTTTTGGCTTTGTTATTGTTAATGGGATTGTGTATTCTTCCTTATCTTCTGCTGAAATTATATTTTTAGCATCTTCTACATTAAAATCTATTCCTTCAACTTCTGGATGAATTGTGAAAGGATCTTTTGTATAATAAGCATCTTGTACTTCTTTATATATTTCGTCATGTATTTTTTGAATATCGATATCTTGAGGCTTTTCGTTTATTACAGGTATTTCTATAATATCGTTTGTTTCGTTTATATTTCCTAATTTATCTTTTATTTTTTGTAAAAGATTTTCTGTATCAATTTTTATACCCTCTTTACCTTTTGTTATTATTAAATTACTTCCTTCTATATAGTAATCTGGTTCTTCCAATGCTCCTGGAAGATTTGTTCCAATATCTTCTATTTTTTGTTTAGCATTTTCTTCATTTATTGACATATTCACATTAATATCTTTTTTTCCTATTAGAGCAAAAAAAATATTATAATTATTAACAAATATATTATTTGATTTTCCCACAGAAATAGCTTCTTTTACGGCATTTTCTATTTCATAATTTATTTCTAATAATTCAGAATTTATGCTTGCTTCATAATCTTCATATTTTAATTCAATATCTCTACTATTTTTTTCTTGATAAATTAATTCTATTTTACTCTTAGCCTCGTCTTCTGTTAATCCTGAAACATCTATTCCTTTAATTTTAACTCCACTTACGATTTTATCATTATTAATATTCATAATAGCAAATACCGTAGATAAAGCTAATATAGCAACAAGTATAATCGAAATTATAACAGCCAATATTATTATTTTTTTCTTTTTATTGCTTTCTTTCACTTTTATTTCTTTATTGTTTCCATCTGTATTTTTCATTTTCTCTTCAGTTTCTTTTTCTTTTAAATTTGTTTCTTCCATAACTTTTTTCTCCTTTTATCATCTATATTTATACTACCATATTATTAATTTTTTGACAATATTTTTTCTAACTTACTATTAGTTTTTATAAATTTATATTCAAAAATATTTAAAATATGTTTGAATTAAAAATATTATATTTAAAATATTACATTTTTCAAAAAAATTTTGCAAAATTTTCAAAAAATACTTGAACAATATTTAATTTAATATTATAATGTTGGAAGCAAAAGATAAATAAGGAGATATTATAATGGAGTTAACAAAAAATATATTTTTTAATACAGATAAATTAATAGAAAATACAGATGTAAAAATCTCATATACAGGAAAATTTTTTCAAGACAATTCTGAAGAAGTTTTTATTCATTATGGCTTTGGACTTAATTGGGACAACATAAATGATATGAAAATGGAAAAAACTGAATTAGGATTTCAAGCTGAAATACATTTATGCGAAGGAGAAACATTTAATTTCTGTTTTAGAAATAATAATAACGAATGGGATAATAATGAAGCCAAAAATTATATCTTCAATTTAGAGAAAAAACAAACAGAACTATTAGTATTAGATGATGAACCAGTTTCTTTAGGTTCTGCTAGAAAATTAAGAAAATCTTATTTATGGAGCAAAAAAATTCGTTTAGCTGTTTATAAAATTATTACATATTTCCCTAAAATAATTTCTGGAAATTATAGAAGAAGAACAAGTGAAAATTAATTATATAAAACAAAAAAGAGTATTTTTTCAATACTCTCTTTTGTTTTATATTGACCATCCTCCATTTATAGAAATAATTTGTCCTGTTATATAATCATCTTCAATTAACCATTCTACACATTTTTCAATATCATTTACATTTCCTATTCTTTGAAGAGGAATTTCTTCTTTTATATATTCCAAATCTTCTGAACTTAAATGTTTATTCATTTCTGTATCTATTATTCCTGGAGCAATTGAATTTACTCTTATATTTGATGGCCCTAGCTCTTTTGCTAAAGATTTTGTCATTGCATCAATCCCAGCTTTGCTAACGCTATAATGTGATTCGCATGAAGCGCCTATTTGCCCCCATATTGAAGACATATTTATTATACAACCATTTTTATTGTGTATCATATTTGGTATAACTTCTTGTGTCATATAAAAAACAGAATTCAAATTTACATTAATCATATTATTCCAATCTTCATCTGTTATTTGCGTAAATTCTTTTATTTGTGATATTCCTGCATTATTTATTAAAATATCAATTTTATTATATTTTTCAAGAACATATTTTACTAATTCTTTTGCTTCACTTCTTTTTGATATGTCTGCTTTAAAAATATCTATATTTACATTTCTTTCTAATAATTCTTTTTGTAATTCTTTTATTTGGTTTTCAGATTTGTTATAATTTGCAACAACTGTATAGCCTTTTATTGCTAATTTTTTCGCTATTTCTCTTCCTATTCCTCTTGATGCTCCTGTTACTATTACTATTTTATTCATAAAATCACCTTATTAAATTAATATAAAAAAGCCAGTAATTAAGCTTATGCAAAACTACTGACAATTGTGGAGCCACTTCTCAGATTCGAACTGAGGACCCCCGCATTACAAGTGCGGTGCTCTGGCCAACTGAGCTAAAGTGGCATTCTTGGTGACCCCTACGGGAATCGAACCCATGTCTCCGCCGTGAAAGGGCGATGTCTTAACCGCTTGACCAAGGGGCCTTATTATAATAAAGAACTAAATAATGATTAGATTATTTAGTTCTTTTTGGTGAGCTATCCGCGACTCGAACGCGGGACAACTTGATTAAAAGTCAAGTGCTCTACCACCTGAGCTAATAGCCCGTTTCTTTGTTCTAAGTTCAACTCAGAACGCTTTTATATATTACACCATTTTTTTCGATATGTCAATACATTTATCAAAAAAATTTAAAAATTTTTAAAATTTTGTTATTTTTTGACAAATATACTAACCTATGCGTTTAATTTTGCTATAACTTCTTGTACATCTATACCATGTACACCACAAGCTTCTTCTAATGTTTCCATTTGTGAAGCTGGACATCCTAAACAATGCATACCAATTTCTAATAAAATTTCTGCTTTTTCTGGTGCTTTTTCTAAAATTTCACCTATTGTAGTGTCTTTATCAAATTCCATTACCTTTTCCCTCCTTTTAATATCATCTTTTTAATTTTACCATAAATTTTATTAAAAGTATAGACAAAACTTAAAATTTGTTGTATTATAATAAAAATTGTAAGGTGGTGATATTATTTATAACCTAATCAATTTATTTTTTATCATTTTTATTATTAATCTTTTTATCACATTATATTCATTTTATATGTTTTTTGAAATAAAATTTTTTCACACAATTCAAGGTTCCAAATTAAAAATCAAAAAAAATAATAACAAGGAGGTCTTTTAAATTTATAATAAAAAAAGAAAATTATTTTTTATTATTTTATTTTTATTAATTTCTATATATTGGTCAATTAAAAAATTTCGTCCTATTTTTATTGCAACAGAAATTATTATTCCATATGGAATTCACCCATTTGATATTTGCTCAAAAAATCCTTTATTATGGAAATATATTAAAATTTTATTTTTATTTACATATATTTTTTCGAATATAATTATTTTAAATTCTTTTTATAATAAATTTATTTTTAATTTATTTAATAAAAAAAATATTCCCAAAAAAAATAATAATAAATATGATATAAATAAATTACATTTATTTATTGGAAATGATTTTAATACAAAAGAAAAAATAATTATTCCCGAATCTGGTTTATATCAAAATTTTTTAATAACTGGTACCATTGGCTCTGGAAAAACATCTTCTGCTATGTACCCATTTACTAAACAATTAATGGAATATAATAATAAAAATCCAAATGATAAAATTTCTATGTTAATTTTAGATGTAAAAGGCAATTATTCTAATCAAATAAAAAAATTTGCAAAAAAATATAATTTAGAAAATGATTTATTAATTATTGGTTTATCTTCTAATATTTATTTTAATCCTCTGCACAAGCCTAATTTAAAACCTCAAGTTTTAGCAAATAGAATAAAAACTATTTTAACATTATTTTCAGAAAATAATTCAGAATCATATTGGTTAGACAAAGCAGAACAAGTAATTTCTGAAGCAATTAAACTTTGCAGATTATATAATAATGGGTATGTTACATTTTTAGAATTACATAAATTAATAACAATTCCAAATTATTATAAAGAAAAAATAAATATTATTAGAAATTTATTTACATCTTCAAAATTAAATTTAAAACAAATATATGAATTAAATGCAAGTCTCGATTTTTTTCAAAAAGAATTTGAAAATTTAGATTCTAGAACAAAAGGTATTTTAATTTCAGAAATTACAAGAATAACAAATACATTTATTTCAGATTATGATGTTTATTCTAAATTTTGTCCACAAATTGAAAAATTAAATTTTTTAGGATTTGAAGAAATAATTAATTCGGGAAAAATAGTTTTACTAGATATGAATATTTCTGAATATTCTATACTTTCTAAAATTATTGCAGCATATTTAAAATTAGATTTTCAATCTGAAATACTTTCTTCTTTATCAAAAAATAATATTAAAAAAACTGCTTTTATTTGTGATGAATATGATAAATATTGCACAAAAACTGACAGTGATTTCTTTTCTTTAAGTAGAGAAGCTAAATGTATAAATATAATTAGTACCCAAAGTTATTCTTCATTAAAAAATACATTAAAAGATGATTCTGCTGTAAAAGTAATTACTCAAAATTTAGTTAATAAAATTTGGTTTAGAACAGATGATATTTTTACAATAGAAGAAGCACAAAAACAATTAGGAAAAGAAGAAAAAGAAAAAATATCAACAACAATTTCTGAAGGTGCTAAAGAAACAAATTTTAATTATATAACTAATAGCTTAACCTCTCTTAATTCTAATATTTCCGAATCCTATAATTCTTATTTTCAAACTGATTTTATTTTTGACACAAATTTTTTTACTAGAAATTTAGAAACATTCACTTCCCTTACATTTTTATCTAATGGATTAATTATTTATCCACCAAGAAAAACACAAATGATACCTTATTTTAAATAATTTTATTTTGAAAGGAGTTTTTTATATATGAAAAAAAATAAAAAAATATTATTTTATTTTTCTTATACTTTATTTTTATTTTTTATTTTATCTATTTTATTTTTTAATTTTTCTTTTGCTTTTGGAGAACCCAAACTAGTTTCAAAAATAAATTCTGCTTTTGAAAGCATTGAAAGTTGGTTATTAAAACTTTCAACGCCTGCGGCTGCAGTTGCTGTGGGTACTGGTGTTTTTATGAAAAAATTTAGTTTTGGTGATGAAGAAAGAATTAGATTAGGTAAAAAAATTATTAAAGGTTCCTTATTTTCATATGCATTTATTCTTGCAATTGATCTAATATTATCAGCAATAAAATCTTTAATTAGTTAGGAGGTTTTTTCAAATTTGAATGAAAACAATATTACTCAAATAATAATAAATACAATAAATACAATTTTAGGAAATTTATTTAGTTCAATTGATAATAATTTATATTCTATTTTAGATGATATTACTTTTATAAATTCTGATATTTTAAAAGATAAAAATTTTGAAAATATTTTTGGTACTTCAACCTCAAATGGAATATTATTAATTGCTAATTCATTACTTTTAGGATTTTTATTATATTTTGCAATTAAATATTTAATTTCTCATTTCACATTTTCTAATGTTGAACAACCTCATAGCTTTTTAATTAAATTAATTATTTGTGGAATTTGTATGAATTTTTCTTATTTTTTATTAACTTATTTTTTAGATATTTCTTCAAATATAACCTTAGCAATAAGAAACTTAGGAGAAACTTTATTTAATAAAGAAATTTGTTTTTCAGAATTAATTTTAACAATTAATTCTAATATTTCTGTAAATACTACCTCAGTAGATGTTTTTTCTTTAGATGGTCTAATAAAAAGTATTCTTAGCTTTTCTTTATTAAATTTAGTTTTTTCTTATTCTTTTAGATATATTTTAATTAAAGTTTTTGTATTAATAGCACCTTTTGCAATATTATCAAATTCTTTAAATTCCACTTCTTGGTTCTTTAAATCCTGGATTAAAAATTTATTTTCTCTATTATTTATTCAAATTATTGTATCAATAATTTTATTAATATTATTTTCAATGAATTTTTCTTCAGGAAATTTAGCTATTAAATTTATTTATGTTGGTGGTTTATTTGCACTTATAAAAGCAAATTCATTTGTACGTGATTTAGTCGGTGGAGTTTCCACAACTATTTCACAAAATGTGCATAACTTTTCAAAAATTAAGTAAAGGAGTGAATTTATGAAATTTATTTTTCCACAAAATTATAATTTTAAAAATAAATTATTTGGTTTTTTAGATTATTCAACTATTTTTTTTAATTTATCAAAAACTTGTAATAGCTAATCTATAGCTATAAAAGTAAAAATTAAACTAAATAAAGAGGAAATTTAAATAA
>OHAF01000615.1_pt1 | contig 37851 bp, 37 predicted proteins | sample 1577041 | NCBI WGS metagenome assembly OHAF01 (sample SAMEA3541495, study PRJEB24748) | human gut metagenome | biome: human gut; feature: human-associated habitat; material: faeces | place: China | collected 2012
GTCACGCCCTTGTCGCAAAATTCGCACTTAGCCATCCGTTGCACCTCCTTGCTGTTGTAACATACGGTCGCTTGCATCGCAAGCAGTTGATATAATAACAGATAACGCCGCAGATTGCAAGCACTATTTGACAAAAAAACGAAATTTTTTTGAGAAGCGAAAGTGTTGCGAAACAGGGGGATACAAGATATAATATAAGGTAACTGTTTGCCGCATTTGCCGCGTTTGACGGCGGCGGCCGTGGGAGGAACCTGTATGGAAAAAGTCAGACGGACGCCGGCCAGCCTGAAAAAAATGGTGGAGATCTTCGGCATGGAGATCCTTCACAAGGGGCGCGACTTCGACAACACCGTTGTGACCATCTCGGACGTGAACCGTCCGGCCCTGCAGCTGGTGGGGTTTTACGACTATTTTGACGATAAGCGCCTGCAGATCCTTGGACGCGGTGAAATGCGCTTTCTGGACCGCATGACGGAGACGGAGCGGATGCGGGTGTTCAATAAGCTGCTGAGCTATCCGTTCCCTGCCCTCATCGTGGCGAGGGAAATGGACGTCCCGACGGAGCTGGTGCAGATGGCAGAGAAGCATGACCGCACGCTGCTGCGGTCCGCGGAGTCCACCGTGGACGTGACCAGCAAGCTTATCGACTATCTGAACCGAGCCATGGCGCCTCAAATCGCACGGCACGGCGTGCTGATGAACATCTACGGCCAGGGCGTGCTGATTTTGGGCGACTCCGGCATCGGCAAGAGTGAGACGGCCATCGAGCTCCTGAAGCGCGGACACCGGCTGGTGGCCGATGACGCTGTGGAGATCCGGCGTATCTCCAACAGCCTGTTTGGCACGGCACCGGAGATCATCCGTCACTACATTGAAATACGCGGCGTGGGTGTCATCGACGTGCAGCAGCTGTTTGGCATGGGCGCTGTGCAGTTCGATACAGAGATCGACCTGGTCATCCAGCTGGAGCAGTGGATAGACGGCAAGTTCTACGACCGATTGGGCCTTGGTGAGGAGAAATACGAGATACTGGGCGTGGAGCTGCCCATCGTCACCATCCCTGTGCGGCCCGGGCGGAACCTGGCGGGTATCGTGGAGATCGCCACCATGAAAAACCGGCAGATGAAGTACGGCTACAACGCAGCGAGAGATTTTGTGACGCAGTTTGACAGCAAGGTGGACGAGATGATGAAGGAGAAGCAGACGGAACGATGAAGTATGTGGGCGTAGATATCGGCGGCACCAACCTGAAGGCGGGGCTGGCGGATGAGAACGGCCAGCTGCTGGCTGTGCAGAAAATGAAGGTGGCATCCGTCACCGACCAGCAGTCGCTGGCGTGGACCATTGTGGCCATGACGCAGGAGCTGGCCAAGTCCGCAGGCGTGCCGCTGGACGACATCGCATCGGTGGGCGTGGGCGTGCCCGGGACCGTGGAGATCCGGTCCGGCTCCATCGGCTACACCTGCAACCTTCCGCTGCGGAACGTGCCGCTGCGGAAGCTGTTCCACCACTATCTGTCCATCCCGCTGTATATTGAGAACGATGCCAACTGCGCGGCGCTGGCGGAATACTACGTGGGCGCAGGACGGGACAGCAAGCGCTTCGTGACCATCACGCTGGGCACCGGCGTAGGCGCGGGCATCATCCACAACGGCAAGGTGTACCACGGCGCCAATGGCATGGCCGGCGAGGTGGGCCACACCGTCATCATCAAGGACGGTCTGCCGTGCCCCTGCGGCCGCCGCGGCTGCTGGGAGCAGTACGCCTCCGCCACAGCGCTGAAGCGGATGACGGCAGAGGCGCTGGCGGCCCATCCGGACAGCATCCTTGCGCAGGTGGTGGCGGAGAACGACGGCCGCGTGTCCGGCCAGTCCGCATTTATCGCGGCACGGCAGGGTGATCCCGTGGGCCAGCGCATCTGCGAGGAATACGTGAGCTATCTGTCCTGCGGCATCGTCAACATGGTCAACGTGTTCCAGCCGGATACGCTGGCTATCGGCGGCGGTGTCAGCAATGAGGCAGACGAACAGCTGCTGCTGCCGGTGCAGCGGTGCGTGGAGCGGGAGAGCATCCCCTGTGGAAAGAACCGGCGCACCCGCATCGTCAAGGCGGAGCTGGGCAACCAGGCTGGTATCATCGGCGCGGCGCTGCTGGGCAAGAACAAGCGGATCTGATGCCGTTTCAGGAGGGTTTATGAGCTGGTATGAGGAATTGGACCGATGGACGGCGGACTATCTGCCGGACATGATATATGAACACGATGCGGCGCTGGCGAAGTACACGTCGTTCCGCATCGGCGGACCGGCGCGGCGCATGGCGTTCCCCAAGGACGGCAGCCAGATGGTGCTGCTCATTGAGGCGGCGCGGGGCTGTGGGGCCAGACCACTGGTCATCGGAAACGGCACGAACCTGCTGTTTCCCGACGAGGGTGTGGACCGGCTGGTGGTGAACACGCGGGATATGTCCTGTGTGGTGCTGGACGCGGAGGGCCGCGTGACGGCGGAGGCCGGTGCGCCCCTGGCCCGGGCGGCGGTGTACGCCCAGAAGCAGGGACTGACGGGGCTGGAATTTGCCCACGGCATCCCAGGCAGCGTGGGCGGCGCGGTGTGTATGAACGCAGGGGCCTACGGCGGGGAGATGCAGCAGGTGGTGCACAGCGCCACGGTACTGTTTCCCGATGATGGCGTCCGGACGCTGAGAGGGGAGGAGCTGCGGTTCTCCTACCGTCACAGCCTGCTGACAGACCGGCCGGAGGCAGTGGTACTCCGGGTCGTGTTTCAACTGACGGCGGGAAGGCCGGAGGAGATACGGCAGAAAATGGAAGAATTGATGACAAGGAGAAAGGCTTCACAGCCATTGGAATATCCAAGTGCGGGCAGTACATTCAAGCGGCCGGAGGGCTATTTCGCCGCGGCACTCATCGACCAGTGCGGGCTGAAGGGCATGACCGTGGGTGGAGCGCAGGTGTCAGAGAAACACGCGGGTTTTGTTATCAACCGCGGCGGCGCCACCTGCGCCGACGTGACGGCGCTGATGGCGGTGATCCAGCGGCGCGTATGGGAGGAAAAGGGCGTCCGGCTGGAGCCGGAGATCAAGATGATACACTGAGGAGCGAAACGTGGAGATACTCATCATTTCGGGACTTTCCGGCAGCGGGAAGTCCCGCACCGCTGCCTTTTTAGAGGACATCGGCTACTATATCGTGGACAACCTGCCGGCGGAGATGATGTTGAAATTCGCCAACTTCTGCACCGCCTCCGGCGGGCGGTATGACCGTGTGGCGCTGGTGTACGATGTCCGCGCGGGGGAGCCGTTCCAGCGGCTCATCGACGTGCAGGACAAGCTGCGGCGGCGGGACAACGTGCGGTGCCGGATGCTGTTTTTAGAGGCGGACACCCGGGTCATTATCAGCCGCTACAAGGAGACGCGGCGGACCCATCCGCTGTGTACCGAGGGCGGCTCCATCGAGGAGGCCGTGAAGCGGGAGCGGGAGCTGCTGGATCCGGTACGGGCCAGAGCGGACTTCGTGCTGGACACCACAGCGTTCTCCACCGCCAAGCTGCGCAGCGAGCTTTTAAACCTGTTCGGCGGCGTGGGTACGCGGCAGCCGCTGAACGTCAGCGTCATGTCCTTCGGGTTCAAGAATGGGCTGCCCATGGAGGCGGATCTGGTGTTCGACGTGCGGTTTTTGCCCAATCCTTATTATGTACCGGAGTTGAAGCCTCTGACGGGGCTGGACGAGCCGGTGCGAGAGTATGTGTTTTCATCCGAGGCGGCAGGACGGTTTCTGGAGCGGCTGGAGCCGCTGCTGGCGTTTCTGCTGCCCCAGTACCGGCAGGAGGGACGGACGGAGCTGGTCATCGCCGTGGGCTGCACCGGCGGGCGGCATCGCTCGACGGCGGTGGCCCATCATCTGGCCACATTCATCGGGGAGCAGGGCTTCCCCGTGTCCGAAAGCCATCGGGACATTTCACGGTGAGAGGGAGGCGGACTGATGCAGTCATTTGCGTTTAAGGCGAAAAATGAGATGTGCCGCGTCCAGTTGTCCAGGCAATGCTGTGCCCGGGCGGAGGCCTACGGCGTGCTGCTATACTGCAACACATTCACGCCGTCGGAGGTACGGATCATCACGGAAAATCCGGAGTTTGCCGCGCGGCTTCCCAAGCTGTTTCACAAGGCGTTTTCGCTGCGGTTCGACCAGACGCCGGAGGGCGACGGACGGGGCAAGCTCATCTTCCGCATCACGGATCGGGAGAAGCTGGCGAGGGTCATCAACACGCTGGGGTACGATCCCCAGCAGATCATGGCGCTGCACGTAAACTTCGGGCTGTTGGAGGAGGACTGCTGCCGGACGGCGTTCCTGCGGGGCGCGTTTCTGGCCGGCGGCAGCGTTACAGATCCGGAGAAGCGGTACCATATGGAACTGGCCACCAGCCATCAGCAGGCCAGCCGTGAGGTGTCCACACTGCTGGAGGAGATGGGATTCCTGCCCCGCTCCGTGCAGCGGGGGGCGGATGCGCTCATCTATTTCAAGCAATCGGAGCACATCGAGGATCTGCTGACGAAGATCGGCGCACCGGCGGCGGCCATGGACATCATGACCGCCAAGGTGGACAAGGAGATACGGAACGGGGCCAATCGGGCCATGAACTGCGACATGGCCAACGTCAATAAGACGCTGGACGCGGCCCAGGAGCAAACCGCCGCCATCGCCAAGCTGCGGGACAGTGCGCGGTGGGAGCGGCTGCCGGAGAAATTGCAGCAGACGGCGCAGCTGCGGCTGGACTATCCGGAGGATTCGCTGGCGCAGCTGGCGGAACGGTGTGAACCGCCGGTGACGAAATCTTGTATCAATCACCGGCTGCGGAAACTGATGGAGGAGGCAGACGAGGTATGACAATGAGAGAACGGTGCCTGCGGGCCATGGAATACCACGAGAAGGGGTTGAACTGCGGACAGAGCGTGCTGTTGGCGTTCGCGGACATCACCGGCTTTTCAGAGGAGCAGAGCATGGCGCTGGCCAGTGGGTTCGGCGGCGGGCTCCGCTGCGGCGGCGTGTGCGGCGTGGTAAACGCCGCGGCGGTGGTGCTGGGCATGGTGTACCCGGCCACGCTGGAAAACGGCGCGGCGGGGAAGAAGCGCTCCTCGGAGCTGACAAAGGAGTACCAGCGGCGCTACACAGCGCGGTTCCACAAGCTGGACTGCCGCGACCTGCTGGCGGAGAAGGACCTGGACGCCACGGACATGGCCCGGGAGCTGGGCGTGACCCAGCACTGCCGCGTGCTGGTGGTGTCCGGCGTGGAGCTGCTGTGCGAAATGCTGGAGGAATTGGCCTGAGAGATACGGAAGGACGGGGAGACATGGGCTTTGTACATCTGCATGTCCATACGGAATACAGCCTGCTGGACGGCGCGTGCCGAATACGGGATCTGCCGGCGTTGGTAAAGGAGATGGGGCAGAACGCGGTGGCCATCACGGACCACGGCGTGATGTACGGCGTCATTGACTTCTACCGCGCCTGCAAAAAGGAGGGCATCCATCCCATCATCGGGTGCGAGGTGTATGTGGCGCGGCGGACCCGCTTCGATAAGCAGCACGAGTTCGATGCGGAGAGCCGCCATCTGGTGCTGCTGTGCAAGAACGAGACAGGCTATCGGAATCTGTCCTATATGGTGAGTCAGGCATTCACCGAGGGCTTTTACATCAAGCCCCGTATCGACATGGACCTGCTGCGGGAACACGCCGAGGGCCTTATCGCGCTGTCGGCTTGTCTGGCCGGTGAGATCCCCCGCAGAGTATTGAACGGTGACTATGACGGGGCGAGGGAATACGCCCTGACCATGCGGGACATCTTCGGTGAGGACAGCTTTTATCTGGAGCTGCAGGACCACGGTATCGCCGACCAGACCGAGGTGAACCGGCAGCTGCTGCGGCTCCACAACGAGACGGGCATTCCGCTGGTGTGTACCAACGATGCCCACTATCTCCGGAAGGAGGACGCCGAGAGCCACGATGTGCTTCTGTGCATCCAGACGGGCAAGACCGTGGATGACGAGAACCGGATGCGCTACGAGCCCCAGAACTTCTATCTGCGGTCCACGGAGGAGATGGAGGCGCTGTTTGCGGGGTACCCCGACGCAGTGGCCAACACCCAGCGCATCGCAGACATGTGCCAGCTGGAGTTCACCTTCGGCAAGTACCACCTGCCGGAATTCCAGCTGCCGGAGGGCTACGACTCCCCCGCGTATCTGCGGAAGCTGTGCGATGAGGGGTTCGTCAAGCGGTACGGCGACAGGCCGGAGTACCGCAAGCAGCTGGACTACGAGCTGGACATGATCGAAAAGATGGGGTTCACTGACTACTTCCTGATCGTGTCCGACTTCGTGCGCTATGCCAAGAGCGTGGACATCCCGGTAGGACCTGGGCGCGGCTCTGCCGCAGGGTCCATGGTGTCCTATTGCCTGGAGATCACGGACATCGACCCCATGAAGTACGATCTGTACTTCGAGCGGTTTCTGAATCCGGAGCGGGTATCCATGCCCGATATCGATATGGACTTCGGCGACACCCGCCGCGGTGAGGTGGTGGACTACGTCCGCCGGAAATACGGTGATGACCATGTGGCGCAGATCGTCACCTTCGGAACTATGGCAGCCCGTGCTGCCATTCGGGATGTGGGTCGCGCTCTGAACATGACCTACGCCGAGGTCGACGTGGTGGCCAAGCTGGTGCCGGCAGGGCCAGGGGCGCTGCACATCACGCTGAAGGACGCTCTGAAGCTCAGCAAGCAGCTGGCGGACGTGTACCGGGACGATCCGCGGGTGAAGAAGCTCATCGACACGGCCATGGCACTGGAGGGCATGCCGCGCCACGCCTCCACCCACGCGGCAGGCGTGGTCATCACCAAGCAGCCGGTGTACGAGTATGTGCCGCTGGCACGGAATGACGACGCCGTGGTGTGCCAGTACGTTATGACCACACTGGAGGAGCTGGGCCTGCTGAAAATGGACTTTCTGGGCCTGCGGAATCTGACGGTGCTGGACGACGCAGTGAAGATGGTGCAGGCCTACAAGCCGGACTTCAGACTATCGGACATCCCCGATGACGATCCGGAGACGTATGAGATGATCTCCCGCGGGCAGACCTCCGGCGTGTTCCAGATCGAGTCCACCGGTATGACCGGCGTGTGCGTGGGGCTGAAGCCCCAGAACATTGAGGACATCACCGCCGTCATCGCCCTGTACCGCCCGGGACCTATGGAGTCCATCCCGCGGTTTATTGCCTGCAAGCACGATCCCAAGCTGGTGATGTACAAGCATCCCAAGCTCATCCCTATTCTGTCCGTGACCTACGGGTGCATCGTGTATCAGGAGCAGGTCATCCGCATTTTTCAGGAGCTGGGCGGCTTTTCGCTGGGGCAGGCGGACATGGTGCGCCGCGCCATCAGCAAGAAGAAGGCCAAGGAGATTGAAAAGGAGCGGCAGGCATTCGTCTACGGTGATAAGGAGCGGGGCATTACCGGCTGCGTCGCAAACGGCATCGAGGAGGCCACGGCCCAGGCCATCTATGACGAGATCTTCGACTTTGCCAACTATGCCTTCAACAAGGCCCACGCTGTCAGCTATGCGGTGGTGGCCTATCAGACGGCGTATTTCAAGTGCCACTACACCAAGGAGTACATGGCGGCGCTGCTCACCAGCGTGCTGGACAACTCCGACAAGGTGGCGGGCTATATCGGCGAGTGCCGTGAGTGCGGCATTTCGTTGCTGCCGCCGGATGTGAACCGTTCCTATGACCGGTTCACCGTGGAGCCGGAGGGCATCCGATTTGGTCTGGTGGCCATCAAGAATATCGGCCGCGGCTTCATCCAGTCCGTGGTGCGGGAGCGGGAGCAGAGAGGATTTTTCCGGTCATTCCAGGACTTCTGCCAGCGGATGTACGACTGCGGCGATATGAACAAGCGTGCGGTGGAGAACCTCATCCGCAGCGGCACCTTCGACAGCCTCGGGGACCGGCGGTCCCAGCTCATCGCGGTGTATGAAACGGTGCTGGACGCCATCGGCAGCACACGGCGGCAGAACGTGGAGGGACAGCTGGATATGTTCGGTGGCTCCTCCGGTCAGGAGCACGAGGCGGCCAGGATCCACATGCCGGACATCCCTGAGTACTCCGCCACCGAGCGGATGCATATGGAGAAGGAGACTACGGGGCTGTATCTCTCCGGCCATCCCATGACGGACTGGCGGCCCACGGCCCAGCGGGGAGGGGCAGTGCCTATCCACGAGATCATGGACGATTTTGCCAGCGAGGACGGGCCTGTGCGGTTCGCCGACGGGCAGAATGTCACCGTGGCGGGCATCGTGACCTCCAGCCGGACAAGGACCACCAAGAACAATACGCTGATGGCCTATGTGGTGGTGGAGGACGAGACGGCAGCCATCGAGCTGCTGTGCTTCAGCCGCACCATCGACCAATGCGGCAGCTACATGGCGGTGAACACGCCGGTGCTGGTGAAGGGCAGGCTGTCCGTGCGGGACGAGAAGCCGCCCCAGATCATGTGCGACAGCATCTATCCGCTGGAGCAGAGCATCCCCGTAGGGGAGGAGCACCGTCCAGCGGTGCCAAAGGAGCGGTCCGTCATCTATCTGAGGGTGCCCAGCATGGACAGCCGTGAGTTCCGGCACATCAGTCTGGTGATGACCATGTTCGAGGGCGATACGCCCCTGAAGGTCCGCGTGGCGGACACCGGCAAGATGCTGGGCACCACGTGCCTGGATCATCCGGCCTTCCTGCAGGAGTGCAGAGAGTGGCTGGGGCAGGAGAATGTGGTGGTACGGAAGAAATAACGAGTACGGGTGCGGCGCTGCGGCGCCGCACCTTTGTGCGTTTCGGGCATACACTGTACTGAAAGAGCCATTCTTTCAGTACTTATTAGGAGGTCATTCAAATGCCTGAAAATCTGATGCCGGGCCCCGTCTGCGATCTCAGCAGCGTGCGTGAGTCCGTTTGCGTCCATACACGGAAGATCTTTGATTCCTGCCGCGACAAGGACTGCGTGGAGGATCTGCGGTTCTATCCCACCACGGCGGCGCAGGAGGTGCTGAGCACCTCTCAGATGATCAAGGGCGGCACGGCGGAGCTGCTGTATATTTACACGGATGTGGAGCCGGTGACATTTAACCGTGGGTTCTACTCTATCGATATGCGGTTTTTCTACCGCGTGACGCTGCAGGTCTGCACCGGCACGCCCCGCTGCGCCGAGGCCGAGGGACTGTGCGTGTTCGACAAGCGGTGCATCCTGTTCGGCAGCGAGGGGAACGCCAAGATCTTCTCCTCCGACACGGCCTTTGACGAGCTGGACGTCCCCAACCGGATGCGCACGAATCTGCCCATCGCTGTGGTAGAGGCGGTGGACCCCATCGTGCTGGACACCAAGGCAACGGATTGCCCGCCGACACCCAGCTGCGACTGCGGGAGGCTGATGGAGATCCCGTCCTTTATTGCCCAGAGCTTCAGCGGCCAGCTGGTGTTCGATGACAGTACCAGCCGCCGGTTCTACGTGACGCTGGGGCAGTTCACACTGGTGCGGCTGGAGCGGGATACCCAGCTGCTCATCCCCGTGTATGACTACTGCGTGCCGCAGTCCGAGTGCCCCTGCGACGCGCAGGAGGATCCCTGCGGCCTGTTCCGCAGCGTGGCGTTCCCTGTCAACGAGTTCTTCCCGCCCAATACGGTGGATGCACCCAACGACTACAACAGCACCCGCAGCTATTGCGCCTGCCACTGAGCGTAAAGAGGAGGAGCTGTGCCTATGGCGCGGCTCCTCCTCTTTACAAATTCCGCTTTTTTTCGTATAATAGAGTAAAGCGACAGGGAGGGATGCGCTATGGGTATCGGCTTCATTCAGGACAAGCTGGAGATCAAGTTCCTCATTTTATATATCGCCGCCCGTGTGACGGAACCGCTGACACCGGAGGACATGCAGGATCTGACCATGTGCGATGATGGTATCGACTATTTCGACTATGCCGAGTGTCTCAATGATCTGGTGAAGACGGAGCACCTTCATCTGACGGAGGAGGGACGGTACGCCATCACCGACAAGGGTATGAAGAACAGCCAGATCTGCGAGTCCAGCCTGCCGCTGTCTGTGCGGCAGCGGTCGGACAGAAATATCGCTACCTATAACAAGGCGGCGCTGCGGCGCGCCCAGGTGCAGAGCCATGTAACGGAGCGGCCCAACGGAACGTACACTGTGACGTTGGCGCTGCGGGACGATGTGGATCAGCTGATGGAGCTGCAGCTGATGGTGGCGGACCGGCCTACGGCCGATGCATTGGCCCAGCGGTTCCAGCGGGAGCCGGAGCGGCTGTACGCCCAACTCACCGGTCTGCTGTGCGGCGGAGACAACGTCTGAGAGGGATCATAGAGCAAAAAAGCACCGCGGCAGTGCCGCGGTGCTTTTGCGTTACTTTTTCTTCTTTTTACCGGCATCCTTGGGCTTGCCGTCCATGCCGATGGGAGGCTTGCCGTTGATAGCGCGGTAGTGGTTGACCTTATCCACACGCTTCTGACGCTTCAGGGCCTTTTCTTTCTCCTTGGCCTTCTTGGCGGCGGCTTTTTTGTCTGCCTCCTTCTTCTGGCGGTAGGCTGCCTTTTCGGGGTCCTCCACAAGGTCCTTGTACTTTTCAGGGTGGCGGGCCCAATCGATACGATAGACCGTTAGGCCGATCAGCAGGGCAGCGCCTATGATGATAATGCCGTAAAAAAGAATATCCCAGAACATAGAAGGACCTCCTGCACAAGTTTCTATCAGTATACCCCAAAGGACGGCTGTTTGCAAGAAATTTGTAGTCGGGCGGAAGGGAAGTGGCAGAAAACTGTTGTCATTTACAGGGAGAAAGCGTATAATAGCCCTGAAAAACCGCTCACAGCAAGTATGGGAACAAATTTCACGGAGGTAAACATCATGCTGACAAACTTTAAGGAACTGGAAGACTATGTGCTGAGCCGGAACATGAAGAAGCGCATCGCGCTGGCCAATGCCCATGACGAGCCGGCGCTGTCCGCCGTAGTCCATGCCCACCGCAAGGGCGTGGTCGATGGTACGCTGGTGGGCAAGAAGAACGAGATCATCGCCATGCTGCACGACATGGGCGAGAACGAGAGTGACTACGAGATCGTGGATTTTGATGGTGAGGAGCTGGAGGCCGCCAAGATCGCCGTGCAGTTGGTGCGGGAGGGCAAGGCCGACATCCCCATGAAGGGCATACTCCAGACCTCCAACTTTGCGCGGGCTATCCTGAATAAGGAGACGGGCCTGATTCCTAAGGGCGGCCGCCGTCTCGTCAGCCAGTGCGGTATTTTTGAGTACGAGGGTCGGTTTATCATGATTACCGACGCCGCTATCAACATCGCTCCTGACGTGGAGACCCAGATCGGCATCGTGGAGAACGCGCTGCCTGTGGCCCGCGCGCTGGGCGTGGAGTGCCCCAAGGTGGCCGTGCTGTCCGCTGTGGAGAATGTCACAGACAAGATGCCGTCCACCGTCACCGCCAGGGAGATCGCGGAGCGGGGCGTGGAGGGCTGCGTCATCTCCGGCCCGCTGGCACTGGACGGCGCTATCTCCATGGAGTCCGTGAAGCACAAGGCCATTAAGGACCCCGTGGCCGGTCAGGCCGACATCCTGCTGGTGCCGTTTATCGAGATTGGCAATGTGCTGTATAAGGCATGCAGCTACATTGCGGGCAAGACCATGGCCAGTACCATCTGCGGCGCGTCCTGCCCCGTCATCATCACCAGCCGTGCCGATACGCCGGACAGCAAGTACTACTCCATCCTGATGGCTGTGCTGCGCTGCCTGAAGGCGTAACACATGGCGACATCCGCCGATTATCTGACCTTCGTGCTGGAGCAGCTCCCGCCGCTGGGGGTCGTGCGCAGCCGGAAAATGTTCGGGGAATACATGGTGTATTTTAACGAAAAACCTGTGCTTTTGGCGTGTGATAACACGGCTTTTGTGAAAAAACTGCCGGTTTTGGACAATCTGATGTATGATACACCCTGCGGCTGCCCCTACGAAGGGGCGAAGGAGCACTACATGCTGGACGTGGAGGATCGCGAGCTGACGGAGCAGGTGCTGCGGGCTGTCGAGGCCGCTACGCCGCTGCCGAAGCCAAGAAAGAAGAAATAAGCAAAGCAAAGGACGGTTTGCACCGTCCTTTGCTTTGCTTATGGTGAACCGATAGTGGCCTGGATGAAGGGGGGACTCCCGCAAAAGAGACGCCATGCAGAACGGTTCAGTTGCGCGGGAAAAACCAGCGTGTGTGAACGACAGTCACACACGCTGGTAAATAGAACTCGGCTATCTGTGCGGTAGCTTTCCGGTAAACGTCGGCATGACGAGGACTACCGCTGCTGCACGGACTGAACAATAACAATTATTTTGTTCAATCTTGACAGCACCCAGAAACTCTGCTACCATACCTGCAACGCAAAAGGGAAGCCCGAATGACCGGGTACATGAGATTGAACAAAATAAAAATTTTGTTCAATCGAGTGGAGGCGGATGAATTCAGTGAGGGTGAAATTGAGATTGCAGATGGATTCAGAAACCCACTGACCAGAACCGATCAGCCCCGCATTTAGTTGGATACCTTTTTGGATTAGAAAAATGGATTCGTGCTGTCGAGATCAAGTCAGGTCACTGCAGCGCACGCAGCGATGTTCGGCTGCCGCCGGTATCACGGGATTTACATCGCAATGTCTGCCGCTATCATATTTGATATTTGGAGGTTCTTATGGACCATCGTACAGATTCGCCCCAGCTGCTGCTGGATTTTCTCAGCTACCACGAAACTATCAAGGCGCATTCCAGGCATACTGTGGATGAATATTACCTGGATATGCGGAATTTTTTCCGCTACCTTAAGCAGTCCCGCAATCCGACACTGGCTGACAAGCGGCTGGACGAGATCGGCATCCACGATGTGGACCTGTCGTTTATCGCGTCCATCACGCTGACGGATATCTACGGATACCTCACATATCTCAGCCGCGACCGGCTGCAGCATCAAAATAGTGAAAATTCTGACAAAGGATTGAGCGCTGCATCCCGTGCCCGTAAATTGGCCACGATACGCTCATTTTTCAACTATATCTGCAACAAACGACACCTGTTGGAGAACAATCCCTGCAAGGACGTGGACACGCCCAAGCAGATGAAGTCCCTCCCCCGCTATCTGACGCTGAACGAGTGCCTATCCCTGCTGGAGTCAGTGGATGGGGCACACAGAGAGCGGGATTACTGTATTCTGACGTTGTTTTTGAACTGCGGACTACGTATTTCGGAGTTGACTGGGCTGGATGTCAATGACATCCAGGACGATGCGCTGCGGGTGCTGGGCAAGGGCAGCAAGGTGCGGGTAGTGTATCTCAACGGCGCCTGCAAGGACGCGCTGGCCCAGTACATGGCGGTGCGACGACCTGTCAGCGGCAAGGACCGGAACGCACTGTTCCTCTCCGGCCAGAACAAGCGCATCAGCCGGTCCACGGTCCACGCCTTGGTAAAGAAGCATTTGTCTGGCGCGGGGCTGGACAGTGAACGATATTCCAGTCACAAGCTGCGGCACACGGCGGCCACGCTGATGCTGCAGAACGGCGTGGATGTCAAGGCCGTGCAGGAAGTTCTGGGCCACGAACACCTAAACACCACAGAGATATATACCCACATCGACAACGAATCCCTGCGCGTTGCTGCAAAGGCAAATCCCTTGTCAAACGTGAAGATAAAAAGAAAAATTGAAGATACAGATAAGGAGACGGAGGAATAAACCTCCGTCTCCCCTTTTATTCGTCGTAAAAGCCCAGAATGTGCAGGATCCGTAGCTCCTGATACTCGTAACTGCTGAGCGGACGCCAATCGGCATCGGTGCTGTGGGCGGCTACCAGTATTTTATCCGTTGAACCGTCAGCACTGGACTGCACCACCACTGGCGAGTGCTGGAATGCACTGCCGTTGAACCGGAGCTGGATCACATCGCCCAGCTGGGCGTCCCGCAGGTCGGTCGTGGCATGCGCCACGGGGCCCAGCGATGCCCGGGGACGGGTGAGGAAGTCGTAGAGGTACTCCACGCCGGTCCAGGACGGAGATTTGTTGTTGGCGTTGATGTAGTACCAGCCGTAAAGCGGCGTTTCGTTCATGACACCGGTGCCGGCGTAGATGCACTGCGATGCGAAATTTGTGCAGTCGCCGCCGATGGCTTCGTAATTGTAGAACTGTGGGTCACGGCCGTAGGCCCAGCGGTGTGCGTACAAAACGGCGTTGAGTCGCCGATAGGGGCGAAATACCATGCTGCATCCCTCCAATAGCATCCTATGCTGCGGCGGCGCGTACTGTTCATTGACATTTCCGGTAAAATGCGGTAATCTTATACGGAACATTAAGGAATGGAGGTCCCCCATGAATACAGCAGAGCTCTCCCGCGTATGCCGTCAGGTACGTCGGGATATTATCAACATGACGGCAAATGCCGGTTCCGGCCACCCCGGCGGCTCCCTCTCTGCGGTGGAGCTGATGGTCAGCGTGTTTTACAACCATATGCGTGTCGATCCCCAGAATCCCAAGGCGGAGAACCGCGACCGCTTCGTGCTGAGCAAGGGCCATGCGGCCCCCTGCTACTACGGCGTGCTGGCGGAAAAGGGCTTTTTCAGCCGCGATGAGTTCAAGAACTTCCGGCAGTTGCACAGCATCCTGCAGGGCCATCCCGACTGCAAGAAGGTGCCCGGCATCGATGCCTCTACTGGCTCGCTGGGTCAGGGTTGCTCCATCGCCGTGGGTATGGCGCTGGGCGCCAAGCTCCAGGGCAAGGATACCAAGGTTTTTGCCATGCTGGGCGACGGCGAGTGCCAGGAGGGCCAGATCTGGGAGGCACTGATGTCCGCCGCTCACTACAAGCTGGACAACCTGACGGTCATGGTGGACAACAACGGTCTGCAGATCGACGGCAGCAACAACGAGGTCATGAGCCTGGGTGATCTGGCGGCCAAGCTGCGGGCCTTCGGCTTTGACCTGTATGAGATCGATGGCCACGATCTGGATGCCATCGAGGCGGCGCTGAGCGCGCCGGTGACGGCTGGTAAGCCCAAGGCCATTCTGGCCCATACGGTGAAGGGCAAGGGCATTTCGTTTATGGAAAACCAGGTAGGCTGGCACGGCAAGGCTCCCAACGAGGAGCAGCGCCAGCAGGCCCTGAAGGAATTGGAGGACTGAGCCATGAGTGAGAAAATTGCAACCCGTGAAGCCTACGGCAAAGCCCTCGTGGAGCTGGGGGAACAGAACGAGAAAGTAGTGGTGCTGGACGCCGATCTGGCCGGCGCCACCATGACCAAGTATTTCAAGGCGGCCCATCCCGACCGCTTCTTTGACTGCGGTATCGCTGAGGCCAACATGATGAACATCGGCGCGGGCCTGTCCACTATGGGGCTCATCCCCTTCTGCTCCACCTTCGCCATGTTCGGCGCAGGCCGTGCCTACGAGCAGATCCGAAACTCCATTGCCTACCCCAAGTTCAACGTGAAGATCTGCTGCTCCCACGCCGGTGTGTCCGTGGGTGAGGACGGCGGCAGCCACCAGTCCGTGGAGGACATTGGCCTGATGCGGCTGGTGCCGGGTATGACGGTCATCGTGCCCGCCGATGCCAAGGAGGCCCGCAAGGCTGTCTTTGCACTGGCGGAGTTCCAGGGTCCTGCCTACATGCGGCTGGCCCGACTGGCTACGCCGGTGTTCGAGGAAGACTATCCCTTTGAGATCGGCAAGGCCAACGTGATGCGCGAGGGCAAGGACGCAGCGGTGTTTGCCTGCGGCCTGATGGTCAACGAAGCGCTGGAGGCGGCCAAGCTGCTGGCAGCGGAGGGCGTCGAGATCAGTGTCATCAACGTCCACACCATTAAGCCTATCGATGCAGCTTGCGTCACCGAGTACGCCGAGAAGTGCGGCAACGTAGTGACAGTGGAGGAGCATAGTGTTATCGGCGGTCTGGGCGATGCAGTGGCCGATGTGCTGATGGGCAAGGTCAACTGCAAGTTCCGCAAGATCGGCATCAATGACCGGTTCGGGCAGTCCGGCAAGGCCGCAGAGGTACTGCGGGAGTACGGCCTGACCGCCGATCAGATCGCGGAAAGAATCAAGGAGACCCTGTAAAGGGAAAATACATGACAATAAAAAGCCCGCAAGGCTTATGGCCTTGCGGGATTTTGCTTATCGATTCAGAGAAAGGACGTATATCTGGCAGGGGTTCCACTCGTCCCAAAGCGTGGGAAAAACCTCAAACTCCTTGAAGCCACAGCTGAGATAGAACCGATTGGTGCGGTCATACTCCTCGTACTTCCCCATCTGCACGGTCTTGACCTGCATGAATTCGTATCCCGTCTGGCGGGCGTAAGCTACGGCGGCGTCCACCAGCGCACGACCGTACCCCTTGCGGTGGCAGGGCTTCAGAACGCCCATGACCGCCAGCTCTACGGTGCTGCGCCCCGTTTCCTTAAGACAAAGAAATCCTACCGGTGCGCCGTCTTTCTCGCAGACGAAGCAGGGCTCATGGGCGGCGTCAGTGATATACCCCTCCGTAGCGGCGGGAATGCCGAACCACTCCGGCAGCTGTGAAAGGATCGTGCGGGCAATTTCCACGCGCCGGGCGGGGTCGGAAACAAATGCAGCAGGCAAGATATCACCTCGGATTTCCATTTTTTCTGCGCTCACATTACCACAAAATGGACAAAAAATCAAGTGTTGTAAACATTTTGCTCCTGGTGCAGGTAATATAGCGATGAGCATGACAGCATTGGTCAGCGCGTTCTGCCGCACCTATCACAGTGAGCGGGACGGCGCAAAATTTTCGACAGCACTTACGCGGTAAACGGTGCGCCGTTCTTCGTCCCGGATCTCTGGAGAAATGCGGAGCAGGCGCTGTGTCTGCTGGTAAAGTGAGGGGAAAACGGCCCAATCAACAGAAACGAACGGCGCGGCCCTTGCGGGTCACGCCGTTCGCCTTGCGGTTTACGCGGAAATACGGGCAAAATAGGCTCAGGCCTTGCCGGCGCAGCCCAGCACGTCCACCAGCTTGTGGCGCACCAGCTCCTTGATGTTGGCGCGGGCGGGCTTCAGGTACTCGCGGGGATCGAACTTGTCGGGATGCTCGGTCATGAACTGACGGATGGTGCCGGTCATGGCCAGACGCAAATCGGAGTCGATGTTGATCTTGCAGACGGACAGGCGGGCGGCCTGGCGCAGCTGCTCCTCCGGCACGCCGATGGCGTTGGGCATCTTGCCGCCGTTGTCGTTGATCATCTTCACATAGTCCTGCGGGACGGAGGAAGAACCGTGCAGCACGATGGGGAAGCCGGGCAGACGCTTGCTGACCTCCTCCAGTACGTCGAAGCGCAGAGGAGGCGGCACCAGAATGCCCTGCTCATTGCGGGTGCACTGCTCGGGCTTGAACTTATAGGCGCCGTGGCTGGTGCCGATGGCGATGGCCAGAGAGTCGCAGCCGGTCTTGGCGACGAACTCCTCCACCTCCTCAGGACGGGTGTAGGATGCCTCGTGGGAGGCCACCTTGACATCGTCCTCGATGCCGGCCAGGGTACCCAGTTCGGCTTCCACCACGACACCGTGGTCATGGGCGTACTCCACCACCTTGCGGGTGATCTCGATATTCTCGGCGAAGGGCTTGGAGGAGGCGTCGATCATCACAGAGGTGAAGCCGCCGTCGATGCAGCTCTTGCAGGTCTCGAAATCGGGGCCGTGGTCCAGATGCAGCACGATGGGGATGTCGGGGCAGCAGGCCACAGCGGCTTCCACCAGCTTCACCAGATAGGTGTGGTTGGCGTAGGCGCGGGCGCCCTTGCTGACCTGCAAGATGACGGGAGCGTGCTCCTCCTGGCAGGCCTCGGTGATGCCCTGCACGATCTCCATATTGTTGACGTTGAAGGCGCCGATGGCGTAGCCGCAGGCATATGCCTTCTCAAACATTTCCTTGGATGTTACCAGTGCCATAATCATATCTCCTTTTCCGCAATAAAAATTTGCTGTTTTGTACGGAATGATTGTTACATTCCTATTGTATCATATTTTTTCATATTTGCAAGAGCGAAAGCATTTACATTCCCAAATTTCCATGGTAAAATACCTGTTTGAGGGCATACCGGCGGCGCATCGCAAGCGTGGGCCGGAGCATCATCAAATCTCAACCTATGTTTCGGAGGTATGGACCTATGAAAGAATTGCGCGGCGCGTGTATCATCGGCCAGTCCGGCGGTCCCACGTCTGTCATCAATGCCAGCGCCTACGGCGTCATCGACACGGCGCTGAAGTCCGGCGCCATCACCCAGGTGCTGGGCGCGGAGCACGGCATCAAGGGCGTGCTGGCCGACCGGCTGTTTGACATGGGGCAGGAGGACCCTGAGGAGCTGCGGCTGCTGAAGTACACCCCCTCCTCTGCTCTGGGCTCCTGCCGGTACAAGATTGCCGATCCCGAGCTGGATGACACGGACTACAAGCGTATCCTGGAGGTGTTCAAGAAGCACGATGTCCGCTATTTCTTTTATAACGGCGGTAACGACTCCATGGATACCTGCAACAAGATCAACCAGTATATGCAGTCCGTGGGCTACGACTGCCGCGTGATGGGCGTGCCCAAGACCATCGACAACGATCTGTTCGGCACCGACCACTGCCCCGGCTATGCCTCCGCAGCCAAGTATATCGCCACGTCCATCATGGAGGTCTATCAGGACGCCCATGTGTACGACACCGGCATGATCGTGGTGGTGGAGATCATGGGCCGTCACGCCGGCTGGCTGACGGCGGCCTCCGCGCTGGCCGGTGAGTACGGCGCAGGTCCCGACCTGATCTATCTGCCGGAGACGGATTTCAGTATGCCTGATTTTATTGAGGACGTCAAGCGCATTTATCAGGAGAAGGGCAACTGCATTGTGGCCGTGTCTGAGGGCATCCATTACGAGAACGGCGACTTCGTGTCCGAGGCCAAGGTGGCCGCCAACGACGGCTTCGGCCACGCCCAGCTGGGCGGTCTGGCCACCATTCTGTCCCAGGTCCTGAAAGAGGAGACGGGCGCCAAGGTCCGCGGTATCGAGCTGAACCTGCTGCAGCGCTGCGCCGCCCATCTGGCCAGCGAGACCGACATCGAGGAGTCCTATATGGCCGGTAAGGTGGCTGTGGAGAACGCCGTCAACGGTATCAATGGTCGTATGATCGGCTTTGAGCGCGGCGTGCAGGATGGCAAGTACGCCTGCCGCACCAAGCTCATCCCCCTGATGGAGGTAGCCAATGTGGAGAAGAAGATCCCCCGCGAGTGGATCAACGAGGCGGGCAACGGCGTGAACCATCAGTTCATCGAGTACGCGCTGCCGCTGATCCAGGGCGAGCCGAACCTGCCGCGGCAGGACTCCCTGCCCCGCTTCGCCAAGCTGAAAAAGGTGCTGGCCAAGTAAATAGAGCCTTATACAGCAACGGCTGGAAAGTATCTCTACTTTCCAGCCGTTGTTTCCGTCATGGATGCTCAGGTATGGAGATGCCGCTGTTATCATTGGAATCGATGGTTTGGACTTGTGGAGTGTATGCGGCGGCTGAGACAATGTTACTTGCAATTCTTCTCATAGATGATACGCAGGCCCTCCATCATCAGATACTTGTCGTAGGTGACGTGGTTGCGGCAGTAGCGCGCGATCACCGGTGCGTTGGGACCGGTGGCTACGATGGACGGCTCCTCCCCGTCCAGCATGTCGCGGATGCGGTCGATGATGCCGTCCAGCATGCCGGCAGTGCCGTAGACAATGCCGCTGCGCATACAGTCCTCCGTATTTTTTCCGATAAGGTGGCGAGGATGCTGGAGGGAAATATTGGGTAGCTGCGCCGTGTGGTCGGACAGGGCGTCCAGTGACAGGCGGACGCCGGGGAACATCAGCCCTCCCTCGTAGCAGCGCTTGGCGGAGATGTAGGAGATGATGGTGGCGGTGCCCATGTCGATCATGATGATGGGCGCAGGATACTTTTCCAGCGCCGCCACGGCGTTGGAGACGATGTCGGCGCCCAACTGCTGGCTGTTGAACTCCATGCGGATATTCAGACCCGTTTTGATGCCGGCGCCTACCATCATGGGGGGCTTGCCCAGCAGGCGGGTCAGGGCCTTCTCCATCATGAAGTTGATGGGCGGCACCACACTGGCAAAGATGGCACCGCTGACGTCGTGGATGTCGCAGCCGTACAGCGTAAACAGGTTCATCAGATCGATGCTGATCTGGTCCGCCGTCTTGCGGCTGTCCGTGTCCAGAGACGCCAGAAAACGCAGTTCCCGCGCCTTGTCAAACAGGCCCACGGAAATGTTGGAATTGCCGATGTCAATGGCTAACAACATGGGTATATCCTCCTCCCTTTTTTGCCTATCATACCACGGTGCTGTGCGGTTTACAAGCGGCGACAGGCAAAAAGCTGCCTCCATACGATTGTATGGAGGCAGCTTTTTCGTTGAAATGGGGCGCTTACTCCTGGGTCACGAAGGTGTCTGCTTCGTCCACAGTATACATGTGCTCCAGCATGCGGGTGACCATGTTGCTGTAACCCCACTCGTTGTCGTACCAGGCGATGAGCTTGACGAAATCGTGGTCCAGCATGATGCCCGCTGTCTCGTCGAAGATGCAGGGGCAGGGATTGCCGATCAGGTCGGTGGACACCACCTGGTCGCGGGTGTAGCCGATGATGCCCTTCATGTATGTCTCGGAGGCGTGGAGGATCTCGTAACAGATGTCGGCGTAGGAGACGGTGCGGCCCAGACGGGCGGTCAGATCCACCACGGATACGTCCGCCGTAGGGACACGGAAGGCCATGCCGGTCATCTTGCCCTTCAGAGATGGGATCACGCGGCCCACAGCCTTGGCGGCGCCGGTGGAGGTGGGGATGATGTTGTTAAGGATGGAGCGGCCGGTGCGCCAGTCACTGCCACCGCGGGAGTCTACCGCCTTCTGCTTGGCGGTGGAAGCGTGGATGGTAGACATCAGGGACTGCTGGATGCCGAACTCCTTGTGGATGACGTAGGCCAGTGGGGCCAGGCAGTTGGTGGTGCAGCTGGCGTTGGAGATGACCCGCATGTCGGAGCGGTACTCGTCGCTGTTAACACCGTAAACAAAGGTGGGGGTGGCATCGTCCTTGGCGGGGGCCGTCAGGATGACTTTCTTGGCGCCGCCCTTGAAATGACGACTGGCCTTCTCCGTGGTGTTGTTGGCGCCGGTGGACTCGATGATGTACTCCGCACCGCAGTCCGCCCAGTTGATCATGGCCGCGTCAGACTCGCTGTACACCTTGATCTTCCGGCCGTTGACCACCAGATCGCCGCCGGCGTGCTCGATCATGCCGGGGAAGTTGCGGAAAACAGAGTCGTACTTCAGCAGATAGACCATATAGTCGATGTCCGCTTTGCGCAGGTTGATGCCGCAGACCTCAAATTTCTCGGGGTCCTCCGCCAGAATACGCATGACGACACGGCCGATGCGGCCAAAGCCATTGATACCGATTTTGATTCCCATGATGCTGTCCTTTCCTTCTTTTCTCCGCAGCGACTGCGGTAGTTGTTCCAAGTACATTATAGCATTCCTTTTGAATTTGTCACTATTAATTTGCAATTTTGTGCTAAAAATTTTTATTTTCATAGGATTATCAGAGGAAATAGTTAAAAAATGTTCAATTTCAAATCCAAACGTTCCATACATTTCAAACTATGCAGACGTGTCCCGCAGACACCGAAAAAGGCGGGGCATACGCTCCGCCCTTTCCGGTATCACCAGTCACAGGATGATGCAGATCAGGCCCGCACCTCCCTCGTTAAGAATGCGCTCCAGCGCTTCCCGCAGCTTGCTCTGCGCATCGGTGGGCATCCGCTTCAGCTTGGCGTTCAGGTCCTCCCCCGCGATCTCGTTGAAGCTGCGGCCGAAGATGTTGGACTGCCAGATCTTGCCCGTGTCTCCTTCAAACTGCTGGAGCAGGTAGTTGACCATTTCCTCCGACTGCTTCTCGTTGCCCACGATGGGCGAAACGGTGGTAGACACGTCCGCTCGTATCATGTGGATGGACGGAGCGCTGGCCCGCATGCGCAGGCCGTAGCGTCCCCCCTGCTTGACGATCTCGGGGTCCTCCAACTCCAGCTCCTCCACCGAGGGCAGCACCACGCCGTAGCCTGTCTCGCGGGCAGCGGTGAGTGCGGGAGCCACTCGGTCATACTGCCGCTTGGCGTCGGCCAGCTCCGTCAGCAGCTGCATCAGGTCGCCGTCATCACTGACAGTCAGACCGGAACGCTCCGTCAGCGTCTGGTAGAACAGGCTGCGGGGCAGCCGCACCCGTGCCTGCGCCACGCCGCGGCCCAGGTCGATCCGCTCTATGCCGGCATCCTCCACGTTTTCCGCCGCCTGCAGGGATGCAAGATGCGGCGCCAGCTGCCGGATGCAGCACAGCTCGGCGGTCTCCGCGGCCACGCTCTGGTAGAGTCCGCTTTTGATGGGGTGGTCTCCAGGCAGAGCGTCCACCCAGGACGGCAGGAACACGTCCAGTTCCTGTAACGGGAACTCATACAGCAGGCCACGCAGCAGGCCCTGTATCTCCTGCTCCGACAGAGTCTGGCAGTTCACCGCCAGGCAGTTGACGCCGTACTTTTCCGCAATCTCCTCCACAATGGAGGCGGCGCGGGAGCTGTGAGGCTCCGCGGAATTCAGCAACACCACAAAGGGCCTGCCGATCTCCTGCAGCTCGCGGATCACGCGCTCCTCCGCCTCCAGATAGTCCTCCCGTGGGATATCTGTGATGGTGCCGTCTGTGGTGATGACCACGCCCACGGTAGAATGGTCGGTGATGACCTTACGGGTGCCGATCTCCGCGGCCTCGGTCATGGGGATCTCGTGGTCGAACCAAGGCGTCATGACCATGCGGGGCGACAGGTCCTCGAACTGGCCCACAGCCCCGGGGACCATGTACCCCACGCAGTCGATGAGCCGCACGGAAAAGGCCGCATCTCCCTCCAGTTGGACGCGGACGGCCTCCTCCGGCACGAATTTCGGCTCCGCCGTCATGATGGTGCGGCCGGAGCCGCTCTGGGGCAGCTCATCCTGCGCCCTGTCGCGGCGGTAGGCATTGTCGATGTAGGGCAGGACCTGGGTCTCCATGAAGCGCTTGATGAACGTGGATTTGCCCGTGCGTACCGGGCCGACAACGCCGATATAGATACTGCCGCCCGTGCGGGCCGCCATATCCTGATAGATGGATGTGGATAGATTCATAATGCCTTCCTCCGAATCCTGACTGTTACCACATGTCTATGCGTCGGCGGTGGGGATTAGAAGGGTTTTTTGGGCAGGACAGAACACGTGCGGACGGGACAACCCACATCCGTATCCCTCATCATAGCAATACTGGATAAACGACTTCGATACTTTCAAGAGGCCGTTGATGTAGCTGCCTTTTCTTCCCTTCTGGCTCATAAACGCGCTGAATTGCCGCACCGCAGCCAAATTGATTTCCTCTACCTCTTGGATGTGCGCCTCCTGCTCACAAAAACGCAAAAAGAGATTGAGGCTATTCCGATACCCGCGAATGGTCTTCGGGGTATACTTCCTAACCTCAATCTCAATTAAGTATTCTCTGATAGCGGCGCTGGTTTTCATGTCAATCCCTCCTTTGGTATGTCGCAACCAAAGGGGAAGGTATATCACAGCGCAATTGATGTATTTCGCAGCCGAGAAAAAATCGGTTCCGAAAACGCGCTGTTTCACTGAAAATCAGCTTCTTTTCCGCAGGAAAAGTTCCGTCAATCCTGCTGCCAGTTATGCCAGACGTTCTGCACGTCCTCATTGTCATCCAGCATGTCCAGCAGCTTGGTCATGCTGCGGACATCGTCCTCGCTGGTCATGGTGATGTAGTTCTGGGGTACCATCTCGATTTCCGCGCTCTCGAAGGTGTAACCCTTCTCCTCCAGCGCCTTGACCACGTCGTTGAAGCTGTCAGGGTCGGTGGTGACCTCAAACACGGGGCCGTCGGCTTCCATGTCCTCGGCGCCGGCGTCCAGCGCGTCCATCATGACGGTATCCTCGTCCAGTTCCTCATCCTCGTTGCTGATGACAATGACACCCTTGCGGTCGAAGGACCAGCTGACGCAGCCCTGCGCACCCATGCCCTTGCCGAACTTATCAAAGTAGTGGCGGATCTCCGGCGCGGTGCGCTGGCGGTTGTCGGTCAGCGCCTCCACGATGACGGCCACGCCGCAGGGACCGTAGCCCTCGTAGGTGACGGACTCATAGTTATCGGTGTTGCCGGAGCCCAGCGCCTTGTCGATGGTGCGCTTGATGTTGTCGTTGGGCATATTGGCTGCCTTGGCCTTGGCCACCACGGTGGCCAGGCGGGAGTTGTTTGCGGGGTCGCCGCTGCCGCCCTGCTTGACGGCCACGATGATCTCCTTAGCGATCTTGGTAAAGGTGGCGGAGCGCTTGGCGTCAGCCGCGCCCTTGGTCTTTTGGATATTGTGCCACTTGGAATGTCCGGACATAGTTTACTTCTCCTTTATGCAGTATTGGATGACCTCGTTGCGATGCGCGGTCGTTTTTATAACGGTGGCTGCGGGGAACACCCTTTGCAAATAGTCCACCACGGCGGCGCAGACCCCGTCCTCTGTGGGGAAATGCCCCGCGTCGATGAGGTTCAGCTCCGTGTTATCCAGAAACTCGTGATACCGCAGGTCGGACGTGACAAAGGTATCGCAGCCGGCGGCAATGGCCTGAGGGATATAGTCGCCGCAGGCGCCACCCCCCACCGCCACGCGGTGGACAGGTTTGCCGCAGTCGGTATAGCGCAGACCATTGCATCCTAACGATTTTATCACAAAATGGGTGAACTCCACAAGGGGTATTTCGCATTTTAACGTGCCGACCCGGCCGATTTTTTCATCTGTCAGTGGTTTCAGGTCCCGCAGGCCCAGCTTTTGGGCGAGAATATCGTTGACGCCGCCCTCCGCCGCATCCAAATTGGTGTGCATACAGATGGCGGAGATATCATGTGTCACCAGCTCCATCAGGATGCGGCCCTGGCGGTCGTCGGTGCGCAGTGTCTGGACGGGGTGCCATGTGCAGTTCATCACCGGATGGTGGGACACAATGAGGTCGAAGCCGCCTGCGACAGCCTCCCGCACCACCCGCTCCGTGATGTCCAGCGATACCAGGACGCGGTGCACTCCCCTGTCTGGGTCACCCACCAGATGTCCCACGTTGTCCCAACTGGCCGCCAGCTGGCGGGGTGCCCATTCGTAAAGCGCCTGTTCCACTTGCCGTACCGTTGTCATATCGCATCCCTCTTTTCTTCCAGTTCCGCTGCCAGCGCGTCTGCCTGCGCCGCCAGTGCGGGGCCATTGGGATCGCTGCCGCGGCGCAGACCCTCTGCCGAACGGCGCAGCTTGGCGGCGTGCTCTGCCAGATACGCGCCGTACAGTGGGTCACCCTCCAACAGGACGCCGCACAGGGCCTCCGCTTCAGTGAGGGAACGGTGCGCGCCGCCCGTCACCGTCAGGATGGGATAAACGCGGCCTTTGTCCTCCACCAGGCATTCCGCTGTAAAGGTATACCCATTGTCAGCCAGCCAATGGCGCAGATCTGCGGCCTTCGTCATGGGCTGCAGCAGCAACATATGGCCGTTTCTCGTCCATGGCGCTGCGGACAGGATGGCGATAATCGTCTCGCCTCCCATGCCGGCGATGACGATGACATCCGTCTCTTCCGGCGCGATAGCGGACAAGCCCGAGCACAGACGAAAGTCGATGCCCTTTACACCGTATTGCTGCGCCGTGCGGCGGGCGTGCTCCAGCGGCTCCGCGCCGATGTCGGAGGCGATGGCGGAGAGTATCCTCCCCTGCTGCTGCAGCGCCACAGGCAGGTAGCCGTGATCCGTGCCCACGTCCGTCAGGCGACAACCGTCCGGTACCAGCTGCGCCAGACGGCGCAGGCGTGGCTGTAATGCTAATTGCTTCTGATCCATTTCTCCTCAACGCAGAAAGCGCCACGCATACAGCCGTATGCGTGGCGGCTCGTCTGATTTACTCGGCGATGGGCTTGTTAGCTTCCTCGTTCACCACGGCCAGCAGCTTGTCCACATCGATACCGTGAACGGCGCACGCTTCCTCTACTGTCTCACCACGGGAGGAGGGGCAGCCCAGGCAGTGCATGCCAATGGACAGGAAAATGGGGGCCGTCTGGGGGGCAACGTCCAGAATATCACCGATAATGGTGTCTTTCGTGATCTCGATCATGTGAATAACCTCCGAAATTGATGTTACGTATAGTATACCCCAATATCCTGCGGGTTTCAACAGGATTTTTAGGAGAAAAAAGGATACGTGCCGAAGCACGTATCCTTTTTTGTTATCGTGTACGATAGTGTGCAGGATCACTCAGCCGTTCTCACGCATCTCAGCGAAGCAGGCGCTGCAGTACACGGGACGGTCGCTCTTGGGCTCGAAGGGCACCTTGGCCTCACCACCGCACTTGGCACAGACGGCGGTGAAGTACTCACGGGGACCACGGGCTGCATTCTTGCGAGCGTCGCGGCAGGCCTTGCAGCGCTGGGGCTCGTTCTGGAAGCCGCGCTCAGCGTAGAACTCCTGCTCACCGGCGGTGAACACAAACTCGTTGCCGCACTCTTTGCACACTAAAGTCTTGTCTTCGTACATGATTTTACCCTCTCTTTGAGAAAAATATATTGCGCTCAGCCGTTGCTGATATCGCCGGATAAAAGTTGCCGCGCAATTTTGCGGCGTATGCGCTGCACAGCGTTGTCCACCGATTTGGGGGACTTGCCGACAGTCTCTGCGATCTCGCGGCACGTAAGACCGTCTAAATAATACCCTAAAATCTTTACCTCGAATTCGGACAACAGCTTGCGGGCGTTTTCCAACAGACTGGCAGCTTTTTCTCTGTCGATCAGGAGCACCTCCGGATCGGCATTGGCAAAGGAGAGATTCGCGTCAAAGAATGAGGGATCAAGGGGGACCGCTTGGTTCAGGGGCGCATGCTTGCCTGACGCAGCCGACTTCAACACCGAGTAGAGCCGGCGGCGGATACATGTTTCGGCAAAGGTATAAAAGGAAGCGCCGTGCCCCGTCTCGTACTCGCGGATGGCCTTGATGAGACCGAACATGCCCTCCTGCAGCAGATCTTCGCTGTCGCCCCCCGCCAGAAAGTACGGACGGGCGCAGCTACGCACCAGACGGTGATAGCTGGCGGCCAGCACCTCCTCCGCCAGGCGGTTCCCCGCTCTGACGCAGGCGCACAATTCCTCGTCGCTCAGCGCTGCCAGATGTTCGTAGTCTGCCCATGTATCATTTACCATAGTGTATTATACCTTTTCACAAAATAATTTGTCAAGTAATTGCGGAAAGTTTGTCAAAAATAGCTCAAATTCGTTGGGCTTCGTGGTGATTATGCCCTATCGATTTGTTCAATTTGGCGATGCGACGTATACGGCGCGGCGTTTACAGGGACAGCTGCTCCGGCTCCGGACGGTCGATGTGCAGGTGTTCGTAGGCTTTCCGTGTCACGCAGCGGCCCCGGGGCGTGCGGGTCAGGAAGCCGATCTGCATCAGATACGGCTCGTAGACATCCTCCAACGTGACGGATTCCTCTCCGATGGTGGCGGCCAGCGTCTCCAGGCCCACCGGTCCTCCACCGTAGTTTTCAATGATGGCGCGGAGCATACGGCGGTCCACCTGATCCAGACCCAGGAAGTCTACCTCCAGCGCCAGCAGCGCCTGATCGGCCACCTTGCGTGTAATGACGCCGTCAGCTACCACCTGGGCGAAGTCACGAACGCGGCGGAGCATGCGGTTGGCGATACGGGGTGTGCCGCGGGAGCGGCGGGCGATCTCCATGGCGCCCTCCGGCTCGATCTCCACATTGAGGATACCGGCGCTGCGGGTCACGATGGTGGCCAGCTCCTCCGGCGTATAGAGCTCCAGCCGCAGTGTGACGCCGAAGCGGTCCCGCAGCGGCGCGGACAGGGAGCCCGCTCGGGTGGTGGCGCCGATCAGGGTAAAGCGCGGCAGGTCCAGCCGGATGGAGTTGGCGGAGGGCCCCTTGCCGATGATAATGTCGATGGCGTAATCCTCCATGGCGGGGTACAGGATCTCCTCCACTGACCGATTCAGCCGATGGATCTCGTCTACAAACAGGATGTCGTTCTCATTGAGGTTCGTCAGCAGCGCTGCCAGATCCCCGGGCTTTTCAATGGCAGGGCCGGAGGTGATGCGGATATTGACGCCCATTTCCTGGGCAATGATGCCGGCCAGCGTGGTTTTTCCCAGGCCTGGGGGGCCGTGGAGCAGTACGTGATCCAACGATTCCGTGCGGCGGCGGGCGGCTTCAATGAAGATAGACAGGTTCTGCTTGGCCTTCTCCTGCCCGATGTACTCCGCCAGTGTGTGGGGACGCAGGGATGTCTCGCCGGTGTCCTCAGTGAGGAACGTCTTGGCGACAATAGACTCCTCGTAGATGTCTGTGCCGAAGTCGATGCTCATGCTGTGCCCTCCCCTACTTTACCATTTTCTTCAGCGACTGCCGGATGATCTCCTCCAACGGCAGCGCGTCCATGTCGATGCCCTTCAGGGCGGCGGCGATCTCCTGAGAGCCGTAGCCCAGCACCGCCAGCGCCGCCGCGGCCTCGCCGGCTTTGTTGCTCTGAGCGGGCATGGCAACGGCCGCACCGCTGCCGGCTTCAAAGCCGCCCTGCTCCTTGATCAGCTTGTCCTTCAGCTCCAGAATGATGCGCTGGGCGATTTTCTTACCGATTCCGGGCGCGGCGGTCAGAGCCTTCTCGTCACCCATCACCACCGCCATGGACAGCTGCTGCGGCGTCGTGGACGACAGGATGGACAGGGCAGCCTTGGGGCCCACGCCGGACACACCGATGAGCATCTTAAAACTGCGAAGCTCGCTCTGGCTGGCGAAGCCGAACATCTCCATGGCGTCCTCCCGCACGTTCAGATAGGTGTAGAGCTTGGCCCGCTCCCCTTTCTTCAGCTGAGAGAGCGTATAGTTGGTGGTGGCGCAGGCGTAGCCTACGCCGCTGCAGTCGATGACGGCCAGACCGGTTTCGATCTCCGCCACGGTGCCGTTGACATAGTAGAACATATCAGACAGTCTCCTTCACGTTGGGATCCTTGCGCCGCAGCAGACTGGTGGCACTGCGGGCGTGGCAGATGGCGATGGCCAGCGCGTCCGCCGCATCGTCGGGCCGCGGCACGGCATTCAGCTTCAGCAGGCGCCGCGTCATGTCCATGACCTGTTTTTTCTCGGCCAGACCGTAGCCCACCACCGCCTGCTTTACCTGCATGGGCGTGTACTCGTAGATGGGGACGCCCATCTTCTCCGCCGTGCAGAGGATGACGCCGCGCCCGTGGGCCACGGCGATGCCGGTGGTGATGTTCTTGCTGAAAAACAGTTCCTCGATGGCGATCTCATCCGGCTGGAACTGCCGGATCAGCTGGGTCAGATCCTGTTCGATCTGTACCAGCCGCGTGGCCAGCGGCAGCCCCGCCGATGTGTTGATGGCCCCGTATTGCAGCATCCGCACGGCGCTGCGCTCCGTCTCGATAAGGCCGAAGCCTACGATGGCCACGCCGGGGTCGATACCCAAAATGCGCATGGCGCTCCTCCACCTCTTAAACATTAGTTCTATTATAGCAAACCGACGGCAAAATAGCAACAAAAACCGCCCTGTTTTCACAGGGCGGTCTGTCGGTGCGGCGCAGTGTTTCAGGCGCGTGGATGCGCCTTGTTGTACACGTCTTTCAACTGCTTCTTGATGACATGGGTGTAGATCTGGGTGGAGGAGATATCGGCATGCCCCAGCATCTCCTGGATGGAGCGGAGGTCCGCACCGTTCTCCAGCAAATGTACCGCGAAGGAGTGGCGCAGCGTGTGGGGCGTGATGTCCTTGTTGATCTCCGCCTTCTCCTGATAGTACTTGATGATCTTCCAAAAGCCCTGACGGCTCATGCGCTCGCCGTTCATGTTGACAAACAGGGCCTGCTCGTTCTCGTCAGCGATGATGCGGGGCCGGATATCCTTCACGTAGTCCTCCAGCGCCTTGACGGCGGCAGGATACAGCGGCACGATGCGCTCCTTGTCCTTGCTCCGGCATCGGATGAAGCCTGCGGACAGGTTGATGTCACCGACGTTCAGACCGATGAGTTCCGACACGCGGATACCGGTGGCGTACAGCAGCTCCAGCATGGCGTGGTCACGGAACCCCTTCTCATCCACGCACTTGGGCTGTTCTAAGAACAGCTCCACCTCGCGGTTGGTCAGGATCTCCGGATATTTGCGCTCCACCTTCATGGCTGTCACAGCTTTGGTGGGGTTGGTCTTAACTGCGCCGGACTGCACCATGTAGCTGTAGAAGGACTTGATGGATGCGGTAGAGCGGGTCACGGTGGCGGGAGACTTCCCGCTGTGGTTCATATGGAGCAGGTACTCGTTGATGGTCTCCTTCTTCACCTTGCGGAGGTCGGCAGTACCGTTGGTGATGAGCCAGCTCTGGAATTGGGTCAGATCGCGTATGTAGGAGCTGAGGGTATTGGCGGAGGCCCTTTTCTCCTCGCTTAGATAGGCGCGGTAGGCCGCGATATAGTCCGTCATATTCCCTCACCCCTCTCCTTTTTCAGGCGATACGCGCCAAAATAAGCGCAAAAAATTTTGGTACAATGGCGCACTCCACCACCGTACCGGTCAGAAGCACAAACACACAAAACAGCAGCATCCGCCAGTTCAGCTCCGGTCTGCGGGGCCGCAGACGCGGCATGGCGCGGCACGCCTGGGCAAAACCGGCATCGGCCAGGCACAGCGTACACGGCAGCACAAACAGACACCGCAGCCCCAGAGCTGCCAGCGCCAGCAGCACACCGTCCCGTCCCAGCGCTGCAGCGAAGCAACACACGGAAAAGGACAGAAAAAAACCCTGTGCCGCACACAACAGTGGGATCAGAGCCACGCCGGCGGCACTGAGCCCGAACAAAAACGCCAGCAGCGGATACCGCAGGTAGGCTGCCGCCGCGGACAGCACGGACACAGGCTGCTGCGAGCGGCCATCCGCCAGTTGGGCGTAGCCCTGGACGTAGGCGCCCAACTGCGCCAGCGCGTCGGCGCTGATGCTCCGGCGCGCCGGATACGCCGCCGCCATACCCAGCAGGAAACAAACACACAGTATCCAAAAACGCATGTCCGACTTTACCGCCGGATGCGCCCCATTCTTACGCAGCTTCATCGGCTCACCTCGTCTTACCGTATGAGCCGGCGCGCACAAATAGACCGCGAGCGGATGTACTAAATAATATATGGCAAATCTCACAAAACCGCAAGGGCTTTCGTGCAAAAAGCCGTTTTTTGTAAATTATGCCAAAATGTTATGTAAACACAATTATGTAAACCACATAAACGAGGAGAGCGGAGGATCTCGGGAACCTGCACAATCGGCGATATGTGGTCGGGGTCGGAAAAATCGCGCACAATATATTGGCTCCGCCCCCGACGGCCCGCAGGCGGTCAGGGGCGGCCTTCCCCGTCAAGGCTTTTTAGGCGAAACGAAGAATTTCGTTATTTTAACCATGCTCTTTTTTATGTCACCGCCGTCCGTGGGCTGTGGCGCGGCGCGGCCGCTCCCCTGCTCTACGGGTCCCTGCCTGCCGCTTTCCCTTTTTCCGGCCCGGCAGCCCTGCCAGCACCGCACCGCCGAAGATGGCCCCTGTCAGCAGCGGGCCGTGTGCGGCAAAATCTGTCTCGCCGCCGATGGCCACCAGCCACACCACCGCGTACAGGCACACCGCCACCGCCAGGCTCTGGGGCAGCGGCGGAGCGCTGCTGCTGCGGATGGCGCTGCGCCCGCCGATCATCACGGCGGCGGCATAGGCGGCGCAGACCAGTGCCGACGCCGCACTCTCTCCTACCAGCCCGCGCTGGAGCATCAGAGCCGCCGCAGCCAACAGGAGCAGCAGCGTCACCACGGCCAGCAGTAACCCCTTCCACGCCGCCGCACCCAGCAGCTTCTTTACGGACATAAAAATACCTCCCCCAACATGCTTTTTTACAGCATATTCGGGAGAGGTATTATTCTATGCGGGGAAGTTACTTGCTCTCGCTGTCCTCGGTTTTCTCGGCGGGAGCCTCAACAGTCTTTTCCTCAGCCTTGTCGGCCTTCTTGTCCTTCTTGGCGGGACGCTGCTGGGCGGCGGCCTGCTCGTCCAGCGTGCCGACCTGGCCGATAGCGGACTTCAGGAACTCCACGCGGACGCGGTCCTCGCTGGTCTCGATGACCACGGTGCGGTCCGTGATACTCACGACGCGGCCGTACACGCCGCCGATGGTGGTCAGCCAGTCGCCCTTCTTCAGGGAGTTGCGCATCTCCTCGGCCTGCTTTTTCCGCTTGTTCTCGGGGCGGATCATCAGGAAGTAGAAAATGGCGATCATCAGGACGATCATCATGATCGTGGAACCCATACCGGTACCGGCGCCGGTGGTGCCGGTGGTCGATGCGTATGCGATGTCAAACATGGAACGTTACTCCTTTTTTACATAATGGCACTATTATACCGAACCTCGTCCTCTTTGGCAAGGGGTTTCACACACGTTCTGCCAATTTTTTGCTGTATGCGCCGCGGAACTCCTCGAAGCAGTCCTGATCCAGACTGTCGCGGATGCGCTGGGTCAGCTGGTTGTAAAAGTACAGATTGTGCATCACCGCCAGGCGCATGGCCAGCATCTCCTCCGCCGTGAACAGGTGCCGCAGGTAGGCGCGGCTGAAATTCCGGCACACGGGGCAGTCGCATTCAGGATCGATAGCTCCCTCGTCCAGCTTGTACTTGGCGTTCTTGATGTTCAGCGTGCCGCTCCAGGTGAACAGTTTGCCGTGGCGGGCATTGCGGGCAGGCATTACGCAGTCGAAGAAGTCCACACCGCGGGCCACGCCCTCAATGATGTTGCTGGGCGTACCCACGCCCATGAGATAGCGGGGCTTATCCGCCGGCATATAGGGCTCTACCTTCTCAATGATGTCGTACATCACATCCGTGGGCTCCCCTACCGCCAGGCCGCCGATGGCGTAGCCGTCGCAGTCCAGCTTGGCGATCTCCTGCATGTGCCAGGTCCGCAGGTCCGCGTAGGTGGCGCCCTGGTTGATGCCGAACAGCATCTGCTGGGGGTTGATGGTGTCCGGCAGCGCGTTGAGCCGGTCGTGCTCCGCTTTGCACCGCGCCAGCCAGCGCAGCGTCCGCTCGCAGCTGGCCTTGGCGTAGTCGTAGGGTGCAGGGTTCTCCACGCATTCGTCGAAGGCCATGGCAATGTCGGAACCCAGGTTGGACTGGATGCGCATGCTCTCCTCCGGCCCCATGAAAATGCGGCGGCCGTCCAGATGACTGGCAAAGGTGACGCCCTCCTCGCTGATCTTCCGCAGGCCGGCCAATGAGAACACCTGGAAACCACCGGAGTCCGTGAGGATAGGGCCGTCCCAGCGCATGAACTTGTGCAGGCCGCCCAGCTGGCGCACCACGTCGTCGCCGGGCCGCAGGTGCAGGTGATACGTGTTGGAAAGCTCGATCTGTGTGCCCAGCTGTTCCTTCAGGTCCAGTGCGCTGACGCCGCCCTTGATGGCGGCCTGGGTACCCACATTCATGAACACCGGCGTCTGTACCTCGCCGCCGTGGGCGCAGGTGAACACGCCCCGCCGCGCCTTGCCCTGTTTTTTGATGACTTTAAACATTTATGCCTCCTCCATATCATCCAGCGCCTTCTCCGCCATGCGGCGGGAGCCCAGCAGCCATACCAGGTCGCCGCGCTGGATCACGAAATTCACGTCGGGTCCGATAATGGGCAGCAGGTTCCGCTGTAACCCCAGGATCATGCAGTCATAGTTCTCTCGCAAACCGCTGTCGCGGATGGTGCAGCCCGCCAGATGATCATTCTTCGCTACGTCCAACGTGTAGGTATACAGTGCCTTCTCTCCGTTGATGTAGGCATGCAGCGTGGGCAGCTCCGCCTCCCCCGCCCCTACGGACAGCCGCAGGGAGATCAGGTTCTCCCGCTCACCCAGGACGGCCAGCCGGTCTCCCTCGCCGAGCACCGTGTCACCGGAGGGGATGTCCAGCTCCCGCTTGCCGTGGACGATCTTGATGATATTCACGCCATAGCGCCTGCCCCAGCCCAGAGCCCGCAGATCCTTCCCTGCCTCCTCCGATGGGCAGATCAGCTCCGTGACGTACAGCTTCTCGTCCAGCCATGTGGCATCGTCGCTGTCGCCGTACTTCTGCAAAAGGCGCTCATTGAAGTTGGTAAGGAACCGCGTCTCCACCGACAGGTAGGCCGACGCGAACCATCCGAAGTGCCCTGCCACCAGCACCGCCGCTGCCAGCAGCGGCAGCAGCCACAGGCTGTGGATGCCCAGCACCGTCCGGATAGGCAGGAACACGATGAGCACGATGACGAGCACGCGGATGACGCTGAGAGCGATCAGCGGCAGGCGAAAGCTGCGCTTCTTCGCCCACAGCACCGTATACTGCGGCGAATGAGCATCCAGCATGGGCCGGATGAACATGGCGATGCACAGATAGACAGCGCACAGCGTGATGGCCTTGCTGATCCACGGCACATGGATGGTTTCCCGCAGCAGCGGCAGCAGCACCGCGTCACCCAGAATCACGATGCCCAGCATCAGCACGCCATAGAATACCGTTCTTTTCACATAGCGGCGCAGGAACACGGCCCAGTCGCTGTCCTGCTCCTTGACGCTCTGCTCCTCGTCGGTGTAGCGCTCCAGCTGCTGCACCAGCTTCTGCGGCAGCAGCCTTTCAAGACCGGTGCAGATCCGATCGGCGCTCTTGATGAAGAACGGTGTGGTCAGCGTGGTGATGACCGATACAGAGATGATGATGGGATAGATGTAGTCCGCGATGACGCCCAGCGACAGACCCAGCGACGCGATGATGAACGCGAATTCGCCGATCTGCGCCAGCGAGCAGCCGCAGTAGATGGCCTGCCGCAGCGTGTGTCCCGACAGCAGCACGCCCAGCGAGGAAAACAGCAGCTTCCCCACGATGGTCACCGCGGTCAGTATCAGGATGGGCCAGATGTACTTTACCACGGCGCCGGGATCCAGCATCATACCCACAGAGATGAAGAATACCGCGCCGAACAGGTCTTTAACGCCGGAGGTCAGGTGTTCCACCCGCTCGGCGTGGACGGTGCCTGCCAGCAGCGAACCGGCCAGAAACGCGCCCAGCGCCGAGGAGAAGCCAAGCGCGTCCGCCAGAAGCACCATGCCGAAGCAGATGCCCAGCGACACGATAAGCAGCGTCTCGTCGCTCATCAGCTTGGACGCCTTGTTCAGCAGCGTAGGCAGCAGGAAGATGCCCAGCACCAGCCACAGCACCAGATACAGCACCAGCAGTCCCAGCTGCAGCGCCAGTGCGCCGCCGGAGATGGACTTACTGACGGAGATGGTGGACAGGATGATCATCATGAAGATGCCCGCGATATCCTCCATCACCAGCGTGCCGAACACCAGCTGGGCGAAGTCCGTTTTCCGGACGTTCAGTTCATCGAAAGCCTTGATGATGATGGTGGTGGACGACATGGACAGCATGCCGCCCAGGAAGATGCTGTCCATGGTGCCCCAGCCCATAAGCTGTCCCACGGCGAAGCCCATGGCCAGCATGCCGCCCACCTCCACCAGCGCTGTGATGATGGCGGTGCCGCCCACGCTGGCCAGCTTGTGGAGGTTGAACTCCAGTCCCAGGCAGAACATCAGGATGATGATGCCGATCTCGCTCCATGTGGACACTGCCTCGATGTCAGCCAGCGAGAAGAATAACGGCATATAGGGGCCGATGAGAAACCCTGCCAATATATAGCCCAGCACCAGCGGCAGATTCAGCTTTTTGAAGATAACGGTGATGACACCGCCGGTCAGCAGGATAACGGCGAGGTCAGAAACGAGATCCGGCAAATGCACCCGAAGTCCTCCTTTCCCTTTTAGTGGATAAACATCGCATCGCCAAACGAGAAGAACCGGTAACGCTGCTCCACGGCCTCCTTGTAGGCGGACAGCACATGCTCCCGTCCCGCCAGCGCAGATACCAGCATGATGAGGGTGGACTCCGGCAGGTGGAAGTTGGTGACCAGCGCGTCCATCACCTTAAAGCGGTAGCCCGGGTAGATGAAGATGTCCGTCCAGCCGGCGCTGGCCCGCATGGTGCCGTCCTCCGCCGCCTGAGACTCCACGGTGCGGCAGCTGGTGGTGCCCACGCAGATAACGCGGCCGCCGCTGCGCTTCGTCTCGTTGATAAGATCCGCCGTCTCCTGCGGGATAACGCAGTATTCGCTGTGCATGGCGTGGTCGGTGATCTCCTCCTCCTTCACAGGGCGGAAGGTCCCCAGTCCCACATGTAGTGTAACGTAGCCCACCTTTACACCCATTTGCTGAACACGCTCCAGCAGCTCCGGTGTGAAATGCAGGCCCGCAGTAGGTGCGGCGGCGGAGCCGTTCACCTTGGAGTAGACGGTTTGATACCGCTCCCTATCCTGCAGTTCCTCCTTGATGTAGGGCGGCAGCGGCATCTTGCCCAGCCAATCCAGCACCTCCAGGAAAATGCCCTCGTAGGAAAAGCGCACCAGTCGATTGCCGTCCGGCAGCTCCTCCGCGATCTCTGCCGTCAGCTCGCCATCGCCGAAGGTGACCTTGGCGCCGGTGCGCAGCTTCTTCCCCGGCCGCACCAGACACTCCCACACGTTGCTGCCGCGGTCGATGAGCAGCAATATCTCGCACACGCCGCCTCCAGGCACGCGATGACCCAGCAGCCGCGCCGGCAGGACGCGGGAATTGTTCAGAATCAGGCAGTCGCCGGGCCGCAGGTACTCCGGCAGGTCAAAGAAGTGCCGGTGCTCTGTGGCACCGGTCTCCTTATCCAGCACCAGCAGCCGTGAGGCGTCCCGCTGAGGGATGGGGGTCTGGGCGATAAGCTCCGGCGGCAGGTCAAAATAAAAATCATGGGTCTTCATAGGCATACCACACATTCTTTCATATAGTAACATCTTATTATAGTATAAAATCTCGCGCCGTTCAACCACTTTCTGCGGCCTTACGTCCCGAAACGCTCCAAAGGCTGCGGCTTCGCCGCAGCCTTTGAGGTAGTAACATTTTATGCGCAGATGACCGGCTCTATCACACCAGAACGGCGCGGTGGAATACCTTTTTGCCCTTCTTGATAATGACGCCGTCGCCGGTGAACTGCTCGCAGCCGAAGGTGGTCTCGATGGCGGACACCTTCTGGTCGTTGACTGCCACGCCGCCCTGCTGTACCAGACGGCGTGCCTCGCCCTTGGAGGCGGCCAGCCCGCACTTCACCAACAGCGTCAGCACGTCGATGGCGCCGCCGCCGAAGTCGTCGTTGGTCAACTCGGTAGTGGGCATGTGCTCGGTGTCACCGCCGCCGGAGAACAGTGCCTTGGACGCGGCGCGGGCCTTCTCGGCCTCGTCCTCGCCGTGGACCAGCTTCGTCAGCTCGTAGGCCAGGATGTCCTTGGCTTCGTTGAGCTGCGCGCCCTCCCAGTTGGACATCTTATCGATCTCCTCCAGCGGCAGGAATGTCAGCATGCGGATGCACTTAAGCACGTCGGCGTCGTCGATGTTGCGCCAGTACTGATAGAACTCGAAGGGGCTGGTCTTGTTGGGATCCAGCCACACGGCGTTGCCGGCGGTCTTGCCCATCTTGT
>OHAF01000627.1_pt1 | contig 37470 bp, 35 predicted proteins | sample 1577041 | NCBI WGS metagenome assembly OHAF01 (sample SAMEA3541495, study PRJEB24748) | human gut metagenome | biome: human gut; feature: human-associated habitat; material: faeces | place: China | collected 2012
TTTGACCCTTTTGGCGGCTCTTGCCGTCGGCGCTGCGGCAGGCTTTGTTACGGGCTTTATACATGTGCGTCTCAAGGTTCGCGACCTGCTTGCGGGAATTATTACCATGACGGCGCTTTTTTCCGTAAATCTGCAAATAGCCGGCTCGAACCTTTCGGTTGCAAGAAGCATTGACACGGTGTTCACTGCCGCACCCACCATGGCGCTTTTCGGCTCGCTTTCGCTTATTACGAGAAAGCTTATAGTATCAATTATAATAATGCTAATCTGCAAAATACTGCTTGATTTGTATTTCAAAACCAAAAACGGCTTTCTGCTCCGTGCGGTCGGCGATAACAGTGCGCTTGTAACCACACTCGCAAAGGATATGGGCAGAGTCAAAATAATCGGTCTTGTAATATCAAACGCATTGGTAGCGCTTTCGGGTGCGGTGGTATGCCACGAGCAGCGCTCTTTCTCGGCCATGATGGGAACGGGACAAATGGTTTTTGGCTTGGCGGCGGTAATTATAGGCACTACCCTATTCAGAAAAATGAGCTTTGTAAAGGGCACAACGGCAGTGACGGCAGGCAGCGTAATTTACAAAGCATGCATACAGATTGCAATCAGCCTCGGTCTCCCCGCAAACCTCTTGAAGCTTATAACAGCGGTGCTGTTTCTGGTGATACTGGTTATAGGAAATTTTGAGAAAGGCTCGGTGAAAAAGAATGTTAGAGCTTAAACATATTTCCAAAATATATAACCCCGGACTTGTTACCGAAATGTGCCTTTTTGACGATTTCAACCTGACCGTAAAGGACGGCGAGTTTGTATCGGTCATAGGCAGCAACGGCAGCGGAAAGACCTCAATGCTCAATATTATATGCGGAAGTATTCCCGTGAACGGCGGAGAGGTACTTATAAACGGCAAATGTATAAACCGCCAGAAGGATTTTGAGCGCTACTCGCATATAGGCAGGGTCTATCAAAACCCGGCTATGGGAAACTGCCCCAATATGACGATACTTGAAAATATGTCACTTGCCGACAATAAAGGCAAGCCCTTCGGGCTCTCGTTTGCACTTAATAAAAAGCGCTTTGATAATTACAGAGAACAGTTAGCGTCTTTAGGACTGGGGCTTGAGGATAAACTGCATGTTAAAATGGGGTCGCTTTCGGGAGGTCAGCGACAGGCGGTATCGCTGCTTATGGCTACCATGACCCCGATAGATTTTCTGATTTTGGATGAACACACTGCGGCGCTCGACCCTAAAACCGCCGAAATTATAATGGAGCTTACCGACAAGGTAGTAAAGGAAAAAAATCTCACCGCCATAATGGTAACTCATAATCTGCGCTATGCGGTCGAGTACGGCTCACGGCTTTTAATGATGGATAAAGGACATATAATACTCGATAAATCCGGCTTTGATAAGAAAAACGCCTCGGTTGACGATATTCTTGAAATTTTCAACCGAATAAGCATTGAATGCGGCAACTGATCCGCTTTAAGTATCTCTAAAAGGGACGGCCCACCGAAGTATGCCAGGCTTCGGTGGGCCGTCTTTTTTATTGCTCAATTGTTTATTTAATGCCTGCTGAACAATTCAAAAGTACCTTAACCAAGCATGTTGGTATAAACTTTTGAATTGTTCAAGTGCAAGGTTTTTTCGCAAAATTGCGCAAAAACCTTGCACTTTAAAAAGAATCACATTTTGATTCTTTTTAAAATCAGGCGACAATCAATGGATACTGACGGTCAAAACAAAGGTTTTGACCCATAAAATCGAGATTTTAACTCGATTTTATATAATTGCATTTGCTAATGCAATTATTCAGTAGACATTATTTATCAAAGCCGGGGTTGAATGCATAAAAGTTTTTGCAGTCAAGCCTGTCGGTCGTAAGACGAAGCGCCTCGCCGAATCGCTGGTAATGCACCACCTCTCGCTCGCGTAAAAACTTCAGCGGATCCGTTATATCCGGATCGTCTATGAGCCTCAACAGATTATCATATGTCACGCGCGCCTTTTGCTCTGCCGCCAGATCCTCGTGCAGATCGGTTATAACATCGCCCTTCGACTGATAATATGTCGCCGTCCACGGCACACCGTTTGCCGCCGCCTGATACACACCGTTTGTATGACTTACAAAATACGGTGCAAAGCCGCTCGCATTGATTTCCTCCGGCGTGAGGTTTCTTGTCAGCTGATGCACCATGGCGCATATCATTTCCATGTGCGCCAGTTCCTCGGTTCCAATATCGGTAAGCATACCCTTAACCTCATTATAGGGCTGACCGTAGCGCTGCGTCAAATACCTTAAAGCCGCAGACGCTTCGCCGTCCGCACCCCCGTATTGTTCCATAATTATTTGCGCATACTTGGGATTTGGTTTTTTAATATTAACAGGGTATTGCAGTTTTTTCTCATAGCTCCACATAATTTTCAGCCCTCCGCACCAAAGTCGTTATCCCACGGCCAGGGGCCGTCTGTCCATTTCCAGCTGCCCTCTGCCGGAGCATCGGCGGCGGTTATTATTAAATCGCCGAACTTTTCACGGTATTCGTCCGCAACGGCGGCGCGTTTTTCACGATACTCGCGCATAAGCTCAAGCGCTTTTTCGCTTTCGGGGTGCGAATCGAGAAAAAGGGTCAGCTCGTATATCGCGAAATCCAGCTCATAAAGCCTGCGCCTTAATTTCATTTTTTCATTCATTTGCGCATACCTCCCAAAAACGGCTTATCAAGCTCGGGAAAAAGCGTTCCCGCGCAGAATGCCTTTTCAAGCGGATAAACCTCGCCGCCCGACGGCTGCATATTGATAAAAACCATGGTAAGCGAATCGGCGCAGTCGGTATTCACACTGTCTCTCCGAACGGCTCTTTGAGACGCGCTCATACAGCCGCATTTTTCGTAAAAATCCGCCGTATTGAATTGTTTCTCCATTTCGGTATTCTCCTTTTTTGAATTAGGATTTTGTCCTATAACATTTTATTTGCCGCGGCAATCGATTGTTACAACGACGCGCATTAAGATTTTATTAAGATTTTTAAAATAGAGTTAATAAAAAAATAATTTTATTCTATATGTATTGTAATCGCTTGACTGATTATATATAATTAGTGTAATTGGGCTAAATTTGTTATTTTTATAACAATCAATTTTAAAAACTACTTTTTACCCTTGGAGGAGGTGCTTTGTTTTGTCAAATGTTGTAGATAATCTGTATGTGATCGGCATGGGTCTCGGCGTTGTTTTCATAGGATTGATTTCCATAATCATTCTCTGTTATATTATAGGTGCCATATGTATGTCGTCCGGTAAAAAGGAGGAGACCGCAGCGGTCTCTGCTCCTGCAGCTGCTCCCGCACCCGCACCGATAGAAAACCGTCAGGAAATTATTGCGGCGGTATCTGCCGCCCTTGCGGAGGAAATGGGAACCGATATTTCCGCAATCAGAATTTTGTCCTTCAAAAAAATTTAAGAAAAAGGTGTTAAAAATGAAAAAATACAATGTAACCGTAAACGGTACCGCATACGAAGTAACTCTTGAGGCTGTTGCCGCCTCCGAGGTAAAAGCCCCCCCCGCTCCGGCTGCTGCTCCCGCCGCAGCACCTGCACCCACTCCCGCCACTGCTCCCGCCGCTGCTCCCGCAGCCCCTGTTTCGGGTGGTAAGGAAACTGTTTCAAGCCCGATGCCCGGCAATATTTTAGCCGTAAATGTTGCAAACGGAGCCGCTGTTAAAAAGGGTGACGTGCTTATGATTCTTGAAGCTATGAAGATGGAAAACGAAATCATGTCCCCCTGCGACGGAACAATTCTTTCGGTTAATGTTACAAAGGGCGCATCGGTTGAAACCGGCGCTGTTCTCTGCGTTATCGGTTAACGGTTGGGAGAATTGACATATGGATAAAATAATTGATTTTGCCAAAACAACAGGCTTTTATATGCTGTTCGGCAATTTGAAGGAGAACTGGACTTCGCTTGCGATGATTCTTATTTCTCTGTTCCTTTTGTACCTCGGCATTAAAAAACAATTTGAGCCGCTGCTGCTCGTAGGCATAGCCTTCGGCATGCTGCTCACAAACCTTACCGCGTTTACCGGTGCGGACAATGCCATGTACCACACCGAGCTTTGGACGCAGTTTATGGATGAAAGCTCCGAATTTTACCACAGCTACGGTTATATAATGTCAAACGGCGGCTTGCTCGATTTTCTTTATATCGGCGTTAAGACCTGCATTTACCCCTGCCTTATATTTATAGGTATAGGCGCAATGACCGACTTTGAGCCGCTTATCGCAAGCCCGAAATCGCTGCTTTTGGGCGCTGCCGCGCAGGTTGGTATATTCGTTACATTTATCGGCTGCTTAGCGCTTGCCTTCCCGGCGGAGGCTGCCGCTTCGATAGGCATTATCGGCGGTGCGGACGGTCCTACCGCCATTTACACCACCTCAAAGCTTTACCCGAACCTTTTAGGCCCGATAGCGGTCGCCGCTTATTCGTATATGGCGCTGGTGCCTGTTATTCAGCCGCCCATTATGAAGCTGCTCACCACAAAGAAGGAGCGCGCTATAGTGATGAAGCCGCTGCGCAGAGTAAGCAAAACGGAAAAAATAATTTTCCCGATTGCGGTAACCATATTCGTTGCTCTGCTTGTTCCCTCGGCTACTCCGCTTGTTGGCTGCTTAATGCTCGGTAACCTTTGGAAGGAATCAGGCGTTTGCGAGCGTCTTTGCAAGACCGCGCAAAACGAGCTTATGAATATCGTAACAATATTCCTCGGAATCTCCGTAGGCGCTACCGCAACGGCAAAGGCGTTCCTCAATATGCAGACCATTAAAATACTCTGCATGGGAATAGTGGCTTTCGCACTCGGTACTGCGGGCGGCGTTCTGCTTGCAAAGCTTATGAACCTGTTCACAAAGAAGAACAAGATAAATCCGCTTATCGGCTCTGCCGGCGTTTCCGCCGTTCCTATGGCGGCGCGCGTTTCGCAGTCGGTCGGTCAGAAGGAGAACCCTGCCAACTTCCTGCTCATGCACGCCATGGGGCCGAATGTTGCGGGCGTTATAGGCTCTGCTATTGCGGCGGGCGTTCTTATTTCGATTTTCGGTTAATCGGAGGAAATTTAAATGGAAGAAAAGAAATTATATATAACCGATACCATTCTTCGCGACGCGCACCAGTCACAGGCGGCTACGCGCATGCGCATTGAGGATATGCTCCCGGCGCTTGAGCAGCTTGATTCGGTGGGATACTGGAGTCTTGAATGCTGGGGCGGCGCTACTTTTGACGCGTGTATGCGCTTTTTGAACGAGGACCCGTGGGAGAGGCTTCGCACCCTTAAAAAGCATATGCCCAACACCAAGCTGCAAATGCTTCTGCGCGGGCAGAACCTGCTCGGCTACAAGCACTATGCGGACGATGTGGTTGATATGTTCGTTAAAAAGTCGATCGAAAACGGCATTGATGTCATCCGTATTTTCGACGCGCTCAACGATACGCGCAATATGGAACAGGCAATGAAGAGCTGTAAAAAATACGGCGGAATATGCGAGGCTGCCATAAGCTACACCGTAAGCCCCGTTCATAACGAGGAATACTTTGTTGAAATGGCAAAGACCCTTGAAAAAATGGGTGCGGATGTTATCTGCATTAAGGATATGGCTAACCTTCTGCTCCCCTATAATGCATATTCCCTTGTTAAAAAACTCAAGGAAAATGTTAATGCTCCAATTCATCTGCACACCCACAACACCACCGGCACGGGCGATATGACCTACCTTATGGCGGCGCAGGCGGGCGTTGATATTGTTGATACCGCGCTTTCTCCCCTTGCAAACGGTACCTCGCAGCCCTCTACCGAGGCACTTGTGGCGACGCTTCAGGGCACCCCGCGCGATACCGGGCTTGACCTTATGAAGCTTAGCGAAATAGCGGCGCATTTCCGCAAGGTTGCAGATAAGCTTAAAGCCGAGGGTATACTTGACCCAAAGGTACTGAATGTTGATACCAAGACCCTTATTTATCAGGTTCCCGGCGGAATGCTTTCAAACCTTTTGTCTCAGCTCAAGCAAGCCAACGCCGAGGATAAATACTATGACGTTTTGGCAGAGGTACCGAGGGTAAGAGAGGATTTCGGCTATCCCCCGCTTGTAACCCCCACCAGTCAGATAGTAGGCACACAGGCTGTGCTTAATGTGCTTTCGGGCGAGCGCTACAAGATGATTACAAAAGAATCAAAAGGACTTCTGCGCGGCGAATACGGCAGACTGCCCGGCAAGGTAAACGAAGAGGTTCGCAAAAAGGCTATCGGCGACGATAAGGTTATAACCTGCCGCCCCGCAGACCTTTTAAAGCCCGAGCTTACCGAGTACGCAAAGGAAATGCGCGATAAGGGCATAGGCAAATCGGAAGAGGATGTATTAAGCTACGCACTGTTCCCGCAGGTTGCCGAAAAGTTCTTTGCGGTAAGGGATAAGAAGACTCCCTCAAATATTGATGAAAACGGCGTTCGTCAGCTTGTTGTTGAGGACTTGTCCGTTTGAGATTTTTAAATATGCTGTCGCTGATATGCGACAGCATATTTTCACATCATAATAAACAGCATAAGCATTTCTTTAACCTGTTCGTTTATTTGCGCAGCGTCCGCTGCGGGCAGCGGGTTTTTGCCAAGCCCCAATTCGATTGTAAACCCCGGGCGGCAAAATTCGGTTATAAACCAATCCTTAAACCCGCCGCCGTCGGCAATGCCCGTTGGCACGTCAAGCGCGTAGCCCGATGACGATGAATTTTTAAGTGTGGAAAAAATACCGCTTGAAAAGGCAGTTGAAATGATACTTTCCGGCGAGATTACCGACGCAAAAACCCAAGCGGCGGTTTTAAAGCTAAAGCTTTTAAAGGACAGCGGGAAACTTTAAAAAGGCTTGATTTTTCACTGATATTAGTATAATATATCTTTAAGACTCACTTTGAAGGGAAGATGACAATGCCCATAATTTACGACAGCCAAAACAAAACCTTTAAACTTGATACAGCTACCTCAAGCTATATTATTAAGATATATGATGAAAACTATATACTTAATTTATATTACGGGGCAAAAATACCCGATACATATGTACCCGACCGCGAATGTGTTTCGCCTAACGCCTCATTCAGCCCGGCTAATCCCGTAATAGGCGAACACGGCTTTTCGCCCGACAGCGCCCCTATGGAGTACGGTACAAACGGTGCGGGGGATTTCAGAATTTCGGCACTTGCCATCAGAAATTCAAACGGTGACAGTGTGACCGATATTCGCTATACAGGGCACAAAATATATAAAGGAAAGCCGGAAATACCCGGTCAGCCCTCAACCTATGCAAACAGTGAGGACGAGGCGGAAACCTTAGAGCTTTACGCCGAGGACGCCGTTACAGGACTTAAAATTACCCTTTATTATACCGTTTTTGAAAATTACGGGGTTATGACCCGCCGCGTGCGCGCCGAAAACAATGGCGATGGCATATTGGAGCTTGAAAGAATTTTCAGTCTCTGTCTTAACCTGCCCTCAATGGATTATGACCTTATCACCCTTTACGGCAGGCACGCAAAGGAGCGCAATATTGAGCGCAAAGCCCTTGCGCACGGCGTTCAGGGGGTTGAAAGCAAGCGCGGCGTATCAAGCCACTGCCAAAACCCCTTTGCGGCTTTAGCAGGCAAAAATGCCGATGAGAATAATGGCGAGGTTTACGGCTTTAACCTTGTTTATTCAGGCAATTTTTCTGCACTTTGCGAATGTGACTTTAATTATACCTCCCGCTTTATTATGGGTATTAACCCGACTGATTTCGGCTGGAGGCTGCAAAAGGGCGAATGCTTTGATACACCCGAGGCGGTTATGGTATACACCGAAAACGGCATAGGCGAAATGAGCCGAATTTTCCACCGTTTTTACAATAATAACCTTATACGCGGCAAATATAAAACCGAAAAGCGCCCGCTGCTTATAAACAGCTGGGAGGCGGCGTTCTTTAATTTTGACGATGAAAAGCTTGTGAATTTTGCAAAAGAGGCTAAAAAGCTCGGCATTGAAATGCTGGTTATGGACGACGGTTGGTTCGGCAGGCGCAACGATGATAAATCATCCCTCGGAGATTGGTATGTAAACGAGGAAAAGCTTAAAGGCGGGCTTTCCTCCCTAATAGAGCGTGTAAATGCTGAGGGGTTGAAATTCGGCATATGGTACGAGCCTGAAATGATTTCGCCCGATTCCGATTTATTCCGTGCTCACCCCGATTGGCATGTTCATGTTGATAACAGAGTACCAATGCTTGGCAGGAATCAGTATGTCCTGGATTTTTCACGCGAGGATGTGCGCGAGAATATCTGTCAGCAGATGTATGATGTGCTTTCAAAGAACAAAATTGACTATTTAAAGTGGGATTTCAACCGTAATATTTCGGACGCGGGTTCGGCACTTTTGCCGCCCGACCGCAAAAAAGAGTTTTTTCACCGCTTTATTTTGGGTACATACGAAATAATGGATAGGCTGACCAAAGCCTTCCCGAATATTCTTTTTGAAAACTGCTCGGGCGGCGGCGGACGCTTTGACCCCGCTATGCTTTACTATTCGCCGCAGATTTGGGCAAGCGATAACACCGACCCGATTGAACGGCTGTATATTCAGTTCGGTACATCTATGTGCTACCCCTCCTCTACCATGGGTGCGCACGTTTCTGCCTGTGACAGAACAGGCTACAAGACTAAAGGTAATGTGGCGCTTTGGGGCACATTCGGCTATGAGCTTGACCCATTAAAGCTTACCGATTCCGACCGCGAAATAATAAAGGAGCAGGTAAAGCTTTACCACAATACCTACGATTTAATAAGAAACGGCGATTTATACAGGCTGGTATCTCCCTTTGAAAACCCATACCGTGCGGTTTGGGAGATAGTATCGCCCGATAAATCCCGCGCTATGTTAACGGTGGTTACAATGCGCGGAGAATGTGCTCCGCATACAATAGTTAAATTGAGGGGGCTTGAGCCGCAAAGGTATTACCGAAATGAGAAAACCGGCGAGACCTATTCGGGCGCATTGCTTATGAACGCCGGGCTTAACCTTACCTACACCGCAAATAACGACGGCAGCAGTGAGTTGCTGATCTTCACAGCGATTTAAAGAAAAACAGAGCAAAAAATAATCCCCCTTATTCGAGGTGGGATTATTTTTTGCTGCAAAGTGTATGTATACTGTAATATTATTCAGCCGACGTTATAATCAGGTCGCCGCTTACCGTGTCTGTTTCAAAATCGGCAGAGCCGTCGCCGCAAACACGGCGATTTTTGCTTTCGGAAACAGTGGGCAGCCCGCAGCTTATATCACCGCTTACGGTATCGGCTTTAAGCGTGAAGCCGCTGTTTTTGGGTATTGTAAGTCTTATATTACCGCTTGTGCTGTCGCAATCCAGCTTTTTAAGCGGTGTGGCGGAGCTTACGGTCACATCTCCCGAAACACTGTCGCTTTCAAGCTCTGTAAATTCTCCGGCGGCTTTTATACTGCCGCTTACCGTATCAATATCAAGCTTCTCTGTTTTGATATTTTTCAAATTTGCGCCGCCGCTTACGGTGTCAATTTCTATTTTATCGCTCGCCGAAATGCCGGTAATAGTTACCTCAGCCGATACCGAATCGGACGTGACGGCTTTTAGCCCTTCCGCCACGTTTGACGGAATTTTAACCGTAAGCGTTTTTTTCGGAGTTTGTTTCAACCCAAATCGCATACCTGCCGCCATTTGCTGAATTTTTAAAACACCGTCCTCCACGCGCCAGCGGAGTTTATTCTCTTTTTCCGCAACCTCGGTTTCACTTATAACGGTATCCTCGCCGTCGTATGACTCAATATTTATTTTTCCGTTTGTCCAGTTCACCTTAATGCTATGAAATTCATCGGTCACCGTTCCGCCGCCCACATTGTAACGGGCGGAATTTTTATATGTTACTCCGATAATGCCGGACGACCAATCCCCCGTAAAAAACGAGGAGGGAGAGGAGCTAATACCGACTACCAGCAAAGAAGTAAGTAAAACAGCTACCAGCGACCATATTATTATTCTTGCAATTGCGTTTCGTTTCATTATGCGCACCTCATCTCTTTAAATCGAAAACCGCTCTTACTATATTGGAGACCGCGCCGCCGATTATGAAAATAAGCCAGCTTATATACCAAGCCCCGGTTAAAAAGCTTATAACAAAATACGCCGTTAAGGTAAGCGCCCAAACAGCGCCGTTTACAGCCCCCATAAGCGAGCGGTCCTCGTTTTTTTCGCGGTTCCATTTTTTGAAATCCTCAACCACCGTGTCGTCGGTCGGCATATATTCAAGCCTCATCCCGCTGCGATAAATAATAAGCGCCGTGGCAACCGCCGCTATAACAAACATTGAAACAATGCCGAAAACCTCGTTTACGCCTATTTCATCGCAAATTATAACCGGCACAACGCAAAGTATGTAAAGCGCCACAGCAACCGCTAAAAGCAGCGTGCGTTTATTTTGATTTTTCCGTATTTCCTCGCGTGAGTAGCCCGATGACGCTACCGGGGCTATAATGCTGTCAATCAGGTGGTCAACGTCCCCTATTCCGGCAATGGCGATATTATAAGCCGCCTCGTCACTCTTGCCCTCCGCCTTTAAATCGTTGTAGCGGTCAATGGTGTTTTGCAGTATTTCCTCCTTTATTTCCACCGCCTGGCGGGTTTGCGGTGCGTTTTTAAAAAGCTCCTCTATGTGTTCACGCAGTTTTTCATTCATTTTTATTTTCCTCCGTTTCAATAAGCTCGTCAATAATCTTTTTCGCCGTTTCCCATTCCGCAATAAGTGAACTGCATTTATCTATGCCGGTGGGGGTTATGTGGTAGTATTTTCTGCGGGCGCCCGTGCCCTCGGCACCCCAGTAGGAGTTTATACAGCCGCCGTCTTCAAGGCGCTTGAACGCAGTATACAGCGTCGCCTCGTTAAGCTCGTACCTGCCGCCCGACGCCGATTTTATTTTTTTATTTATTTCGTAGCCGTAGCTGTCGCGCAGCAGCAGCGCCGATAAAATTATCGTGTCGGTGTGTTCCCTTATAATATCGCTTGCGATAGACATATCCTCATCTCCTTAATGTATATAATAACTAAAAATACCTTAAAAGTCAAGGTATTTTAAAAATAAAAATTCAAACGCCGCCGTTTTTATGGCAAGCGTTTGATTTTTTGTTTTTATAGGAACAAAAGAAATTACGGTCTATATATAATATATAACTTTAGTTCGAGTCCGTGTGGTAAGTCAGCAATAAATTCTCATACAAAAAATGGAACTTAATTTCAAGAAATATATGCTTCCTCGGTTCAAGTCCTTTTAGTCGAACATTCTATAGGGTTTTATGCCTTAAAATTATCTTTTGAAATTTGCTCCTAAAACAGCGAAAAACCCTTGATTTAACAAGGTTTCCATAAAGACACCTTTGTTAATCGGGGAGCCAACGGACAGGTGATGTGTATGCGTTGCCTGTCCGTTGGCTTTTTTCGTTATAATCCGGCTGTATTGCCGATATAACGGAAATAAATATCAATTTGCTGTTCGGTGTTTTGCTTGAACCGCTCATGCCTCTCGTGAATGACTATCTTTGAAACGAAGGTGTGCAGGATTTCGGGTGTAAGCTCGGTTATGCGCGCATACTTTTTAGCGAGTCCTATGAACTTATCCACATCGCTTGCCGCCTGCTGCAAATTTTGTATTTGCTTTTCCAACTCCGGCAGCTTGGCATCTATGCTCTTTTGCTCATCCGTATAGCCGCAGGACAGCATACGGAACTGCTCGTTGTTTATCCTGCCGAGGACATTGTCCTCATACAGCCGCTTGAACAATGTATTAAGCTCCGACGTTCTTTTAGACAATCTTTCATATTCACGCTGCTTGGCGTTAAGCTCCCGTCGGTTTTCCGAGGAGCTTTTTTTGTTGATGAATTCCGCAAACTGCCGTTCTTTTGTTCTTGCCGTGTAAGTAATACGGCGCAGTTCCTCCAAGAGAATCTCATCCAGTACCACCTCACGGATTCTGTGCGGCGTGCATTTATCTTTTGCATTATTGCGGTAATGCGAGCAGTTGAAGGAATAGCTTTTCGGATCGTCCGCACGCTTGTGATTAAAATACAATTTCGAGCCGCAGTCAGCACAGAACAGAAGACCGGAATACTTGCTTGTTTCACCTGTGCTTGTCGGTCGGCGCTTACCATGACGCAGTTTTTGCACGGTTTCCCAAGTTTGCATATCAATTATCGGTTCGTGCGTATGTTCAAAACGGATATGCTCGGACGGATCACGCTTCATCTTACGCTTGTCCTTGTACGACGGCACGGTAAACCGACAGTTAACGGTGTTGCCGATATAATCCTCTCTCAAAAGGATATCCGCAACCGTTTTGCGTTCCAGTCATACGGTCTGTCGGCATCAAGCGCCGTAACCGCTGTTCCGGATTTGCGGTATTCATACATCACGGGCGTCAGTATCTGCAATTCTTTCAGCCGGTTTGCGATCATCGTCGGACCGAGTCCCGCAACGCACATGGAAAAGATTTTTTGAACCACCGGCGCCGTTTCCTCATCCACAATAATATGATTTTTATTGTTCGGGTCTTTAACATAACCGTAAGGCGGTCTTGAACCGATGCGTTCTCCTTTTTCCGCCTTTGCCCGTTTTACGGCACGGATCTTTTTGCTTGTATCCCTCGCAAACCATTCGTTGAATAAATTTTTGAACGGGGCAAACTCATTTCCGTCCGTATACATTGAATCGAAATTATCATTGACGGCGATATATCTCACATTGTTTTTAGGAAAGTATATTTCGGTATATGAACCCACTTCAATATAATTTCTTCCGAGTCTGGACAGATCCTTTGTTATGATGACTCCGATTTTTCCGTCCTCAATCAGATTGAGCATACGGCGAAAGGCAGGTCTTTCAAAATTCACTCCGCTGTAACCGTCGTCCGCAAACACCTCTGTGTTTTCAAAGCCGTTTTCTTTTGCGTATTTTTCAAGGATCATTTTTTGGTTGACAATGCTGTCGCTGTCGCCCTGCCGCATATCCTCTTGGGACAGTCGGCAGTACAGAGCAGTTATTTTTTGGCTTGACTGTATCATGTTTACCTCCTTGTTTTCAGCCAAACCGATTGAGAGCTGCGGAAAATTTCCGCAACCTCAATATACTCTCAATCGGTTGAAAAGTCCAGACGATTTTTAAGAAACCTTACCGTCCTGCATTTCCATTCCGAGAAGGTATCGGATACCGTTGTCAACCGTATTTTGCGGCTCAATTTCAAAGCAGGAATTGACAATATAGTTCATTCGACCGATCCGATATTTTTTGCTCTGCACTATTTTATTTCCCGAGACACTGTGAAATGTCCTTCGCTGCAGACACCTGAAAGTTTTAGAATCAAACTCATCGTCCGATTCTAGTTTTATATTACTTTCCGGCAGAAGTTTGAGCTTTTCCATCATGTTTTTGAAATCGTTTTTATCTGTATTTTCCATAGATTCCTTTCCGCCGTAAGGCTGTTCGGTATTTTTACATTCCGCCCATAACAGGACCGGAATTTTTCTTTTTATGTCGCTGTTTTCGCTGTAAAAAGTGCAACCCCTAAATCAGCGAGACTTAAATTCAAGCAACCCCTAAACCGTAGTTTTATAAGCAGCTTCAAAATATCGCACACAGCCCCTAGCAGTCGGCGTTGCCGTCCGCCGTAAGCCGCCGAGGGGAAGCAGCGCAACCCCTCGGCTTTCTCCTGCTTATTTTCGTACCGCTGCGATTTTTTGCGGAATAAGGCGTAATTCCTCAAAAACAACGGCTGATTTATGCAGAACTTTCTTTTTCACGGCAGAAAAGAAAAAAGGGGCGTACACGCCGTTTACAGCGCCGTATTTTGCCTTTGTGCGGTTTGTTCGGGTGTTTACTCTGTTTTCCGTTTGCTTGGCGTACAGGGCGTTTTCTGCAGCTGTTTCGGCAGAGAAAGAGTTTGCCGTCTTATTTCTTTTTCTGCTGTAATATATACTCAGTGGGTTTAGTTCTATGGGTATAGTTCTGCGATACCTTTTCTTACACCACCCTGTACGAAAAAATTACACTACCGAAACAACTTGACCGTGTAAGCGTTGCTTGAACCGTCCTGTCTGCTGCGTTTTTTCTTTTTTACAAGCCCTGCTTTTTCAAGACTTCGGATCGCTGCGTCCACCGTCTTTTTGTCAATACAGCATTCCTCGGCGATCAGCCGCCGTGACGGAAAGCAGACACCGTTTTTATCGCTGTGTTTAACAAGGCAGCCGTAGACGGCGTAATCTCTCGGCTTTAATCGGTAGTCACTTATGCGGTTTGAGATGATTGAAAACTTTTCTGTCACTTTTTCCTCCTTGAAATTTTCTTTTTGCATGGCCGCAATCATATCTGCACCAACTCCTTTCAAACGGTTATGTAATTTTGCCCTCTACTTTTCATGGCAAAAACTTATGCGGTTGAGCGCCTGAAAAACAAAGAATTTACAGGATGTTCAAATTTCTGCGAAGGGGATTACTCACAAAAAGAAAACAGGCAAAGGATTGTGATATCCTCTGCCTGCTGCAGTCTGTATTTTTGAAACAGAAACTGGATCGTGTGATCCCGTTTCCAATGATTTTACCTTGCTACGGTTCTAATTCCGGTGTCGGCTCGTACACTTCCATCATCAGCCGCGATGCAAATCGAAATCCGTTTGTGAACGCTTGTAGCTCATGCCGGTCGTAATTTCTACATCCGTTTTTTTAATTTGTTTGAACAGAGCCTTTTGCTGTTCTGTGAAAGTGGCTCTGAGCTTTGTTTCAAGCCGCACAACGGTTACAAACGATCCGCCTTTGTCTGTGCCGTTTGCTATGCTCTGCGCTGTTTTTTTAAAGAATGAGCGCCTTAATGCAATCTTAATACAGAGTGCCGAATCATTACACCGTTTTTTTATATTTCACGGTATACTCTTTGTAAACAAGTAGAAACAGGAGAAGTATATATGCCTAAAATTACACATAGAAAAAAGCGGCTGTCATCCTTTAAGCTGATCGTTTTGGGCTTTGCCGGCGTCATAGTGCTTGGAGCGCTGATATTGATGCTGCCGTTTTCATCGACTGCCGGAGTTGTTACGCCGTTTCACGAGGCGCTGTTCACATCGACCTCCGCCGTTTGCGTTACGGGGCTGGTCGTGCAGGATACGGGCAGTTATTGGTCCGCTTTCGGGCAGACGGTAATACTGCTGCTGATTCAGATAGGCGGGCTCGGTGTTGTGACAGTTGCGGCACTTTTCGCTATGCTGTCCGGCAGAAAAATATCGCTGATGCAGCGCAGTACCATGCAGGATGCCATCTCTGCCCCGAAGGTCGGCGGGATCGTCCGCCTGACTCGTTTTATTGTGCGGGGAACTTTTTTGATTGAGCTTATCGGGATGATCGTCATGCTGCCGACATTTTGCGGAAACTACGGTATTAAGGGAATTTGGATGGCGGCGTTTCATTCGGTTTCCGCCTTTTGCAACGCCGGTTTTGACATACTTGGCACCGCCGAAAACAAATACCCGTCACTTACGGGATACATAGGAAATCCGGCAATAAACATTGCAATTATGCTTTTAATTATTGTGGGCGGTATTGGATTTTTGACCTGGGACGATATTTACACAAACAAGTGGCATTTCAAAAAATACCGTATGCAAAGTAAGGTCATATTGGTAACAACGGCAATCCTCATTATCGTTCCCGCAGTATTCTTTTTCTTCTGCGATTTTACGGGGCTGCCGCTCGCCGAAAGGATTCTTGCGTCGCTTTTTCAGTCTGTCACACCGAGAACCGCCGGGTTTAATACCGCTGATCTTCCCGCTATGACCGGTTCTTCCAAGGCAATTATGACCCTGCTCATGCTCGTCGGCGGCTCGCCCGGCTCCACGGCAGGCGGTATGAAAACGACCACGCTTGCCGTTCTGATTCTGAGTGCATTCTCCGTCTGTCGCAAAAAGGACGATGCCGAAGTCTGCGGCAGGCGCATTGACGGTTCGGTAGTGAAAAACGCCGCAGCCGTTGCCGTAATGTATTTCCTGCTGTTTTTTGTCGGCGGCATTGTTATCAGCACGGCAGAAGGTCTGCCGCTTAGCACCTGCCTTTACGAAACGGCGTCCGCTGTCGGAACGGTCGGGCTTACCCTTGGAATCACACCGCAGCTCGGTGTTCTTTCTCAGCTTATTTTGATCGTCTTGATGTATCTCGGCAGAGTCGGCGGACTTACCCTGATTTACGCGGCGGTTTCCAACAAAAATCAGAGCGGAGCAAAGCTGCCACTCGAAAAAATCACAGTCGGATAAAGGAGTTACTATATTATGAAAAACATATTGTTAATAGGTCTCGGCAGATTCGGTAGGCATATTGCTTTGCAGCTGAGTAAGCTCGGACACGAGGTGATGGCGGTAGACATCAACGAAGAAAGAGTCAATGAAAGTCTGCCGATCGTCACCAATGCACAGATCGGCGACAGCACAAACACGGAGTTTTTAAGGTCGCTCGGTATCGGAAACTTTGATGTGTGCATCGTCACCATCGGCGGAAATTTTCAAAACTCGCTGGAAACCACTTCTTTGCTGAAAGAACTCGGCGCAAAATTAGTTGTATCCCGTGCCGAGCGTGATGTGCAGGAAAAATTCCTTCTGCGGAACGGAGCGGACGAGGTCATTTACCCGGAAAAACAGGTAGCAAATTGGGCTGCTATTCGGTACACCGCCGACCACATTCGGGATTACATTGAGGTTGGTGAGGCTCATGCTATTTTTGAGGTAGAGGTGCCGAAGGGATGGATTGGCAAAACCGTCGGAGAACTGGATATCCGCAGAAAATACAGCATCAATATTATGGCAACCAAGGAGAACGGAAAAATCAATATGGCAGTTTCACCGGAAACCGTTTTTACAGACAAGATCACTCTTTTGGTTCTCGGTGCTTACAAAGAACTGCAAAAGTGTTTTCGCATTTAACAGAGGTGAATGAGGATGGCTGAGCTATTGCTGATTGTCAGCCTGCTTGCCGTATTTGTTTTCGGATTTTATCTTATGAGCAGGCTGGATCGATTTCTTGAAAAAAACAGAAAGGCACTGTTAAAGGAAAACGAATCCTGCGAGCCTTCCGAAGTCCTGCTGCCGCATGGACTGTCCGAAAGTGAAATATTATGTGAGATCCGCCGTTTTCGTGAAACGCACGGAAATGTCGATATTATTCTTTCCGATGGGCAGAAGAATGATTTTTAGCTTGCGGTAGATTTTTTTACAGTTTTACTGTATAATAATAAAATAAAATAAAAAGGGCGGTGAAACCGATGAAAGTACAAACCGAACAGTCAAAATTCGATATAGACGAGCATATCCTTGTCTGCCTATCCTCTTCGCCGTCTAATGCAAGGATCATACACACCGCCGCAAAGATGGCTAAGGTCCTTCATGCAAGATTTACCGCCATCTATGTGCAGACGGATACGGTCATAAATGATGAGGATCAGTCCCGGCTTTCGCAGAACATACAGCTCGCGCAAAGGCTCGGCGCCGAGATCGTTATGACGCACGGCGAGAATGTAGCGCTGCAGATCTCGGAATATGTCAGGCTTTCCAATGTTACAAAAATCGTGATCGGGCAAAGCAGTGCCAGACGCAGAGGGCTGTTCGGAAGACCGACTCTCACCGAAAAGCTGATCTCCTCCGCCCCCGATGTTGACATTCATATTATTCCCGACGCACTGAACTACACAAAGTCGCACAGACGCCGTCTGTTCTTTGGTGCAGAGATACCGTCGCTGCGGGATATTGCCGTGACCATCCTGGCGCTTGCCGTATGTACGGTGATCGGTTTTCTGTTCGACCATCTCGACTTTCCCGATACCAATATCGTTACGGTATACATCCTAGGTGTGCTGATGATCTCCGTTTTGACCAAAGGATACCTTTGCAGTATAGCAGGCTCACTTCTAAGTGTTGTATTGTTCGGATTTTTCCTTACCGAACCCAGGTTGTCCTTTCAGACCTATGCCGTAGGCTATCCCGTTACTTTTGCAATTATGCTGGCGTCTTCCGTTCTCACCGGCACGCTTGCCTCGAAGCTGAAAGATCATGCAAGGCTCTCGGCTCGCTCTGCGTTCCGTGTGCAGGTGCTGTTTGACACTGACCGTCTGCTGCAAAAAGCAAAAAGCAACGATGATGTTTTAAGCGTGACCTGTATGCAGCTCTCGCGGTTGCTTGACCGCAGTATTGTTGCCTATACGAAAGGCGAAAACGGAATGTTGTCCGGGCGGTTGTATGCCGAAAAAAAGGATACACACGCTGAAAAGCTGCTAAGCGATGCAGAGCGGCAGACCGCAGAATGGGTGCTTCAAAACGGTCACCGTGCAGGAGCAGCGACAGCACAGTTTGGAAAATCCGAATGTCTTTATCTTGCAATCCGTGCAGGCGGCAGAGTCTACGGTGTAATTGGGATACCGATGAAACCCGAAAAGCCCGATTCATTTGAGAGCAGCATCGTACTGTCGGTTGTGAACGAATGTGCGCTGGCAATGGATAATGCTCACAACGCCGCCGAAAAGGAACGGGCGGCAGATCTTGCAAAAAGCGAGCAGCTGCGCGCCGACCTTTTGCGGTCGATCTCACACGATCTGCGCACGCCGCTTTGCTCCGTTTCGGGTAATGCGGACACGCTTTTGCATAACGGAAACTGCCTGGATGAAGCAACCAAGCAGCAGATCTATAAAGATATTTATGACGATTCCGAATGGCTGATCGGCGTGGTGGAAAATCTGCTGTATGTTACACGGCTGAATGACGGACGCCTGAAGCTGGAGCTTACCGACCAGCTTGTGGACGAAGTGGTCAACGAAGCCGTTTCGCATTTGAAGAAAAAATCCGTCGGACACAAGGTGACGGTAAGGTGCGACGATCTGATCCTTGCCCGTATGGACGCACAGCTTATCGTGCAGGTCATTGTCAACCTTATTGATAATGCTTTGAAATATACCGAACAAGGCTCCGAGATCTGCGTAAGTGCGGAAAAACAGGGCGGGGATGCCGTGATCCGAGTTACCGATAACGGAAACGGAATTGCAGACGATATGAAACCGCATATTTTTGAGATGTTTTACACCGGAAAAAATACCGTCGCAGACAGCCGCAGAAGCTTCGGGATCGGGCTTACCCTGTGTAAATCTATCGTAGAGCTGCACGGCGGAACGCTGACGCTTACGGATAATGTACCGCACGGCTGCATATTTACCTTTACTTTACCGCTCAGCGAGGTGACTCTTAATGAATAAACCCCTTGTACTCGTCGTGGAGGACGACCGCCCCATCCGCAATCTGATCGTAACAACGCTAAAAGCTCACGATTACCACTACCTGACCGCGGAGAACGGACACAGCGCTATTATAGAAGCGACCTCCCATAACCCGGATATCGTTCTGCTGGATCTGGGACTGCCGGATATCGACGGCACACAGGTGATCGAAAGCATCCGCTCATGGTCAAATATGCCCATTATTGTGATCAGTGCGCGCAGCGAGGATAAAGACAAAATCACGGCGCTGGATGCCGGGGCGGACGACTATCTGACAAAGCCCTTTTCCATAGAGGAGCTTTTGGCACGCCTTCGGGTCACGCAAAGACGGCTGCTGCTGCTTCAGGCAAGCGGCGACGCCGACTCCCCCGTTTTCCAAAACGGCAAGCTTAAAATCGATTATGCCGCCGGCTGCGCTTATCTAAATGGGGAGGAATTGCACCTGACCCCGATTGAATACAAGCTTTTGTGTCTGCTCTCTCATAATGTCGGAAAGGTGCTGACGCACACCTATATCACGCAGCAGATTTGGGGTAGCAGCTGGGAAAACGATATTGCTTCTCTGCGGGTGTTTATGGCGACACTGCGCAAAAAGCTGGAGCCGCAAAAGGACAGTCCGCAATACATTCAGACGCATATCGGCGTCGGTTACCGTATGCTGCGGGTAGACTGAGAAAAGCGAGGAAACAAGGATTTGAACCAATATGCAATAGAAAATCTTTTCGGAATTGAAGGGCTGAATATCGCTTGGTACGGACTCATTTTCCTGTTAGCTATAAAAAAGCACAACGCCACAGAGTTTTAAAACTCTGTGGCGTTGTGCTGCTCTCAATCGGTCACTTTTTGAAAGTATCCTTATGTGAGCCTGCCTTTCTCAAGGGTTTTCAAGCTTTGTGCTTTTTAGTCGCACAGGTCTGGCCCGCCCGAAGGGATTCGAACCCCCGTTCTTCAGAATCGGAATCTGCTGCGTTATCCAGCTGCGCCACAGGCGGATATAAGGGGACGGATAACCGTCCCTCAATTTTATTTTTCAAAGCCGTTGGGGTTATTTTTCTGCCAACGCCAGGTGTCCTCGCACATTTCCTCAATGCCGTATTTAGCAGTCCAGCCAAGCACCTTTTTCGCCTTATCGGCATTCGCATAAACCTCGTCGGGATCGCCGGGGCGGCGCGGATCTATAACATACGGTACATCCACACCCGTAGCCTTTACAAATGCGTCACGCAGCTGCAAAACGCTTGTGCCGTTGCCGGTGCCGAGGTTAAACGGCTCGCAGCCGGTGTTTTTAAGCACCCATTCGATTGCCTTGACATGGCCGAGCGCCAGATCCACAACATGGATATAATCACGCACGCCTGTGCCGTCAATCGTTTTATAATCATTTCCGAAAACATGAAGCTTATCAAGCTTACCGACTGCAACCTGCGAAATATAAGGCATGAGATTGTTCGGAATTCCTTTAGGATCCTCGCCGATAAGTCCGCTCTTGTGAGCACCGATAGGATTGAAGTAACGCAGAAGCGCCACGCACCAGTCCTTATCGGCCGCGTAAAGGTCGGTAAGAATATGCTCGATAAAGAGCTTTGTTCTGCCGTAGGGGTTAATGGCGCCGAGAGGCATTCCCTCCACAAGCGGCATTTCGGTTGCAACACCGTAAACCGTGGCAGAGGAAGAAAATACGATCTTCTTAACGCCGAACTCGTTCATGGTTTCAAGCAAAACCAAGGTGTTTATAAGGTTATTATCGTAATACATGATCGGCTCACGCACTGATTCACCGACCGCCTTGAGACCGGCAAAATGGATAACCGCCTCAATGCTGTTCTCGGTAAAAATTTTACGGAGGGCCTCCCTATTGCGAACATCTTCCTTATAGAATTTTACTTTTTTACCTGTTATTTTTTCAACGCGATCAAGAGATTCGCTGCTGCTGTTATCAAGATTATCAACAACGACAACATCATATCCGGAGTTGAGCATTTCAACGCAGGTATGACTGCCGATAAAACCCGCTCCGCCTGTTATAAGAATGGACATAAAAGGTAAACCTCCAAGTCAATATTTGCCTCAATTAATAATAATGCAAAAGAACCGTTTTGTCAAGTATTTTTCTGATGCCTTCCGCACAAAAACCCCCTTAAAAAGGGGGTTAGAGCATTAATCTCAGCTGCAGGAGCAGCATCCGCCGTGACATTCTGCGCAATCGGGCAGTCCCTCTGGCTTTTCAAGCTCGGGGTGACGGTTGTAATAATCAAACAGCGCCGCCTTTACTGCTTCCTCCGCCAAAACAGAGCAGTGAATTTTATGCGCCGGCAGACCGTCAAGCGCCTCTACAACCGCCTTGTTTGAGAGCTTTAACGCCTCTGTTACGGGCTTGCCCTTTATCATTTCGGTCGCCATTGAGCTGGTAGCAATAGCCGAGCCGCAGCCGAATGTATTGAATTTAACGTCGGTAATAATGCCGTCGTCAATTTTCAAATACATTTTCATTATATCGCCGCATTTAGCGTTGCCCACCTCGCCGATTGCGTCGGCATTTTCAATTGTGCCGAGGTTACGCGGGTTTCTGAAATGATCCATTACCTTTTCACTGTATAACATATTGCTTCTTCCCTTCTTGTAAATCCTTCCAAACAGGCGACATTGAACGCAAATATTCAACCACCTGCGGAACCTCCTTTATAATATGCCCCGCTTCCGCCTCGGTATTGTATTCCGAAAGCGAAATTCTGAGCGACCCGTGCGCTACCTCGTGCGGCAGCCCCAGCGCCAGCAAAACATGGCTCGGGTCAAGCGAGCCCGATGTGCAGGCGGAGCCGGATGATGCGGAAATACCCCTGTCGTCAAGCAGCAGCAAGAGCGATTCGCCCTCTATTCCCTCAAAGCACATATTAAGCGTGCCCGCAAGCCCTCTGCTTATATCGCCGTTTATTTTTGAATGAGGAATATGCGACAGCCCCTCGGCTATTTTATCACGCAGCGCTTTTACATATTCAAAGTTTTTATCAAGATTTTCGGTTGCGTATTTCAGCGCCGCCGCCATACCCACTATTGCGGGAACATTCTCTGTTCCTGCGCGTTTGCCGCGCTCCTGCGCGCCGCCCTCAATAAGAGTATACAGCTTAATACCCTTTTTGGCGTAAAGCACGCCGGCACCTTTCGGTCCGTGGAATTTATGCGCAGAAAGTGAAAGCATATCAATATTCTGCTCTTTAACGTCTATTTTAATATGCCCCGCCGCCTGAACTGCGTCGGTGTGGAAAAGCACGCCCTTTTTATGACATACCTCGCCTATTTCGCGAATAGGCTGAACAGTGCCTATTTCGTTATTTGCAAACATTATGGTAACAAGCGCCGTGTCTTCCCTTATTGCGTTTTCAAGCTCGTCCACACGCACAAAGCCGTCCGAATGAACGGGCAATAAAGTTACCTCAAAGCCCTGCTTTTCGAGCTTTTCAAGCGTGTGCAAAACGGCGTGATGCTCAAAAGCCGAGGATATTATGTGCTTTTTACCCTTTGCCGCACCCAAATACGCGCCTGTGAGTATAGCCTGATTATCAGCCTCACTCCCGCCCGAGGTAAATGTAATTTCTTTCATATCGCAATTAAGGCATTTTGCAACCGTCTCGCGTGCGGAATACAAAGCCTCCTGCGATAACTGACCTAACGTATAAAGGCTTGACGGGTTGCCGTAAAGCTCCTTAAAATACGGAGCCATAGCGTCAAAAGCCATATCGCTTATTCTGGTTGTTGCGGCATTATCCGCGTAAACTTTCATTTATCGCTCACTTCCCTTTTTCTTTGTGACTTTATTCTAACATATAATTCCTACAAAGTCAATAGGAATTTAAAAAACAATAATTTATAATGCGGAATTCCGCTTTATAATATGTTATTCTTTTGAAATTAGGTCGGAAAGTGAAACGCTGTCAAGATAATCGTATATAAGCTTATCAAGCTTTTGCCACACGGGCAGCGACGGGCAAAGCCCCGAGCGCTTACATTCCTCGCCCTTTGTAAGGCAGGCGCAGTTTACGGGGACAAGCCCGCCCTCGGTCACCTCTAATATCTCGCGGGCGGTGTATTCCTCGGGCTTGCGGTTCAGCCTGTAGCCGCCGCTTTTGCCGCGCTGACTTTCAATAAGCCCCGCGCGCGAGAGAGCCGACACAATAGCCTCTAAATATTTAAGTGAAATTTCCTGCCGCTTTGCTATATCGGACAGCGGAACAGTCTCGCCTATATGCTCGGCAAGGTCCGCCATAACCCGCATAGCGTAGCGCCCTTTTGTTGAAATCATCATAATGCGTTTACCTTACGGGGTATAAATTTCCCCGTTTTCAAGCCTTTTCCAAAGAAATTCTCCGTTTTCAAGCGTCATATATCCGTGCGGGCTTTGCTCTTTGGGTATGGAAACAGAGCCGGGGTTTAAATATCTGAAATTACCCATATCCTTATCCGTCGGAATATGCGTATGCCCGTTTAAAAGTATATCTCCCTTACATAACGGCGGCGGATTATCGCAGTTAAACCTATGCCCGTGCGTTGCGTAAATCACGCGATTGCCGAACGGCAGAATCGCATAATCGGCAAGAATCGGGAAATTCAAAACCATTTGGTCTACCTCTGTATCGCAGTTGCCGCGAACGCAGAAAAGCTTTTCCTTTAAAGGGTTCAGCATTGCAATAACCTCTTTCGGCGCGTAATCGCGCGGCAGATCGTTGCGCGGGCCGTGGTAAAGAATATCCCCGAGCAGAAAAAGCCTGTCGGCTTTCTCCCGCTCTAAGGCTTCAAGCAGCATTCGGCAGTAATATGCCGAGCCGTGAATATCGGAAGCTATAAGCAATTTCATAAAATCACCCCGCTATAAGGAAATACGCTATAACCAGTGCGCCGAGCGCTATACGGTAATAACCGAACAGCGAAAAATCGTGGCGGCGAACATAGCTGATAAGGAATTTTATTGCGATAACCGACACAATAAACGAGGTGAGCGTTCCCACAGCCAAGACGGCAAGCTCCATACCGGTAAACGAAAAGCCGAATTTTAAAAGCTTTATAAGGCTTGCGCCGAACATAACGGGAACTGCCAAAAAGAAGCTGAATTCAGCCCCCGCAACGCGCGAAACGCCGAGAATTATAGCGCCCAAAATGGTAGAGCCGCTGCGAGAAGTGCCCGGAATTAAGGAAAGCGCCTGAAAGCAGCCTATTAAAAGCGCTGTTTTATAGGAAAGCTCGGGTATGCTGTTCACCTTCGGCTTGCGACTTTTGTTTATTTTTTCTATTACGATAAACAAAACACCGTAAGCTATAAGTGCGGCGGAAACCACCTGCCAATTGTGGAAATGCTTTTCAAAATAATTATCAAACGGAATACCGACGATTGCCGCCGGCAGCATTGCCGCAATTACCTTGAACCACATATCCATAACGTCCTTTTTAATTAAGCCGTTACCCTTTGTTATGTAATTATAGCCCTTAGTTTTATCGGCGGTAAAGGGCCACATTTTGTTCCAGAAAATAACCACCACGGCGAGTATTGCACCGAGCTGAATAACAACGTTGAACATCTCCATAAATTCATCCGTCATTCCGAGCTTTATAAACTCATCGGCAATGATAAGATGTCCCGTGCTGCTTATAGGCAGCCACTCGGTAATACCCTCAATAATTCCTAAAATAATCGACTTAATAATATCCATAATTCCCCCAAGACACACCGGTTATATAATCAGTTTACTTGCCTGCAAGCTCCTTATATAACCTGATATACGCATTTGCGGAAACGCCCCAGCTGTTATCGCACCGCATACCTCTTTTACGCAGGATATCCCATCCCGCCTTATCATCGTAGCCTGCAAGTGCGCGCCAGACAGTGTTTTCCATATCGTGCGCGTTATAGTTTTTAAAGGTAAAGCCGTTGCCCTCGCCGTTGCCGCTGTCGGATACGGTATCGTTAAGACCGCCCGTTTCACGCACAATCGGCACCGTGCCGTAGCGCAGAGCCACCATTTGCGCAAGTCCGCACGGCTCTGTTTGGCTGGGCATCAGGAACATATCGGCTCCCGCATATATTTTATGCGCAAGCTGCGGGTTAAAGCCCAATTTCAGCGCAACCTTATCGGGGTGATTTTGTGCGGCGTTATGGAAAAATGTTTCAAATTCCCACTCACCCGAGCCTAAAATGACGAATTTTAAATCCGCCTTTAAAAGCTCCTCGAAAACGCGCTTCACAAGGTCAAGCCCCTTGTGCTTTACAAGGCGCGTTACAATACCTATAACGGGCGCGTCGGTTTCGGGCAAGCCCATTTCCTTTAAAAGCATTTTCTTATTATAAGCTTTATTTTTTAAATCGTCAACAGAATATTTTTTATAAATCAAATTATCTGTCTCGGGGTTGTAAACATCATAATCAATTCCGTTCACTATCCCCGTGAGCTTATAGGTAAACTGCTTTAAAATATTATCAAGACCGTTTGAATAGTAAGGCTCTAATATCTCGCGCGCATAGGTGGGAGATACGGTGGTAACCTTATCGGCGCACTGTATTGCGCCCTTCATAAGATTTACGCAGCCGTCGTACTCGACAAGGCTTTCCGATTCATACGGAAGCCCCAAAACATCGCCCGTAAGCTCGTGACCGTACTTGCCCTGGTACTGTATGTTATGAATTGTGAAAACGGTTTTAATATTGCGGTATATATCGTCATCACGGTAGATCGTGTTAAGATATACCGGAACCATAGCCGTCTGCCAGTCGTTACAATGTATAATATCGGGAGTAAAGCCTATGTGGGGTATAATATCAAGCACCGCGCGGGAGAAGAACGCAAAGCGCTCGGCATCATCGTAATGACCGTAAAGCCCGTCGCGCTTGAAATAATACTGATTATCTATAAAATAATAAATAACGCCGTCCATATGGGCTTCAAATATTCCGCAATACTGCCGCCGCCATGCAACCGACACGGTTATGCTGCAAATAAAATTCATTTTTTCGCGCAGCTCATCGGGAATACAGCTGTAAAGCGGCATAACTATGCGGCAGCCCACAAGCCTTTTTCTGAGCGCCTTGGGCAGTGCGCCGGCAACGTCCGCCAGTCCCCCTGACATTGCAAATGGATAAGCCTCGCTCGAAGCAAATAATACTTTCATTTCTTTCTCCTATCCGCCGTTTAAAGCACTTGATTTTTCTTTATAAAGAAGCTTTTGGCGGCGGTGCCTTTAAGCACCAAACCCGCCCCTACCGACGCGTTTTTATCGGCAATAACATTCACAAGCTGCGCGCCCTCGCCTACCGCGGTTTCCTGCATTAAAATGCAGTTTTCCACAACCGCGTCCTTTTCGACGGTAACGCCCCTGAAAATAACGCTGTTACGCACGGTGCCGTTTATAACGCAGCCGTCGGCTATAAAGCAGTTGTTAACGACCGCCTTTGTGCCGTATCGGGTGGGCATATCGTCGCGGGTCTTTGTAAATATCGGCCGCTCCTTATTGAAAAGTATTGAGCGGACGTCCTTATTAAGCAGGTCCATACTCGCCTTATAATAAGCCTCGGTGCTGTCAAGCACGGCGGCATATGCCTTGTGTTCGTAGCCGTAAATTTTAAGCTTGCCGACCTTTTTTGCCAAAACATCTCTTGCAAAGCTTATTTCGCCCTCATCGTGCGCATCGTTTATAAGTGTGAGCAGCAGCTCTCGCGGAATAATTATCAAGCCTATGCACATATCCGTTTCCTGTGCACAGTCAATATCAAAATTAAGCTTGTTTATTCTGCCGCCGCGCCCGATTTCGGGGAACATTGTATCGGCGCAGTTGACAGGCGGCTTTCCGCGGTGGTAAGCAAGAGTTACATCTGCGCCGTTTTCGATATGTCTGTCTACCGCGGCGGAAATATCAATATTCGAGATAACATCCGCGTTGCATATTACTATATAGTCCGCCTTGCAGCGATCTATATAATCCCTGGCGCCGTAAAGCGCGTCAACCGTGCCGTGGTAGCGTTTGACGCCGCTTGTAAGGTAGGGCGGCAAAAGGTACAGCCCGCCGCTTTTGCGGTCTAAATCCCAATAAACTCCGCTGCCCACATGGTCCATAAGCGAACGGTAATTTTCCTTTGTGATAATGCCTACGCTCGAAATGCCCGCGTTCACAAGGTTTGAAAGCGGGAAATCTATAAGACGGTAGCGTGCGCCGAAGGGTACCGACGCCATTGAGCGCTTTGAGGTGAGCTTTTTAAGCAGCTCGTCGTTAATATTTGCGAAAACAAGTCCCGCAACTGCCGATGCTCTCATATTATCTCCCCCTCCTTAACATTTTCGGTAATCATTTTATCGGGGTTTACCACGGTGTTTTTTCCGACCGCCAAATTATCGCCTATAACGGTGATTCCCCAATTCTCTGCGCCGACGACGGCAGGATCTGCGCCGACGACGGCGTTTTCCTCAATTACCGCATTTTCCGCGATTATGGAGTAGCAAACCCTCGCGCCTTTTTTTATCACAGCGCCCGGCATTACAAGCGAATATTCAACCGTTGCGCCCTCTTCTACCGTAACATTTTCAAAAAGAATTGAATAGTCAAGCGTTCCGTAGACCTCACAGCCGTCGGTTATAAGTGAATTCTCCACCATAGCCGAATCGGAAATATACTGCGGCGGCATACCGGTGGTTCTTGAATAAATGCGCCAGTTCTGGTCGGCTAAATTAAGGTCGATCTTCGGATTTAACAAATCAAGATTTGCTTCCCACAGCGAATTTACCGTGCCTACGTCCTTCCAGTAATCGTCAAACCTGTATACACGCATATTTTCGCCTGCATTAAGCATTGCGGGAATGACATCCTTACCGAAATCGTTTGATGAATCGGGCTTTTGCTCATCCTCTGTCAGATATTTTTTCAGCTTATCCCAGCTGAAAACATAAATACCCATAGATGCTAAATTGCTTTTAGGATTTTTCGGCTTTTCCTCGAATTCGTAAATAGTGCCGTCCTCGCGTGTATTCATGATTCCGAAACGCGAAGCCTCCTCGATTGATACCTCAAGCACGGCTATAGTGCAGGCGGCTTTGTTTTCGATATGCTCGTTTATCATTTTCGAGTAATCCATTTTGTAAATATGGTCGCCTGAAAGCACAAGCACTACCTCCGGGTCATAGCGCTCTATGAATTCAAGATTTTGATAAATGGCATTCGCGGTTCCCTTGTACCAGTTGCCGCCCTGCTGACCCTGATACGGCGGCAGAATATGTACTCCGCCGTTCGTGCGGTCAAGATCCCACGGCTTGCCCGAGCCAACATAATCATTAAGCTCAAGCGGCTTGTACTGGGTAAGTATTCCAACCGTGTCAATTCCGGAATTTGCGCAGTTTGAAAGCGGAAAATCAATTATGCGGTACTTTCCGCCATAGGGAACTGCGGGCTTGGCTATTTTAGCGGTAAGCACACCTAACCGACTGCCCTGGCCGCCCGCCAAAAGCATTGCTACACATTTTTTGCTGTTCAAAGAATAACACTCCCTCACCGATAATATATAATTGAATTTTTAAAGCTTATTACTTTTTATCTCTGCCTGCAGGCACTCGGAAATAGCTCACCGACATTGCAGGAATGCTTAAAGCAACCGAATTTTCATAGCCGTGCATGGGTATTTTTTCGGATTTAAAGCTCCTTGCGGTCTGCGTTTTTCCGCCGAATTTTGCATCATCCGAGCATAAAATACGCCTGTAGCTGCCCGCGCGCGGTACGCCGATGCGGTAATCTTCACGATCCACCGGTACAAAATTGCAGACCGTTATTATCTCATTGCCCGATTTGTCGATCCTTCTGAAGGAAATGATGCTTTGGCTGTTATCGTCATTCGATATCCAGCTGAAGCCGTCCCACGAATAATCTATTTCCCAAAGCTCTGGCGATTTAAGGTAGAATTTATTAAGCTGCGCCACATAATTCTGCATATTTTTATGTGCTTCATAATCGAGCAGCAGCCAGTCGAGACCTTTTTTGTAGTCCCATTCTATAAACTGCGCAAATTCCTGTCCCATAAATAAAAGCTTTTTGCCCGGGTGGGACATCATGTAAGTATAAAACGCCTTGAGCGAGGCAAATTTCATATCGTATTCGCCCGGCATTTTTTCTATCATGGAGCATTTTCCGTGCACCACCTCATCGTGCGAGATGGGAAGAATAAAGTTTTCGGAAAACGCATAGAAGAACGAGAAGGTGAGACAATCATGATTGTCCTTTCTGAAGAGCGGATCAAGCGACATATAGCGGAGCATATCGTTCATCCAGCCCATATTCCACTTGAAGTTAAAGCCCAGTCCGCCCGTGTGCGGCGGCTTTGTTACCAGCGGCCACGCCGTGGATTCCTCCGCAATCATCATCGCACCCGGCTCTGCAGCAAACGCCGCGCGGTTCAGTTTCTGCAAAAAACGGACCGCTTCATAGTTTTCGCGCCCACCGTCACGGTTCGGTCTCCATTCTCCATTTTGCTTACCGTAGTCCAGATACAGCATAGAAGCCACGGCATCCACACGGATTCCGTCGATGTGGTATTTCTCCAGCCAGAACACCGCGCTGGAAATCAGGAAGCTGATGACCTCATTCCTGCCGTAGTCAAACACCAGGGTTCCCCAATCCTTATGCTCGCCTTTTCTCGGGTCCGCATACTCGTAGCAGCAGGTTCCGTCAAATTTAGCCAGCCCGTGGATGTCCCGGGGGAAATGGGCCGGCACCCAATCCATAATTACGCTGATTCCCGCCTGATGGCACCGGTCCACAAAGCGCATAAACTCCTTAGGGTCGCCGTAGCGGGCGGTCGGCGCAAAATAGCCGGTCACCTGATAGCCCCAGGAACCGTCGTATGGATACTCCGTCATCGGCATCAGCTCGATATGGGTATATCCCATCTCCTTCACGTAAGGGATCAGCTCATCGGCGAACTTTTCATAGGAAAAAGGATTGCCGTCGGCGAACTTCCTCCAGGAACCGGCATGGACCTCGTAAATATTCACCGGATTGGTATAATGGGGATGCTTTGCCTTATATTGATACCAGGCGTTGTCGTTCCACTCATAGCCGTCCAAGCTGTAAAATTTGGACGCGTTGGAGGGGCGGGTCTCATAATGATAAGCGTAGGGATCCGCTTTCATCAGCACTTCGCCATCCTGCGTGGTAACAGCATAGCGGTAAACGTCGTATTCCTTGACCTTGTCCGGGATAAAACACTGCCAGACCCCGCCTTCAGAAATTCTCTCCATAGGATCTTTCTTTTCATCCCAGCCGTTGAACTCACCGACCACGGATATCTTAGCCGCGTTTGGGGCCCAGGTACGAAAAACAACGCCCTCTTTCCCATCCTGCTCCAGCTTATGGGAGCCTAAATACTCATAGGTCTTGTAATTAGTCCCCTCATGAAATAGGTAGAGCGCTAAATTATTGCGTTCGGCGTCCTGATTCTTTTTCATTGCAAATCAACTCCTTACCGCACATCGAAAGTCAGGAAAACCTACTGGTTTTTCGTCCCGGATATGCCAATGAAACAGCCTTTTTCTTACTTATTTCTATCATAGCAAGTTTATGGAAATAATTCAAGAGGTATTTGGTTATTTTCTTATAAATCAAACATTAAATTTATAATTAATTTAGATAAATTTAACAAGTATATTTTAAAAATGATTTGTAACAAAACACCCGAATCCCTCTTTAAGCACAACCATTATCTTACCATAAACACCTTGTCGAAAAGAAGCGTATTTTCTTTTTTCGAAAGGTTCTATTACTGATTCACAAATCTCCGGTTAACAAAAAACGCCCCTTCCCCGCACTTTTAAAAGCTGCCTGGAAAGGGCGTTTTTTTAATAATTGGATTCCCGCTTGATTTCCGGATCAATAAAAATGTCCGCTTCGTCAAAACTGGGTGTAGAAAACTCGGAGATCACTGCTCCCTCCGGTCCTGCCTGAAACCAGTGGCGGGTCTGTTCTTTCAGCGTATACTGTTCGCCGGGCCTCAGATAAATTTCATGCCACACGGTAAAATGCTCCTTCCGATGCTCCGGAACTCTTCCCCGCGGCTGCTCCGTAGGCTCCCCGGGAACATAAAGGTAAACCTCTCCCCAACGGCAGCGGAAGGTTTCCTCCTTCCCCTGATAATCCCCCAATTGAGGATGCAGGTGCTCCGGACAAATCTGATACGGTGTCAGCATCATCTCCTTGGCGCACACACGATCCGTATTCACATAGGTAAGAATTTCCGTCCCGATCGTGTCGAACTCTCCTAAATGGTAATCACAGTATTCTATCCGTTTCGCTTCTTCCTCTGTGATGACGATTCCCGCCGCTTTCAATAACTCACGTGCCTTTGCGTTTGCCTTATCAATTTGCTCTCTTGCAGCCACTATTTGACACTCCTTGTTGATTTTTATTGTTTATTATTTTTTTCAATCGATTGTAATTATATTGTAAATTGCAGTGGGAAAACTGTCAAGATAAAACACGCTGATTTGAAAAAACATCCCTAATCTCTCTGGCTAAAAAGCTCTATTTCGTCCGGAAAAGGGCTTGTAAAAAACCTCTCTGAACCCCAACGGATAGAGTGAGGCCGGATATCTGGACTGCTGAACCTCCTAATCAGCAGCCTAAAAGAACAGGAAGGAAAAATTCGATCATAAAGGCAGCGGCTGAAGGAGATAAATGATGCGGCATCTGCTTAACGCTCTAACCTCAATACTTCAGCCTAATTACAAGGTAAGCTGCTTCGCGCCGTCCCCAAGGAAAGGGTTCGCGTATAATAAAAAGCCTTCTGTCTCAAACGACAGAAGGCTTTTTTCGTTATGATAACTCAGTGAAAACGCCAAACTTATTTGTTGTCAACCTCGACCATATGCTGGATCAGGTTGAGAACCTTGTTGCTGTAGCCCCACTCGTTGTCGTACCAAGAAACCAGCTTGAAGAAGTTGGAGTTCAGGCCGATACCAGCGGTAGCGTCATAGATAGAAGTTCTGGGATCAGAATAGAAGTCAGAGGATACAACAGCCTCGTCAGTGTAGCCCAGGATACCCTTCATATAGGTCTCGGAAGCTTCCTTCAGAGCGGCATTGATTTCCTCCATAGAGGTAGCCTTTTCCGTACGGACAGTCAGGTCCACAACAGAAACGTCCAGAGTAGGAACGCGGAAAGCCATACCAGTCAGCTTGCCCTTAACCTCCGGGATAACCAGAGCGCAGGCCTTAGCGGCACCAGTAGAAGAAGGAATGATATTGCCGGCAGCGGCACGTCCGCCTCTCCAGTCCTTCTTGGAGGGAGCGTCAACGGTCTTCTGGGTATTGGTGGTAGAGTGAACAGTGGTCATCAGGCCTTCCACAATACCGAACTTATCGTTGATAACCTTAGCCAGAGGAGCCAGGCAGTTGGTGGTGCAGGAAGCGTTGGAAACAACCTTCATGTCCTTGGTGTACTTATCCAGGTTTACGCCGCAAACAAAGGTAGGAGTTTCCTTATCCTTAGCGGGAGCGGAAATAACAACCTTCTTGGCACCGGCCTTAATGTGAGCGGAAGCCTTTTCCGTGGTGCAGAATACGCCGGTAGACTCAACAACATACTCGGCGCCGCACTCGCTCCACGGGATCTCTTCGGGATTCATGCAGCCATAAACATTGATAGCCTTGCCGTTTACAACCAGCTTGCCGTTTTCTTCCTTGACGCAGCCGTCAAATCTGCCATGGATGGTATCATACTTCACCATGTATACCATATAGTCGGCGTCTACGAAAGGATCGTTCACGCCTACAACCTCAAACGTTTCCGGCTGAGCGATAGCAGCACGGAACACCAGACGACCGATACGTCCGAAACCATTGATGCCAATTTTAATTGCCATAATAATTTGACCTCCTGAGTTTTAAAATCTACTTTTATTCTATAGTATTTCATAACAATTTGCAAGAGCTTGTTACAAAATTAACTATTCTATTGAGGAAATCCGCACATTGCCGGGATTTCTAAGGTTTTCCATGATAATATTGTGCATATTTTGCACAATATTCAACTCTTTTTTTCGCTGATTTCTTCAATCAGCTGGTTAATATAATCCATATCGATCTCATCGGGATTTTTCGACACAGCCGGCCTGGGAACCGCCTGGGAGGATGCCTTTTCCCAAAGGTCGGACCCGCCCTTTCCCGCATCCGGCTCTCGGCCGGAGAGCGCAGAAGCCGCCGGCGCTTCCTCTTTCCGCGGCTTGTCCTTGAAAGCCGCAGACGGTTCCGGCGTCTTTTCTTTGGAAGGCTCTTCTAAGGCCGTCAGCCGATTTTTGGCGGCGTTCCGCTCCGCGATGATGCTGCTGAAGTAGGTTGCCTGGGGAGTCGGAGGAACTCCCGGACTGCCTGCCTCCTCCTGTTCCTCCCCGCTGATCTGAGCGAAGGGCTGAGGCCGGCTGAGCTGGGCGCTGGCCTGTACCAAAAGCCCCAGGCTGTACAGCACCAAAGCCAAATCCGCTAAAAACGTCCAGCTTGAGGTCAGGGAGAATCCGTTTTGTACTGCGTCCACCCCTTGAGGCACACAGGCAACCAAGGTAAACAGCACCATCAAAAAGCCCAGCATTACGGTGCGCTTCCCGGTTTTCGGGGTTTCGATGCCTGTAAAAAGCTTAGAAAGGGAGAAAAGAAACATAAGCATTCCCAATACTGACAGCACGCTCAGCATGTTGCTGCTGATGGTGGTCACGTTGGTGTACTCAATAAAGGTCAGCACCACCGCTCTGACGCACACCCACAAAGGAAGCAGCAAGGCCAGTACAGGCGCCTTGCGGAAGGTATTTCTGCCGGTAAAATGGGACACAGCGGCAACCAAAAAAGCGATCATCCCTAAAACGCCGCAGATAGATAAAATCAAATAACGGAGAGTTCCATGGTCCACTACATAAATCAGCAGATTCGCGCCGGAGTCCGCCGCCATCGCCGCGGCGGCGGCCAGGGCGAAAACACCGGAAAAAATATTTCGGCGGAATTGAAACTCCGAGGTATTTTTACAGCTTGCCGTCATAATCATGATAATGAGGACAAACAGCGCCAAAATCCCTAAGAAGATCTGATAAAGGGATTCGCCGCTTTCAAAAAAGCCGGTAGCCGGATCGATTAGGTAAACCACCTGGTAAACCCGCAGCGGCACAGCGACAAGTAAGAAAAGCGCGAACGGTATCCATAGGGATTTGATCTTCATATCTTAATCCTCCAAAAAAAGAGAAATTCGTGTTAAAAATGTTTACCAAACTATTTTAACACGAATTTCGGAGTTATGACAACTATTTTTCTCTTTTTTTCAACGGAAGAAAAGAAATCTTATTTTCTTTCATCCAATGGTATGTATTTTTGGCTGTCCACCAGAGACTTATACGCCGGACGGATAATCCGGTTGCTGGTTTCCACTTCCTCAATCCGGTGGGCGCACCATCCGGCGATTCTGGACACCGCGAACATAGGCGTGTACAAATCCTCCGGCAATCCCAGCATTTTGTAAACCAAACCGGAATAGAAATCCACATTGGCTGAGATCACCTTTTTATCCCCTTTCACGTTCAAAAACGCCTTAGGCGCCAGTTTTTCCACCAGCTGGTATAGGGCAAACTCGTCATCCATTCCCTTTTCCTTCGCCAGCCTCTGGGCGTGGGTTTTCAAAATCACCGCTCTGGGGTCGCTCAGGGTATAGATAGCGTGGCCTTGGCCGTAAATCAGGCCGCTGTGATCTCCTTCCTCCTTCCGGACGATCTTTTCCAAAAAGGCCTCTACCTCGTCCTCGTCTTTCCAGTCCTTAACCTTTTCCTTGACACATTCCATCATCTGCATCACCCGGTGGTTGGCGCCGCCGTGCTTCGGCCCCTTTAAGGAACCGATGGCAGCGGAAATCGCCGCATACGTGTCCGTTCCCGAAGAGGAAAGCACCCGGGTGGTAAAGGTCGAATTGTTGCCGCCGCCGTGCTCGGCGTGGATAATCATCAGCAGATCCAGAAGCTTCGCTTCCTCGTCGTTGAACTTTTTGTCCGGACGGATAGACCTTAAAATAGATTCCGCAGTGGAATGCTCCGGCTTGATGGGATGGAAATACATGCTCTTCTTATCGTAATGCCGCCGCTTTACCTGATAGGCGTAGGTCATAATGGTAGGCATTCTGGCGATCAGGGAAATGGACTGGCGCATAATGTTTTCCAGAGAGGTTTCATCCGGATTGCTGTCGTAAGAATATAGCGCCAGCACGCTTCTGCCCAGCTTGTTCATAATGTCCTTGGAGGGCGCCTTGATAATCATATCCTCGGCAAAATACTCCGGCAGCTCCCGGTAAGAGCTGAGGATCCGGTTAAACTTTTCCAGCTGCTCCCTGGTAGGCTGGGTGCCGAACAGCAGCAGCCAGGCCACCTCCTCGTAGCCAAAACGGTTTTCTCTGGTACAGCCGTCCACAATATCCTTCACATTGATTCCCCGGTAGGTCAGCCTGCCCTCGTCGGGAATTTTTTCCCCATCGGCAATCAAATAACCGTGGACGTTACATATATGGGTCAATCCCGCCATCACGCCGGTTCCGTCAGGATTCCTTAATCCCCGCTTTACCTGATACTGTTCAAATTGAGCGGGTTCGATATGATTATTCTTTCTAAACTCCTCGCAAAGCAGAGCCAGCTCAGAAGGTTGTTTTTGAAGCACTTTCCAACACCTCTTTCTCTAATTAATTATTAAGTTTATTACAAACCTTATGCAAAGTCAACCTATTTACTTCTGTTTTTGCATTTTTATGAAATTTTATTTTTCAAAAAATTCAACAATCAACAAAAAACATTTAATAAATTCACTAAACACACGAAAAATGAATAATTTGATTTATAAACATGTAATTTGAATAGGAGGCTCTCATGAAAGCAAAAGTGGTTTTCTTAATCATTTTATTCCTGCTGATGCTGGCTGTTCCCGCCGCAGTAATCGTCTTTTCCTCACCGGACGGCGTTTCGGTATACAAAAATCCTTCTCCCTCCAGCGCTCCCCCTGCCGGCTCTTCCTCTGGGTCCGTCTCGTCCGCAGAAGCTCCGCCGCCATCAGGGACCTCCATGCCTACATCATCCGGTGAAGCCCAGCCGGAGGCCCAGAAGGAGGGAAGCTTTCAGGTTCTGGATGAAAGCTCCGGTAAAATCCAGGAGCTTTCCTACGCTGATTTTTTAGTCGGAGTCGTATCCGCGGAAATGCCCGCCTCCTTTGAAACAGAGGCGCTGAAGGCCCAGGCTATAGCCTCCATGACCTTTTTCCTAAAGAAAAAGGAAGCTCAGCGGGCCGCGCCGGACGAGGCGCTGAAGGGCGCTGATTTTTCCCTGGATTTTTCCAAAGGAGTCGGGTATTTGACGGATCAGCAGCTTCAGGAGAAATGGGGAGACGCTTACGAGGATAACCTGAAAAGAATAAAGGAAATCTGCCAGGAGGCGCAGAGCCTGGTACTCCGGGATTCGGATGACGCTTTGATCACCGCGGCCTACCACGCTATTTCAGGCGGAGTCACTGAAGCCTCCGCCGACGTATTTTCCGAGGCTCGTCAATATCTGGTAGAGGTACCGAGCCCAGGAGATACTCTGGCTCCCGGATATCAAACTACCGTCATCGTATCCCCGGAGGATTTTAAGGCCAAGGCGACAGCCGCCTGGCCGGATATCAAGCTGGAGGGAGAGCCCCAAACCTGGATAGGGGATTCCCAAACCACCCAGGCCGGTCTGGTAAAAACAATGAAGCTCGGCTCCTTGGAGCCAGCCGGCGATGAGATTCGCGAGGTATTTTCTCTGAGGAGCGCCAACTTCGATTTGATTTTCAGTGAAGACAGCTTCTTGTTCACGGTGCGGGGCTATGGCCACGGCGTCGGCATGAGCCAATACGGCGCCAATTTCATGGCCTCCCAAGGAGCCGCCTGCGAGGAAATTCTGGCCTGGTATTATCCAGGCACAAAAATAGAGCGGCTAAGCGCTTAGCCGCTCTATTTTTCTATGGTTGAAATTGATACCAGGCAAATCGGCAGCTTTTCTTCCGAGCTAAGCCCAGCCGGTGATGAACAAGCCTACAAATAC
>OHAF01000693.1_pt1 | contig 35521 bp, 33 predicted proteins | sample 1577041 | NCBI WGS metagenome assembly OHAF01 (sample SAMEA3541495, study PRJEB24748) | human gut metagenome | biome: human gut; feature: human-associated habitat; material: faeces | place: China | collected 2012
TTTATATACGAACTGGAAGTAATACATTTGAAATTGATGATGGCAGCAAGCCAATATTCGTTGATAAACAAAAGCGATAAATTCCTATTTTGCTGTGAGAGGGGTTGCTATGAGAAATAGAAGCGTTGTATTTGTTATAAGAGACAAGAAAATTCTTATGGAAAAACTGTGTTATGAAGGCAGAACTTTTTACTCAATTCCCGGTGGTGGAATCGAAGATGGTGAAACTCCCGAACAGACTGCAATCAGGGAACTTAAAGAGGAATGCGGACTTGATGGCGTCATAATAAGAAAACTGGCAGAGGTATATAATCACGAAAGAACAGAATATTCATTTTGGGTAAGTGTACCCAAGGAACAGGAAGCAATCAAGGGATATGATCCGGAAGAACCAGTGGATGACCAGCCAATTAAAGAAGTGCGATGGATGAATTTGAATGAAATGTCAGAAAAAGATCGTGCTTTTATGTGGAGATATGGTTTATTGGAGATTCCTGAGTTTTGTGAAGAAGTAATGTATTGGGGCGATACGATAAGTTATCCCGGTAATGATTTGTAGATTCATATTTTCGGCGCGATTGAGAGGCGTTAGTAATGAATAATAGTATTTCAATAATTGGTGGTGCGGATGGTCCGACATCTATATTTCTTGGAGGAAGCCTAGGAATAAGCTGGCTTAATATATTTGGATTAATACTTGTAGTTCTACTACTAGTTCCAAATATCATATATGCAGTAAAAGAAAAGAATCAAGAAAATAAATGTACAAATAAGCTCATGAATCTGGTAGAACAAATTGGGCGATATGCAAGTATGTTTTTAATGGTATTTAATATAGGTTTAGCAGAAGTTGGTTTTTCATCTGTTGGAGCCTTTATTGTTTATATGCTTGGCAACATATTATTAATGATTTCTTACTGGACTATTTGGGTGTTATATTTCAAAAAGAAAGCCTATTGGAAACAGATAGCATTGGCTCTTATTCCGACTTGTATATTTTTGCTAAGTGGTATAACAATGCTACACTTTTTGTTGATTATATTTGCGGTTATTTTTGGAATAGGACATTTATATGTTACTAACAAAAATAGAGTAGATTGATTCAAATTCCGATTTTGAGTGCGATAGGAGTAATATGATGGGTGAGATAAGATATATAAAAACATCCGAAGCTGATATTGAACTTCTGATGCAAGTCAGACTTGAAATGCTTCGAGAAGTAAATGATTTGTCAGATGAGTATGTGTATGATGAAACACTTGTAACTGAAAGTAGAAAATATTTTGAAAATGGTAATCAGACAACGGTGTTAGCTTTTGATAATGAGATAGTGGTGGGATGTGCTAGTTTGTCATATATTTGGATTATGCCTACATTTGACCACCCGACTGGAACTAGGGCACATTTGATGAATGTATATACAAAATCAAATTATAGAAGAAAAGGTATTTCCAAGCGAATGGTTGAAATGCTTATTGATGAAGCAAAAGAAAAAGGTGTTACCGAGATTAGTTTGGATGCAACAGAAATGGGGAGACCATTATATGAGGCATTAGGTTTTGAGAAAAATTGTGCTGGGATGGTACTAGAATTAAGATAGGAAACTCCTATTTTTAGTGTCAGAAGGGAAATTGTAAAATGAGTATAGAATATAAAGAAATTCACGAATTTGAAGCTGAACAATTGAAGGACTTATTTCTTTCTGTTGAATGGTCATCAGGTCATTACCCAGATAAGTTAGTAGTAGCAATGAAAAATTTCCAGACTGTGTATTCTGCATGGGAAGGGGAAAAACTTGTAGGAATGATTTGTGCTATGGATGATGGAATTATGAATGCATATGTTCATTATTTGTTAGTAAATCCACAATATCATGGAAACACGATAGGAAGAACATTGGTAGCTATGATGAAAGAACATTATAAAGATTATCTGAGAGTAGCAGTTATTGCATATGATAACGAATTACATTTTTATGAACAATGTGGATTTGTAAAAAGTAATGATGCATCACCAATGTTTATTACATCATTATGGACATAAATTCTTATTTAGTGAATGATAACAATTTATAATTTAGTATTGGATAAAGAATAAAAAAGGAAGTAAGTTATGACGAATAAAGAAATAATGGATATAGCAATGCAGCAATCTGCATATGACACAAATGCAAAGGTTTCTGACTTCCTTCAGGATACAAATGTATTTGTTAAATCTGGAGTTGGACCTTTGGCAAGAAAATATTATAAAGAACCTATCGCTTGTAATTTTGTGTCTTATGGAAGCAATGTAGTTGCATCTGTGAAAGATGAATTTAAAGAAATAGTTGAAACATATCTGAGTAAGTTTGAATTTTATCATTGTTTTGAGACGCCTAACATGCACTGGCTTGATGAACGGATGAAAGAAAAAGGATATAGAGTATGTTTTATGGCAGAGTATTTTTTGCCGGATATGGAACGATTGAAAAGATTAGAGTGCAATTATGTCCTTAAAGTGTTAGAACAAAAAGATTTTGCAGATTTGTATCTTCCAATGTGGGGGAATGCATTGTGTGCAGATAGAAAAGAGTTAGATGTTCTGGGAGTTGGAGCATATGATGGTGAGAAGCTTGTAGGTCTCGCAGCGTGTTCAGCGGATTGTGATAATATGTGGCAGATAGGTGTCGATGTTTTGCCTGAATATCGAAGAATGGGAATTGCTTCATCACTAACAAGTAATCTTGCAATTGAAATAATTGAAAGAGGCAAAGTACCATTTTACTGCTGTGCGTGGTCAAATCTTAAATCGGTAAAAAATGCATTGCGCAGTGGTTTTGTGCCTGGATGGGTGGAAATGACGGTAAAAGCAGCAAGCTTAGTTGATGAAATGAATAAGTAATAAATTCCGATTTTCAGAACAATAATAAATCTTTATTGCTATTTAGTGAGGTGTAAATATGTCAACTGGAATTATGATAATTGGTCCATCTGGAAGTGGAAAGACAACACTTGGAAAAATAGTTGCACAGAAACTGGGATATCTATATTTTGATGTGGATGATTATATTTGGAAACAGAATACAGATAGTCCATATACACAAATGTATACGAGGGAAGAAAAGATTAGCAGACTGAACACTGATATTGCTCCATATGAACATTTTGTTATGGCTGGTTCGATGAGTTCCTTTCATTATGCATTTGATGATATGTTTAAAATGATGGTATTTCTTTATGTTGAACCAGATATTCGAATACAACGAGTTCATAAAAGAGCAATAGAGCGATTTGGAAGAAGAGTACTTGAAGGTGGAGATATGTATGAATCCCATATGAAATTTTTGAAAGATAATCGAAGTTATGAAGAAGATGGATCACCAAATATGAGAGAACAGAAAGAATGGATGACAAATATGTCGTGTGTAAAAATTGAATTGGACGGTGCTACGGACCTTGAAAGTAACGCAGATATTATTGTAAACAATTGGAGTGGGATAGTGGAATAAATTTTAGTTTATTCTCTCAATGGGGATAGCTTTGAAAATTGAAATTTTATCTATGTAAAGAACCCGCAAATTCTAGTTTGTCGAACACATGAAAATTTGAATTTGTCGATTTGTAAACTTCCAATTTTTCCAATCAACTGCTCACGCGGTGAAGAAATGAATGTATTTGAGAACAAATGAAATGAGGTATAGGTAATATGGTTGAATTAAGGAAGCTATCGCCAGATGATGGAAACGATATATATGAGCTTTTGCAACTAATTCCTAAAGATGAAAATGGCTTGATTAATAAAGCGAATGGTTTGTCTTTTGAGGAATATAAGCAATGGCTTATTAACAAACAGATAGAATCTGAACAAAAAGGCCTTGTGGATGGATGGAAGGTTCCTTCAACTACATACTGGCTTTATGTTGATAATGTGCCTGTTGGTTTTGGTAGTATTCGAGAATTTCTGACAGATGCATTACGAGTAGCCGGTGGAAATATAGGTTATGGAATAGCAAAACCATATCGGGGAAAAGGATATGGAAAAGAATTATTGAAGCTTTTACTTGAAAAAGCGAATGAATCCGGTATTGATAAAGTACTTATTACAATACATAAAGAAAATGTTGCATCAAGAGCAGTTGCAGAAGTAAACGGCGCTATATTAGAAAAAGAGACAGAAGAAAGGGCATATTATTGGATAGAAAGCGAAAGATAAAAGAAGACATAATAGCAAGTGGGGAAGAAAAATGATTGTAAACTTAAAGGATACTTTTAACAATGTCGTAACAATGTATGATGCTGCAAGACCAACATATCCATTAGAGTTATTGAATGATATAAAGGACTTCGCAGAAAAGTCTTTTTTTACTAGAGGATTAGAGATCGGAGCGGGCACAGGTCAAGCAACAGATTTGTTTATCAAGGTCATAAATGACCTTGATATCGTTGAAGTTGGGGATAAGCAAGTAGATTATTTAATGGAAAAATATAAAAGTGAGAATGTAAATACATATAAGGCGTATTTTGAAGATTTCAAGTCAAACAAGAAATATGATTTGATTTTTTCTGCAACAGCATTTCACTGGGTAGATGCTACTGTCGGATATCCTAAAGTATGGGACATGCTAAATGATAGTGGAGTTCTAGCGGTATTTTGGCATATGTCATCAGTTACATTACATGATACTGGCATTTTTGTTGGGTTAAATGAGATTAAAAAGAAATACTTACCAGAAGAATCTTTAGGATTCGATAAAGAAGGTATTGAGGGAGTTAGACAAAAAAGGATATCTCAAATCCAGTCTGGAAATTACTTTGGTATTCCTGTAATCAAAGAATATAGATGGATTGATACTTATGATGCTGACAGATATTCTTTGCTTTTAGAATCATATTCAAGCACACAAACCCTTGATGAAGAGCATAAAAAATTATATTTATCGGAAGTAAGAGATTACATAAACAGTAATGGTGGAGTGGTTGAAATGCCACAGCATGTAATGCTGTATCTGGTGAAAAAAGAATAATGGACAAATTCCAGTCTTGTGGAGAGATTGAAAGCAACAGAAGATTTTCAGTTTGTGAGGGAGAAGGTAAGCAGTACAAGTTGAGAAAATAGAACAATCGATGTTCTATGAATAGAACACCTTCCAACTATTTTCATTGGCATTATAAAAAAGCTGAATCCGTTTCAGCGTGTTGAAGGCGCAAATCTTACATTCAAATTTCCAAAGATGGTTGGCTGGGGCAACAGAAGCTCCGTTGGGCATAGTATATGCTGTGCGATTCGATACATCTTTGTAGGATTTGATGTTATAAACCTGATATTCGCCGTCTTCATCAGTGATGCGAATTTTCAATGGAATAATGGTTCCATCGGTTTTATGTTGGCAAATGACATCTGCTAAGGTGTATTTTTCTTGTATAGCTCCCATCGTTGGAACCTCCTGTCTTCATTGTATATAATATTATAGAACAAATGTTCTTGGTTGAAAAGAGGAAATTTTGCCCATGAAAAGATTATTTGTATCACTGAATTAAGTTACAAGGAAAAGATTCATATGAAACAACTAAATAACAGTTCAACCCCAAAGGGAAGAAAAGTATCTAAAAGAAGAATACTTTTCTTCCTTTTTTTGATTTTAGCAGTCATTGCTTCGATTCTGTTCCTATATCTGAAAAGAACTGTGGATCAGGAGAGAAAGCAGGACAAGATAGAAAAAGAGATTACCACGGAGAGAGAAAAGGATGGTGTCGGGAACCTCCACAAAAAGTACAAAGATATGATTGGGTGGCTAGAAATCAAAGGCACCGGCTTTTCTTATCCGGTTATGCAGACAGGCATCGAAGGTCATCATAAGGATGACTGGCAGTATTATCTTCACCGGGATGTGCATGGAGAGTACAGCTTTTATGGAACGCCTTTTTTGGATGTTCGCTGTACGACTGACAGTGACAACCTGATTATTTATGGTCATAACATCAACGGAAGACGATACTTTGGCTATCTGCAAAATTTCCGGGAGGAAACATTTTTTAGAAAGCATCCCAAGTTTTCCTTTACTGCAGTTGGTGAAAAAGAAAAGGAATACTGCGTTGTGTCTGTGTTAGAGACAGATAAATATGCAGATTATTATTCTTTCACGGACTACGGAAATGAAGAGGATTACTGCAGGATGGTAGAAAAGATTCTAAGTCACAGCAAGTTTCAAAGTGAAGCGGCAAAGAAGATGAAAAATGAAATTGAGGAAAGCGGTGCGGAAGCATTCTTTCGGAACTACCAGTTTGTGACGCTTTCTACTTGCCGGACAATGGATGGAAAGGATAAGCGGCTTATGGTAATCGGTTGCAGGAAACGATAATGCCGGGAGTTACTTTTTCGGTGGAAAACAAGGAGGAAAATCCTCTCCTCGCATAGGAAGCTCGGATTTTTGCTCCGCAAAAACAAAGGAGGAAAATCCTCTCCTCACATAGGAGTTCGGATTTTTGCTTCGCAAAAACAAGGAGGATAAAAAATGCACAAGGAATTAGAAGTTATGAAACCCCGCAGCAAGGGGCTGTGGAAACGGTGTTCTGCTCTCGTGGCAGGCATGTATTTTCGAATCTTGACGGTTTCACCGATGTTGGCAAAAGCAGCAGATAAAAAAAGCGACACAACGGATACCGGAGTGTCGGATGTAACTGATGGAATTGATGTTATCAAAGATTTGGTGCTTGGCTGTGTTGGTGGTGTCGGAGTTATCTTTCTGGCATGGGGCTTGTTGGACTTTGGTACAGCCTATGCGGCTCATGAAACAACGCAACAAAGCCAGGCGATAAAGAAAGTGATTGGTGGTTTGATTATGATTGCAGTTCCGGCAATTCTTAAGTTACTGGGTGTTTCGTAAGAAAAGGAAAGGAATCCTGCAAAGGGGGTGATGACAGTGGGATTATGGGATTCCGTTACAGGATTTTTTGAAGATTTAGGAGATTTTTTCAGTGGAAAAGATTTCTTTGAGTGTGCAGGATATGCATGGAATGACATGATGCAGTTGGCATCCGATGTGCTGACGAAGAATCCGGCAAAAGGTACATACAAAGATGTCTGGGAAAGTATATCTACGATATACACAACCTTAAATGTAGTAGCAGTATCTTTGTTATGTGTCTTTTTTCTTTATGGCTTTTGTCGGGACAGTTGTGATTTACATACGGATTTGACATTCGATAAGACGATTAAGATGTTTATCCGGCTGATTATTACATCCAATGTTCTTAGCATGGCACTAAGCTATATGCCAAAGTTTTTCTCATGGGGGAAGAGCCTGACACAGGCAATTCTTGGAGACAACGGTTTGTATATGGTATATGACTTTGATGGTGTGAAGGTATATGAAAACATATCCAGTGCAGATTTCGGAACGATGACAGCTTTTTTAACCAGTATACTGTTCTTTCTATTTACAGTGGTCTGTGGCTTTATCGTAGTTCTGACCGTCTTAAATCGTATCTTAAAGATTTATATGATTGCACCGTTTGCCGGGGTGGCATTATCTACTTTGGCGGCAGGAGGACAGACGGCACAGGTGGGATATTCCTATATTCGGACTTTCTTTGGATATGTGTTTTCCGCATTATTAATCGCCGTAGTGATTGCGATCAGTGGAAGTTTTATTGATACGGTTTCCATAGATACGGAAAATGCACTGATACGATTACTGGAGTATTGTTTGAAAATGGGGGTCATCGCATCCTCTGTAAAAATGTCAGATAGTGTCATGCAAAAAGCATTTGGTTTGTAGAAGATAAAGAAACAAGGAGGTAGAAGCTGCAAGCCACACCTCGTAAGCAAAGATTACTCGGTCACGGCTGGCAGCTAGCGTGGAGATGACAAAGACAATCAATCCGGATGTTGCAGCCTTTAAGGATGATTTCTTCAAGGGATTATCCTTCAGAGAGTGCATCTTCGGAGGCAGTGCATTACTTGTAGGAGTAGGAGGAATCTTACTTCTGCATTTTTATTTTGGAATGGGAATCAATTCAGCCATTTCAATCTGTATGCCGGTCATTGGAATTATCGGATTGTGTGGTTTTTACCACAAAAATGGTATGACATTGGTTCAGCTTGTAAGAAGCTCCATAAGGCTCATGCTTCAAAAGCCTTATGTATATGAAACGAGAAATTGTTTGAAAGAATGGGAGGAAGAAGATGAAGAAAAAGGAACAAAAAGAAATACAGGCAAACGTAGATTATGAGATTGTGCAAAAGAGAAACAGTAACAAACGACTCATGGCATACGCAAAAGCCAGTGAAGAACTGAAAAAGAAATAGCGTTTGGACAAAATGTCCAAACGTAAAGATTGGGTACAGGAGGAAATCAACCTATGACGAAATATGAAAAAATCTCTGTTCTGGCAAAAGAAACTGCCAGAAGTATCGGAGAGAATAAAGAAAGTTGGATGAATTACCTTGATGTTGCGTCGAGGTTATACAAGTATCCATTTGAGGACCAAATTCTCATATATGCACAGCGTCCGGATGCCACCGCCTGTGCCCCATTGGAAATGTGGAATGAGAAAATGTTTTGCTGGGTGAATCGTGGTGCCAAGGGGATTGCTCTTATTGACCAGGAAAGTGATTATCCAAGGCTACGTTATGTGTTTGATGTATCCGATGTGCATAAGGCAAGACGGATTGGGAAATCTCCCTTTATCTGGAATATTAGAGAAGAACATGAAGAAGGTATTCTTGCCGCACTGGAAAGGATTTATGGAACTACCAATCAGGATTCATCGTTTGAAGACAGGATTTATCAGATTTCCAAAAGAATAGCAGACGATTATTATGAAGAGATTGTGGATGATTTGATTGATGTTTCGGCAGGCAGCTATCTGGAGGATTTGGATGGAGATACCGTGTCACTTCGGTTGCGGGAGACGTTAGAGCAAAGTGTATGTTATACCGTTCTCAAGCGATGTGGCTTTGATATGGCAGAGTATGAGGGCGAGTTTCCCTTTGATTATATCCATGAGTTCAATACACTGCGTACCCTGTCGGTGTTAGGAAGTGCCACATCGGAATTATGTGAACCCATGCTGATTCAGATTGGGCGAAGTATTGCACGGTATGACAGAGAACTTGCGAGGCATCCTTCTCATGCCAGAGCAAGCAGAAAAGAAGCAAGGGTCATTAGAGAAGATGATTTTGTGATTGGATTGGATTCCAACACAAGTGACTGGTTTGTCTATGATAACGTGACAGCAAAGAACATCTGCTACTGTGATTCCGAAGAGGAAGCAAAAGAACATATACTGTGGATGGTAACACACAATCAGTTTTATAAAAACGAAAGGATGGAAAAAGAGAATGAACCTGACATACGAGAAGAACGGAGATTACCGGATTCCGAATCTGATACCAGACGAGGAGAAGCAGACCATGTTGACCAAGTACGGAATCCTGCGGAGGAATTATCTGAAGAACTACAAACGGGGGATTTACAGCGGAATGCTTCTGAACGGAGAATTGATGGGGCATTGTCTGGAGATTCAGGAACAGGCAGAACAGAGGTTAGACAATCTGACGGAGAAACTCATGAAGTCACAGGGAGTGACGGAGCAGTTGAAAGCGACCAATCCCTTGGAGTGGACAAGAAAGATGAACATGATTTATCAGCAGGCGGAGGAAGCGATTCTTCAGGAACTGGTTTATCAGTAGAAGAACTAGAAAGTTATACTCCGCCGGAAAACAGTCCTTACCGGCAGATGGATTTATTCTCTTTGATGTCGGAGCAGTTAGGCAATATTGCTGTGGCACAGGTGGAAAAGCCGATACACTTATCTTTCCCCGGAACTATTTCCGAGGAAAAGGTTGCGAAGATTCTTTGCACAGGAGGAGGGTTGGAAAACAGCAGAAAGAGAATCTTTGCAAAGTATGAACAGAGGAAAACACCGGAAGAGATGACGGATTTTTTACGCCGTGAGTATGGTTCTACCGGAAAGGGATTTAACTTTGGCGAAGAACAGATTTCCGTGTGGTTTGATGAAAACGGAATGTCAGCAGCGCATGGCAATTCGGCACTGGAACATACGGAATTGAAACTTTCCTGGGAAGAAATTGAAAAAATCATCCGAAGTCAAGTGGAGTCCGGTACCTATATGGATTCGACGGAGGCATATATGGTTGATTATTATGAGAGAAAGCGTATCACCAATCAACTGTATTTTTTTTATCGGGATTCCATTGGTGAGTTTCCCAAAGGGTTAGAGATAAGCGGATATAATTATCCGGGTGAAGAAGAATACCTGATGGATTTGCTTACGAAACCGGATAAGATTCAAAACATTGTAGCATGTCTGGATGAAACGCTGCAAAAGATTGAATCCGGGGAGATATCCATACGATTCCGGTTAGCAAAGAATCCTTATGAACTTCGGGAGGATGTTGCTGATTTATTGAAGGAACGGATTTCCTATCCCCTTGCGGAGAAAGTGGATGTTCTTACCGAAGATTTTATTACATCGGATGAAATTGATTATGTGCTTAGCAGTGGCAGCGGATTTGCACAGGGTAGTTTTCGGATTTATGACTTTTATCAAAAGGATCATACCGTGAAAGAAGCAGCTGATTTTCTGAAAAAGGAATATGGAACCGGTGGTTCCAACTCTGCGTTGGCGGGTTCGGATAACAGTTATAAGGATTATGACGCAAAAGGTATCCGTTTGAGAAAAGGGCACATCTTCACACCGGATGCGGAAGTGCTTTTATCCTGGAATGTGGTTGCAAAGCGGATTGAAAAACTGATACAACAAGGACGGTATTTATCGGATAAAAAGAAGACAGAATATGCAGCCTACAAAGAAGAACAGGAAAAAAAGGCACTGGAACAGGCAAAAGAGGAATTAAGTGGCGTAGATACTCCGGATGAAGAAGAGAGTATTCAGCCGGAAGAAATTCATGCAGAAAACTATGTGATTACCTCAGATGAACTGGGAATAGGAACCCCAAAAGAAAAGTTCCGTTGGAATGTGGAAGCAATTCAGACATTGCAAAAAATAGAAGCAGAGGAACGAATGGCTACCGCAGAGGAACAGGAAACTTTGGCACGATATGTTGGATGGGGCGGACTTGCAGATGCCTTTGATGAAACGAAAAGTGCATGGGCAAATGAGTATCAGGAGTTAAAAAGTCTTTTGTCGGATGAAGAATATGTTTCAGCGAGAGAAAGTACCTTAAATGCTTATTATACAAGTCCTACGATTATTCGGGGAATTTATCACACGCTTGAAAAAATGGGATTTGCCAAAGGAAATATCTTGGAGCCGTCTATGGGCATCGGTAACTTCTTTGGTATGTTACCGGAGACGATGAGAGACAGCAAACTTTACGGTGCGGAACTGGATTCTTTGACTGGACGTATGGCAAAGCAGTTATATCCGAAAGCCAATATCACGGTAGATGGATTTGAGAAAACCGGTTATCCCAATGATTTTTTTGATGTGGTGATTGGGAACGTACCATTTGGACAGTATAAGGTGCCGGATAAAAAATATGATAAGCAAAACTTTGGAGGAACAGGGTTCCTTATCCATGATTACTTTTTTGCGAAAGCCATCGATCAGGTGCGGCCGGGCGGTATCATTGCGTTTATCACCAGCAAAGGTACGATGGATAAGGAAAATCCGAAAGTCCGTAAGTATATTGCACAACGGGCAGAATTGTTAGGAGCAGTAAGACTTCCCAATACGGCATTTAAGGAAAATGCCGGAACAGAAGTGACGTCGGATATTATTTTTCTGAAAAAAAGAGACCGTGTCATTGATATTGAGCCGGATTGGGTTCATTTGTCAGAAGATGATAATGGAGTTGTCATGAATCATTATTTTACTGAAAACCCGGACATGATTGTTGGTTCGATGGAAATGGTCAGTGGTCCTTATGGTATGGAAAGTACTTGTGTGGCAGATACCTCTTTGCCATTTGAGGAGCAGTTGGAGGCTGCCTTTAGTCAGATATCCGGTGAGTATGAAGAAATTGAGTTGGAATTATCGGAAGAAAGTACGATGGATGAAGTGATTCCTGCCATTCCGGAAGTAAAGAATTTCAGTTACACCTTGGTAGATGAGAAATTATATTATCGTGAGAACTCCGTTATGAAACCGGTGGAAGCCTCCGAGGGAATGATTCGTCGAATCCATGGGATGGTTGCCATACGGGACTGCACCCAGGAACTGATACGGCTCCAGTTGGAAGAATATCCGGAGGAAGATATTAAGGCAGAGCAGAAACAGTTAAATGATTTGTATGATGATTTTGTAAAAGAGAATGGCAGAATTGTTTCCAAAACGAATAAACGGGCATTTCATCAGGACAGCAGTTATTGTCTTTTGTGTTCGTTGGAGAAACTGGATGAGGAAGGCAACTTCCTCGGAAAAGCCGATATGTTTTCCAAGCGAACCATCAAGAAAACGGAAGTGGTTACCAGTGTTGATACAGCCAGTGAAGCGTTGGCGGTGTCCCTGTCGGAAAAGGCAGCGATTGATTTTGCTTATATGTCAGAACTCACAGATAAGAGCGAGGAGGAACTAATTAAGGAACTTACAGGAGTTATTTTCAAAAATCCGGTTAGTGAAATCTGGGAAACGGCAGATGCGTATCTGAGTGGAAATGTCAGAGATAAGCTGCAGGTGGCCGGGGGTTTTGCCGAAAATGATGCAACGTATGCTATCAATGTGGAGGCACTGAAACGAGTCCAGCCAAGAGATTTGGATGCCAGTGAAATTGAAGTCAGAATCGGTGCAACATGGATTGAACCAAGATATATCGAAGATTTTATGCGGGAAGTGTTTGAAACTCCGTTCCATCTTTTGGAAAGGGATGTTATTAAAATCCAGTATTCTGACGTAACCGGACAGTGGAATGTAAAAGGAAAAAATGCAGACTACGGAAATACTCTTGTCAATATGACGTATGGAACGAACCGTCGAAATGCCTATCAGATTTTAGAAGATTCCTTGAATCTGAAGGACAGCCGGGTATTTGATACGGTCATCGAGGATGGCAAGGAAAAGCGTGTTCTAAACAAAAAGGAAACAACGATTGTGGCGCAGAAACAGGATGCCATGAGAGAAGCCTTTCGGGACTGGGTATTTCGTGACCAGAAACGAAGAGAGGTTTTAGTAAATAAGTATAACGTGCTGTTCAATTCCACCAGACCGAGAGAGTATGATGGTTCTCATTTGGTGTTTCCGGGAATGACACCGGATATTGAACTAAAGGATTATCAAAAAAATGCCGTGGCACATGTCCTTTACGGGCACAATACGCTGCTTGCCCATTGCGTTGGTGCAGGAAAGACCTTTGAGATGGTAGCTGCCGCCATGGAAAGTAAGCGGTTAGGCTTATGTCAAAAGAGCCTGTTTGTTGTTCCCAATCATCTGACGGAACAATGGGCCAGTGATTTCTTGAGACTCTATCCGGGAGCCAATATTTTAGCGGCTACGAAAAAAGATTTTCAGCCGGCGAACCGGAAGAAGTTCTGTTCGAGAATCGCAACGGGGGATTATGATGCCGTTATTATCGGGCATACACAATTTGAAAAAATTCCTCTGTCGGCAGAGCGTCAGGTTGCCATCATTGAGCGCCAAATTGAAGAAATCACACTGGCAATTCAGGATGCAAAGGCAGACAAGGGAGAGCGTTATACCATCAAACAGATGGAAAAGACAAAAAAGACGCTGCAGACAAGATTGGAGAAGTTAAACGATACTTCCCGGAAAGACGATGTTGTCACTTTTGAGCAGTTAGGTGTGGACAGGCTTTTTGTAGATGAAAGTCATTATTACAAAAACCTGTTTTTACATACTAAAATGCGGAACGTAGCAGGCATTGCCCAATCGGAAGCACAGAAGTCTTCGGATATGTTTGCCAAGTGCCAGTATTTAGACGAACTTACGGGAGGAAAGGGAATTACCTTTGCTACGGGAACACCGATTTCCAACAGTATGACGGAGTTATATACCAATATGAGATATTTGCAGTATGATACGCTGCAGCAAATGGGACTGGGACATTTTGATGCCTGGGCATCTTCCTTTGGAGAGACGCAGACAGCCATTGAACTTGCACCGGAGGGAACCGGATACCGGGCAAAGACGAGATTTGCAAAGTTTTATAACTTACCGGAGTTGATTTCTCTCTTTAAGGAATGTGCGGATATCCAAACACCGGATATGCTGGATTTGCCGGTACCGGAAGCAGAGTATGAAAATGTGGTACTGGAACCAAGTGATTATCAAAAGGATATGGTGGCTTCTCTTGCAGAGAGGGCAGAGGCAGTTCGTGACCGCAGGGTACAGCCGCATGAAGATAATATGCTGAAAATCACAAATGATGGAAGGAAGTTAGCACTGGATCAGCGGTTAATCAATCCGATGCTGCCGGATTCCCCAAGTTCCAAAGTAAACAGTTGTGTGGAAAAAGCCTATGAAATCTGGGAAAAGACATCAGAGAATCGGTCAGCACAACTTATCTTTTGTGATTTGTCTACGCCAAAGGAGATAGGGAAAACCACAGCCACGTTTGAAGGCGAAACAGTGGAAGCAGAGGTGTTTGATGATGTCTACCATGATATCAAAAGGAAACTGATACGGAAAGGTGTTCCGGAAGAACAGATAGCCTTTATCCATGAAGCGAATACAGAATTAAGAAAGACGGAGCTGTTTGGCAAAGTAAGAAGCGGACAGGTTCGTTTTTTGTTGGGGTCTACACAGAAAATGGGAGCCGGTACCAACGTGCAGGACCGGTTGATTGCGCTGCACCATTTGGATGTACCATGGCGCCCATCGGATATTGAGCAGCAGGAGGGACGTATTCTCAGACAGGGGAATCAGAATGATACCGTATCTATTTTCCGCTATGTCACAGAAGGAACTTTTGACAGTTATTCGTGGCAGGTGATTGAGAATAAGCAGAAGTTTATCAGTCAGATCATGACCAGCAAATCACCGGTGCGAAGCTGTGAGGATGTGGATGAAGCAGCACTTACTTATGCGGAAGTGAAAGCGTTGGCTACCGGAAATCCTTATATCAAGGAAAAGATGGATTTAGATATCCAGGTTTCCAAGTTGAAACTGATGAAGGCAAACCATACCAGTCAGATTTACCGGCTGGAGGATAACATAGCGAAGCATTATCCAAAGCAGATCGAAACGCTGAAGGAGCGTATTCGTGGATTTGAGGCAGATATCGAAACGGCTCATAAACATATGCCGGAGGATAAGGAAAGTTTCGTGATGAAGGTGGGAAGCCGGACTTACTATGACAAAAAGGAAGCTGGGACAGCCCTTATTGCACTGTGTAAACAGATGAACGCTATGGGGCAGACAGTACCCGTTGGAGAGTACGCCGGATTTGCGATGAAAGTTACCTTCGATTCCTTCAATCGTAAATTTGTTATGAGCCTCAAAGGAGAAATCAGTCACAATCTGGAAATCGGTTCGGACGCACTCGGCAATATTACCCGAATCAACAACGTGCTTGAAAACATGGATAAGGAACTGGCGGAAGCACGAACAAAGTTAGAGAACGTGAGTCATCAGTTGGAAACAGCGAAGATAGAAGTGCAAAAACCTTTTCCTGCCGAGCAGGAATTAAAGGAAAAGATGGAGCGGTTAGCAGCCTTGGATGCTTTGTTAAATATGGATGAGAAAGGAGAGGATGTTGTTTTGGATGAAGAACCAAAGGTGATGCCTTTGGGAGAGTGGATGGTTGAGCATTTGATGCCGGAATTCATGGAAGAGAATGAAATCACGGAAGAACGTGCAAGAGAACTTCTTGCGGATATGGTATCGGAAGAAGAGGACGAAATTGTCTGTTTTTCCACGGAGTTAAATGGTGCCAGTCTGGATGATGAGGAAATGCTAAAGCAGATGGCGGAATATATGGATGGCGATTATTATGCCATTCCCATATCGGAAAGTGATTATCTGATTGCACCAAAGACGGAACAGGATACCGTTGTTTATCTGCAGGCGGTACTTGGCCGTTTGGGTTCTTCCATACTGACATCTGAGGCAGTTACCACACATGCCGCTTATGAATATGATTCTTCTCTTCAGACCATGAAGCCGTTTAATCATGTGGGGATTTTGCAAGGGCTTATGGCAGTCGGGGAAGAAAAAATGACGTACCATACGGAAACCTTTCGTGAGGAAGCAAAAAAGGAAAAGAAACACTAAAAAAGGACAATAAGTCCGGAAAGAATGAGGTAAAAAAGATGAATTACAATGAATTTAAGGATTATGTCAAAGAACATGTATTAGATTATTTGCCGGAACAGTATAAAAATGCCAATATGGATATTCGCCAAGCGGTTAAGAACAATGATGTAGTACTGGACGGATTAACGATTTTTAATCCCGATGGGAATATGTCACCTACCATATATCTGAATGCGGCTTATGAGGAATATCAGCAAGGCATGGATATCGAAGAGGTTGTTGGAAAAATCGCAGATTCCTATATTGAACATATCGAACCAAGGGAGGAGTATCGATTCAACTTTGATTTGCAGGAAGTAAAAAATTATGAGGTGGTCAAAGACTTCATTTATCCCAAAGTATCCAATCTTCAAAGTAATGTAAATCGGTTATCGAATATTCCCTACACGCAAAAAGAAGATTTGGCAATTACCTATCATATCTGGGCGAATGGAAATGAGGAATCCATGGGTTCGATTACAATCAATAATGATTTAATGGAAATGTACGGTATTGACATGGATACCCTCCATGAGCAGGCAATGAATAACATGGATAAAATATCCCCACTTAAGTTTGAGTCAATACAGGAAACAATGGTAAAGATGATGGCATCTGACTTTGCACAGGAAGAAGGAATTCCGTTAGAAGAAGCAAAAGATTTAATCCGAGCGTCAATTCCGAACGATGGTCCGGATTTGTATTGTTTGACGAATGAAGTAAATGTTAATGGAGCAGTTTATATCATGCGTGAGGATGTTCAGCAGATGGTGGCAGAAAAACTCGGTGGGGATTATTATATTCTTCCGTCATCGGTGCACGAGACATTGATTCTGCCTAAGAGCGAAAATATGTCTTTTCAGAGATTGCAGACTATGGTACAGGATGTCAATGCAATGTGTGTTTCAGAGGAAGAAGTATTGTCTGATGGTGTCTATCAATACGATTCCAAAAGCCATACCTTCAGTCGGTGCGACAAGCAACCGGAGCTTACCTACAAGCAGGCACAAGGAATGACAAATAATATGGAAGTTAAGGAACTATTTGCCACGGCAGAGAACAAACAGGAATATGATTCGACTACTCCGAACCATACACATGAACCAATCAAGCACAAGGGACATTAGGAAGCGGGGGAAGATATGGAAGTACAAAAAACAACGGTCACAGAATTAGAAGCACGTTCTGTGACGGAACTGCAGGAGATAGTAAATGCTGCCAAAGAAGACACGATGATATGCGTGAGTTTGGAGGTGCCGGATGATGAGTGATGAATTAAAACAGGTGGATGTGCGTTTGAAATTGGTGGAGGGGAATGGTGTATACAGTGATAAACCCATTACAAATCCAGAAGAAGCCATTTCCGTAATGGCCGATGTGATGGCGGGACTAGACAGAGAAGAGGTCTGTGTCATCAATCTGGACAGTAAAGGACATCCCATCAATTTCAATGTGGTAAGCATTGGAACGCTCAATTCTTCCTTTGTATCCGGCCGGGAACTTTTTAAGTCTGCTATCCTGTCAAACGCTGCCTCCATGATTCTTTTGCATAATCACCCTTCTTCGGAACTCCAGATGAGTCAATCCGACAGAATGGTAACAGAAAAGATGATGTATGCCAGTTTGTTTTTAGATATCGAGATTTTAGACCACATCATTGTAGCAGGAAGAACCGGGGACACACTGAGCATAAGAGAAACTTACCCAGAGATATTTGATAAGAGCACTTATGCCAATGCGATTGTCCGAGTGGCGGATGGTGTGGAAGAAAGAGAAAACTCTTATGATACCGAACGTTTGGCTACCTATGAATTGTTCCAGATTAAGGAAGGAGGAAACGGGCAAGCATATCAGTTCATGGGAATGGACTTTGTGAAGAATAATAAGCTGGTGGTAGACAAAAACGATTATGAATCGGTGTATCGTGGGGAATTGAAAGAAGGAGAAACACTGGATACTCTGTATGAAAAATTCAACCTTTATCATCCGGATGATTTTACCGGGCATTCCATGTCGGTCAGTGATGTGATTGTGATTGAAAAAGAACATGAAAAAACGGCTTACTATGTGGATTCCTTTGGATTTACGAAAGTGGCAGATTTCTTGGAAGAGAAAAAATATCACTCGGCAGAGACAGAACAGGCGGTAAGTCGCTTCCGGGAAAAGACAAAGCAGTATTTTCGACCGTTCGAGGGGATGACCGCAGATCGTATAGAAGAAGAGGTTCGGGGATATATCCAAATGAAAATCAGGGAATATCACTTGCCGATTCAGATTCGGGAAGTGATGGTATATGGAAGCCGAAGCCGGGGAACAGAAAATGCAGACTCGGATTTGGATATTTTATTTGAATATGCCGGAGCAAGGCGGGAGGATGATATTTTCAATCTTCTGCATGAAGATGATTTTTGCATTGGAGAGGTAAAGGTCGATATCAATCCGGTTACAGAAGAACAATCCGGCGACTTATCCGAACGGTTGATAAGAGCAGAGGAATACATGGAGCAGGAGTTGGCTTTTCGTATTGAGGATAGATTTATTACGATTCAGTCTGTGGATGAGGGGTATGATTATACCATTTATGATGTGGATGGGAAGGAATTGGATGGCGGTGTTTACGACAATCCGGACATTTCCATTTATGAAGCCGTAAATGATATCGTAGAGGATTTGAAACAGAAACCGGATACCAATGGAACAAAGGGAGCAATCACGGCAGAATCCAAACTGAATCCTCTGAACTGCGAGGAATTTCTGGATGAACTGGAACGAAAAAGCAAGGTAGAGCCACTGCTTACCTTTACTGTAGCAGAATGTGGAGAATTCCATCAGTTGGGAGAATATTATGATGACATCACTACAGTAGAGGAGGCAATCGAAAAATGGGAGCAGTTAAAGGATAGTCCCCTAAACGGTGTGGCTTCCATTGGAATCTTGGCACACAAGCCGGGAGAAAACTCTTTGGAAGATGAGCAGGTTGATTTGGTGACAAGAAAGGTTCTTGACCTTGACATGCTTTGTTATTATCCCGCGATACGAAATGATAAGCGGGCGTTAGTGATGATTGCGGCGCTGGCAAGTCATTTGCCGGACATTAGCGTGATTGGGGAAATCCCGTATGAACTTTCTCTGCAGATGATGCTATATGAACTAGACCCGGAAAAAGAGATTTTTTCAGAGGATGAGAGGGTGTTAATTGAAGAATATGCCCTCCAGTTTCGTGACATGAATCGCAGCAGGGAACTGGCAGAACATATCTGTTATCAGGAAGAATATGGAAATCAGGATGTTGCCCCGGTAGTTATCAAAGCCAGGAGAGAAATCCAAGAAAAAAAGGAGGAGCATTTACAGCAAAGGAAGAGATAAAGTTCTTTTTTTTGGGGGTGGATGGGTGTATAATAGAAAAGAGATATTGACGATATCATTGAAAAAGTTGGAATTTATAGGAATGGAATGAGCCTAACTGTAAGAAGTGATAATATGCATATTTTGGAGGAAAGATATGAGCATAGGAGATTCGTTGTCTGAGTTATTAAATGAAAAGGCTTTACAATTAGTGGAGTTAGATGGTAAATCAATAACTCAGCTTTTAGGAGTATATTGTAATAATTCCATTGTTTCATTATCAATAATTCCGTATATAGCATTATATTGTCGTTCTGCACAGGATTTTTTAGGTGAAAAAATAATGAACGATGAAGTAGACGAAAAAATATCAGATATAAGAAATGGGTTGAAACTTTATTCGGGCAGGTATAGCAAAGGAGTACGAGAAGTATTGCGGTCCGATAAACATCAAGATGAGATTTTTAGGAACCGATTAAGATTTTCGTTTATGAAAAACTGGAACATTCATTATAATTTAGGGGTATTTTTTGATGAGAGAAATTGCATTATTGGTAATTCACAACAGCTGAATTATTTTTTGAATGTTCCAACTGTGAATTTAACAATTCAACAAGAAATTGCTTTTGAAATGGGAGAAATGTTGGCGGAAAATTTAGCCAATACATTGACAGCCGTTTCCAATATGGATATAATTCAGCTTTGGGAAAAGAAAGGTAATGTTTCAGTCCGTTTGGGATATCAAGACATAAATACAAACAGACGAAATTCTTTTTTTGCAAAGACGAATAAAAAGGAAGTAAATCTGTTGATTCTCCATATTTTATCTACGATTAATTGCGTTGAACATTTATTCTCAAAGGGAGTGTCTTGTGACGACCAATGGTTTATGCGTATAGAATATATTGTTGCTCATTACGCATGGCAAGGGCTTAGAAAAATCAAACAACATTTCGATAGTAGCAATTCAAACTTGTTTTCGGATGATGTATCTATCTTGTTGGAAAATGGAAAGAAACTGTTTCCGTCAAATTTTCGGAATTGTATGATGCATTATGATTTGTGCTATGATGGTGTGCCAGCTATTTCGAAAGAGTATTATAATGAGAAATTGAAATTTTTCGGATTAGTTGAAAGCTGCTTTGATGGGAAATCTTCTAGTTGTTTTTTTGATGAACTGAGATTGTATATACAAGAGTTGGAGACATATTTAATGTCTTGGTTTCATGTTGACCCTCAAAAAATAAAGTGGGATTTATGAAATATAAGCAGATATATGAATAGGAAATGCAGGAGAAGAGGTACTCAGTATGATTAAAAAAATTATAAAGAAAAATTCAATGCGAAACTCTATATTAAAGTATTATAGAAAAGAGCGAAAAAAAAGCTATATGGAATTACCCATTATTAAGTGGTACATTTCATTGCTTCTTTGTGCAATAGGATGTTTCGGGATATCTTATTTTCTGTTCAAATTCCTTCGCCTTGAATGGTGGGCGTCATTATTACAATCATGTGGTGCAGGAGTTCTTACAGGCATGATAGTATTTGTGTTAGGAAATGTTCGAAGTCAAGCAAAGGAGAATATTGCAATAAAAGTTAAGAAGTTATCGAACTTATACAATATTTTGAAAAAAGTATATGATTCATTTCCAGACAGATCCCTTAACGTAATCAATGAAGAGCCTTGTAATTATTCAAATTGTGCACATGTGACAATCAATGCCGGTATTGAATATGTTGAGGAAATAAAAAAACTTGATTACTTTATTTTAAGGAAATTTTTAAAGAAGATTGATTTTGACTTCGACGAAAAGAAAAAAGAACTTATCAAATTAAAGAAAAAAATTACATCTAAAGACTTAAGTTATGGTGAGGCAAAGAGAATTAGAGATGAGGTGATTGTAATTATTCAAGAAGCTTCAATATGGTTTGAGGAGCAGTTGAACAGAGTGGAGACGCAGAAGCAGCAAATCAGGACATATCCTTTTTAGTATGTGCTGAAAAGGATATGTTACTATAGAAGAAAAACATATGTGAGAAAAACATAACATAATACCGATATAAGGAGGGGTTCGATGAAAATAACTTTTTCAACCATTAAAAGTGGCGAAATATTTTGTGATGATTTCCTTTGCCTTACTGATTTAAATGGAACAATTGAGTTTAAACATATGCAAACAGCAGGCGGAATTGCTGTTGTATATGCACCTAATGGAACAGGAAAATCAAGTTTGGCTAGTTTGCTTGATACAGAAGTAACAGATGAGAGTAGGAAATTTGTTGCTGCGGATGAGTATGGAAATGAAATTAAACCTGAGACGGGAACTTTTCATGTTATACACGATCAATTAAATAGAAACGTAATTCGTGGAAAAACTACGGACTATTTGATAGGTGCACAAATTCGTAGAGAATATGAATTAAGAGATAGGCTTAGTGTGGCATATCAAAATGCATTTAGTCAACTCAGTTCTAAATATAAAACAGATTACAAGGTGTCGAAAGTAGGAGATTGTATACTCGTACACATGCAGTCTTTGCAAGATACGGTACACCAAACAGCTTATCCGTTTATCCGTAGTATTGTAAATTCTCGGCAAAGAGGAAAAGACATTGATAAAGATAAGTTTGTTGAATTTATTCGAGATGAAGCCAATATTCCTAATCTTGTAGAACTGGATGCTGATAAAAGAGGTTTTGTAATTAATGATCTTGCCAAGCCGAAAGTAATAGAGAAAATTATTTCAATTCATCCATATGAAATTTTGCCAGATGAAAATACGATCTTAATTGAGCGGCATGATGATGCAATTGGTATATTGAAGAAATATCATCAACTCGATTCATGTGTGGTTTGTGACAGTCACATATCCGACGGGAGTGAACTTCTTGAAAGCAAGAAAGAAAATAGAAATAACATATACAATAATCTTGACTCAAAAACAAAAGAAATTTTGGATAAAGTTGTCTGCGATAGTTCTTTAAATAACGAAGACCCATTCGAAATTAAAAGAATTGTTAGTGCGTTTATTGCAGATGGAGAACCAACTGAACTAATTGAATTGCAAGAAAATCTAAAACGGCATATTATTACAATAGGTGACGAAATGATTAACATTTTGTGCCATTGTTTTGACGATACAAATTTCTTTAGTGACTATGATGAACATGCTCAATTGACAGAGAGCCAACCTGAACTTGATTCCGAGGAACTCATGTTTATTGAGAATATTATAAGTGAGAACATAGGAAAAGATATTACTATTATTCGAGACGAAGAAAATGATAGGAACTATAAGTTAATGATAGGGGATAAAGCTTTGCTCGGAACGGATCCAAAGGACATGGAACTAAGTAGGGGGGAACAAAATTTTATCTCTTTGACTTTTGAGTTTTTACTTGCAAGACACTCGGATAAAGAATATGTCATTTTGGACGATCCCATATCAAGTTTGGATTCTGTTTATAAAAATAAGATTGCATTTTGCATTATCAAATTTTTGGAAAATAAGAAACAACTGGTTCTTACTCATAATACGGATTTGATTCGTTTGTTAGATGTTCAACTTAACAATTGTTTCAATTTGTATATAATGAATAACATTTTGGATGGGACAAATGGATTTATTTCAGTTTCAGAGAAAGAAAAGAAGTTACTAATTAATCTTCACGATTTAGTATCCTTTTTTCAAAACAAAAACAATGAACTGGTAGATAATATACATAATAGAAGACATTTTTTGATGGCGATGGTTCCATTTATGCGTGGGTATGCTCATATTAGTTTGGATTCAGATGATCGTTATGGCCAACTTTCGGGAATCATGCATGGGTATGGAACTAATAATAGCTTGGATGTTCTTTCCGTTTACAATTCGCTTTTTGGAAATATATTTGATGGTGAAGAAATAATTAGTGTTTCTGATATTCTTGAAGTTGATTATAGTGCTTTGGATATTCTTGATAAGACTCAATATCCATTATTGTCAGATACTCTTGAACAGACACTTATTTATTATCATTTACGTATGAAAGTTGAAAAGGAACTGGTTGATGTTTTTCATCTTCGTACAGATGATATGATGATGTTAAATCAAATAATTCAGAAAGCATTTAGATGCAATGAAAATGATCCGAATTTTGAAAGAATGAGAGAGTATCGAGTATTTTTTACAAGTAGAAAGACACTTCTCAATGAGTTTAATCACTTTGAAGGAAACATGAATATATTTCAACCAGCCATAGATATTTCAAAAGAGTCTCTTAAAAAAGAGATGGAAGCAATTAGAAATAAATTGGAAGAGATTAGAGCATTTGTTTCTTCGCAGGAAAATGCCTAGAATATTTGCTATAAAAAGTAGAGTTATTGAATAGACAAGAGTATCGAACCACTTATGATTGGGATTGATATTGCAAATTGATATTTTGCTTAAAAAAGAATTACTTCGGTAGTTCTTTTTTTGATGAAGAAAAAGGAGGATTAAAACAATGTTAAAACTATTAAAAAAGGAAACACATACACCACAGACAGAACGGATTTACAAAGTTCCGCTGTGTATTCAGGACACCATACCCATTTATCGGATTGCGGAAAATGGAATCTTTGAATTAGAAAAACCAACATCCGGTTCAAAAAAGGGAATACACCAGTTTGACCGGATGTATCTGTTTGAGGATATTAACTTCTCAACACAGGATGAAGAGGAAAAGGAAGATACCTGTTCCAAGTTTGAAACGCTTCTGCGTTCCATGAATGTCAGCTATAAGATTATTGTATCGAATCATTATGCCGACAACAATAAACTGCGGGAAGAGATTCTTCAAAAGGCGGTCAGTAAAGAGATGGAACCTCTAGCTAAGGAATATCACAAAATGATAGGGGAGCGTTTGGAAGAAGGGCGGGGCGGCTTGCTGCAATCCAAATATTTTGTTGTGAGCTGCCGAAAGCCGGATTACGAAAGTACAAAGACCTATTTTAATACCATTGAATTTTCCATTCAGCAATTATTCCACCGGTTGGGAAGTTGCCTGATACCATTGGATGCCACGGAACGCCTGCGAGCACTACATAGTTATTATCGCATGGGGGATGAGGCATCCTTTTCTTTTGACTGGAATGAGTATCTGCACTTAAAACGAGATTGGAGAAATGACATTATCAATACTTCGTTGCGGGAAAAAACGGAACATCTGGAGATGGAGGGTGGAACTTGTGCGTGTGTCATGTTTGTGAGAAAGTACCACAATGGTTTAACTGACCAGTTTCTCAATGAACTTACCAATATGAATTTTCTGATTATTTATACCATGGATGTGGAGCCGTTGGATAACAACGTGGCTTACCAGATGATCATGAAAAAGTATATGGCTAATGAGAGAAGTATTAACCGGGAACAGGAAATGAAAAACGAAAATGGAGATTATTCTACCAATATCAATTATGAGCGGCGAAAACAGCAAAGAGATACGGAAGAGATGTTAGACCGGATTTCCTCCTTTGATGAGCGACTTTTGTATGTGGGAATTACGATTGTGGTAAAAGCAAACTCCATAGAAGAACTGGAGGAGCGTACCGAGAAGATTAAAATCATCGGTCAGACCCACAACATGGACATTGTGCCACATTCCCATAAACAGTTGGATGCATTAAATACTTCTTTGCCGACAGGGGCGAGATTTGTGGATACCATGCGGACGATAACATCCGAAGAACTTTCCATTTTTATTCCGTTTAATGTGCAGGAGATTAACGATAATCAGGGATACTGCTATGGATTTAATAAGGTGTCCAAAAACCTTATCATTGGAAACCGGAAGTTATTGAAGAATGGAAATGGGATGGTGTTTGGTGTCCCCGGTTCGGGAAAATCCTATAATGAAAAATCGGAAATGGGACAAGTCCTGTGCTTTTCTACGGATGACATTATTGTCATTGACCCCATGTCAGAGTATAAGGACATTGCGGCAGCATGGGGAGGACAGTATATCAATCTGTCCCAGTCTGCAGAAAATGTATATTATGTCAATCCGTTCCATGTGCCGGATGTGGTGCCGGATATAGACCGGTTTGTGGCAGAGAAAGCGGAATTTGCCTACGCTATCTGCGAACAGGCTTTGAAACCGACACCCCTTACCAGCCGCCACATAGCAGTCATTGACAAGGCGGTACGAGACATGTATTCGGAATACTTCAAACAGAAAAATGACAGACGGCGAAAGCGGAAGACTCGACTGGAGTCTCCAACGATTCGTACCATGCGTGATGGGATTGCGGAAAGAAGTGAGGGGAATGATTCTGCCATTGAATTGGTTGAGCAGTTGGAAGTGTTTGCGGATGGAACCTTAGATATTTTCGCAAGAGAGCAGTCCATTTCGGAAGAAAACCGATTTACCGTGTATGGCTTCTCGGAACTTGGTAAGCGTATGAGAGCTATGGCGATGCTTGTGATGATTGAGAGTATTACTGCAAAAATCAAGTATAACCAGTCGGATGGTGTTGCGACTTGGGTGTATGTGGATGAAATGCACGAGTTATGGGGAGAGGAGTATAGTCTTCATGCACTGGAAAAGATGTGGCGTGAGGTGCGTAAGAGGGGCGGTATCTGTACCGGTATGAGCCAGAACCTTATTGATGCACAGCGCAATCGTTCCACCAAAACGATGGTATCCAATTCAGAATTTATGCTTTTACTGGATCAGGGGACGATGGACAAAGAAGCTGTGGAAGATTTGTTTGACATATCAGCGGAACAGCTTGCCTGTGTCAATGGTGCAGACCCCGGAATGGGACTCATCCGTTTTGGGGATAAGATTGTTCCCTTTGATAATACCATGAAAAAAGATAGTGAATTGTATCAGTTGTTTAATACGAACTTTCATGAGATTGCAGGTACTACGAGATAGTAGGACTAAAATTTTTAAAAAAGCTGGTTTTCAAAAGTTCATGTCTGATGTATAATTAGAATAGCGAAAGAAGGTGAAGGTTTGAGTACAACAGAACAGACACATCAGCAGGATTTAGAGAGGCTGAAATTATTTCGATATATGGATGATGATTTTATGACTGCCTGTCTGGAAGATAATTATGAGGCTGTAGAACTTATACTTCGAATTGTTTTGGGGCAAGAGGATATTACAATCAAATCGATTCGGGTGCAGGATTCCATGAAAAATTTGCAAGGGCGTTCTGCTATTTTAGATGTTCATGCAGTTGACAATACAGGTAAAGAGTTCGATTGTGAAATTCAGAGGTCAGATAAGGGAGCAGGAGTAAAAAGGGCGAGACATAACAGCAGTTTGTTGGATGCGCATATACTAAAACCAGGGGAAGATACGGAAAATATTCCTGACACCTATGTGATTTTTATTACAGAAAACGATGTAATGAAGGGAAAACAGCTGATATATCCGGTAGAGAGATATATTACGATTGGTGAAGAGAAAGTATTGTTTGGGGACGGTTCGCATATTCTATATGTGAACGGAAAATATCGGGGAGATGACGAAGTTGGAAAATTAATGCACGACTTTTCATGTACCGATCCGGACGATATGAATTATGAAATACTTGCAAAAAAAGCAAGATATTTTAAGCAGGACGAGAAAGGGCGCAAAAGGTCCGGGGGACCTTTGTTATGCGCGGACTGAAACGGAGTGTAGAAGGCTACTATGTGTAAGTTGATGGAAGATATGAGAAACGAGGCGGCTAAGGAAAGCGTGAGAAAGACAGCAAAACGCCTTTTGAAAATGGAAAAGTTATCTCACGAAGAGATTGCTGATGGAATAGGACTACCACTTGAAGAAGTGAAGGCACTGGAAGAGGAAATCATGCAGTTAGCATAATTGGTAAAACAGATTAATAGGAAGGACGCATGGAACAGTAAAATGTGAACTATGTGTCTTTTTCTTTACAGATGAGGTGGTGAAATAACATGGACGAAGGAAGTTGGCACACGATGCCATTAGACGCGGAAGGTTCACCATCATAGTTAAGCAGAGGATAATAGCCTTAATAAAGCAAAATAAAAGGATGCTTTATTGGTGTACTCTGAAATAGCTATTCAGTACCAGATACTATGACTATTCTGCATTTTTAGCTCGTTTGTGAGAGGTAGAAAATATAAAAAAGCCTGAAAATATAAGACTTTTAGGCTTGACATTATAGGAAGGTGTATATATGGATATTAGACTATTACGATATTTTTTAACTGTAGCAAAAGAACAGAATTTTACAAAAGCTGCGGAGCAACTGAATATTACTCAACCAACACTTTCAAGACAGCTTTCTGCATTGGAGGAGGAACTTGGAACATCACTTTTTATAAGAGGAAATCGTAATATTATGCTTACGGAGGCGGGAATACTATTAAAGCGTAGAGCCTTGGAAATAATAGTTTTGGAAGAAAAAATGATAGATGAAATAAAGGCGAGCGAAGAACTGATTGAAGGTACGATTACGGTTGGTTGTGGTGAGTTTGCGGCTGTTGAAACTTTAGCGGAAATTTGTAAGGTATATAAAGAAAAATACCCAATGGTACAGATTTCGTTACACACGGCAACAGCAGATTCCGTATATGAAATGATGAATCAGGGTTTGGTGGATATTGGATTGTTTATGGAACCGGTTAATACAGAAGGTTTGGATTATATTAGGATTATGGACAGTGATCATTGGGTTGTTGGGATGAAACCGGATGATCCATTAGCATGCAAAGAATATATTACAAGAGATGATCTTATAGATAAACCACTTATTCTTCCTAAAAGACGAAACGTGCAGAGCGAACTTGCCAACTGGTTTGGTAAGGATTTTAATAAGCTTCATATTGCTTTTATCAGCAACCTTGGAACGAATGCCGGTGTTATGGCAACTCATGGACTGGGATATCCGGTTTCAATCGAAGGCGCTACAAAATATTGGAGAGAGGATTTGCTGGTTCAGAGAAGATTGTATCCTGAAATTTCAGCAAGTACAGTCATTGCCTGGAGAAGAAATATTCCATATTCGTTGGCTGTCAGTAAATTTATAGAAGAAATCAATGCCTTTAAGGCATAGAATATAATTTGATATAGGCATTAGACATAATATAATAGTAAGTCATATAATGAATGTGTAGGGTATGAAGGATACATACTTTACACATTTTTTATTGATTAAATTGGTAAAATGAGATTTTAACTGCATGAACAGGAGGAATACCTATGGGAAAAAAATTGGTAGCATATTTTAGTGCCAGTGGAACAACAAGGAAAATAGCAGAGATGATTGCTCAGGCGGCAAAAGTGGATTTGGAAATACGGTGAGTGAACTTAAGTTGTCTGCACCTGATGCAGATATTGTAGAAGGTAAAGTATTTCAAAGAGCTGCAAAACAAGAAATCGAAGAATGGGTAAAACGGATTATTTAAACAATATTTTAACACAGTAAAGAAGGTGTATGAGATGAAAAAAATAGTTCAAACAGCAGGCAGAAATGCCCTTAATGATTTTTCACCGGAATTTGCACATTTTAATGATGATGTTCTTTTCGGTGAGAACTGGAATAATCAGGATATTGACCTCAAAACCAGAAGTATTATAACGGTGGTTGCATTAATGTCTTCCGGGATAACAGATTCTTCTTTAAAATATCATTTACAAAATGCAAAAAACCATGGCGTGACGCAAAAAGAAATTGCGGCAATCATTACCCATGTGGCGTTCTATGCAGGCTGGCCAAAGGGATGGGCAGTTTTTAATCTGGCAAAGGAAGTATGGCAGTCAAATGAGGGTGATTTGCCTTATGAAGACGATGGTATGAGAGCACATGCAAAATCAATGGTATTTCCGATTGGGCAACCAAATGATGCATATGCGACATATTTTGTAGGACAGAGTTACCTTGCTCCGGTATCCACAGATCAGGTTGGCATTTTCAATGTAACTTTTGAGCCCGGATGCAGAAATAACTGGCATATTCATCATGCAAAAAGCGGTGGTGGACAGATTTTAGTATGTGTAGCTGGACGGGGCTACTATCAGGAAGAAGGGAAGGAAGCAGTAGAAATGAAACCGGGGGACTGTATTAACATTCCAGCTGAAGTAAAACACTGGCATGGGGCAGCTCCGGATGAATGGTTTTCACATCTGGCAATTGAGGTGCCTGGAGTAGATTGCTTAAATGAGTGGTGTGAAGCAGTATCAGAAAAAGAGTATGCCGGGTTAAGGTAAGGAGAGGGCTATGGAATACGGTAAACTTGGAAATACAGATATAAAAGTGTCAAAATTATGTGTAGGATGTATGAGAAAGAATTCCTTCTTGTTTTGCTTACTCTGATTGACCGCCAAAATGTTTGCCCCTGCCAAATAAAGCTCGTTCATAACCGAACTGAGAACTCCGGCATTGTCCTGAAGCTTGGCGTTGATTGTTGTGGCATCATCCCCCTGCTCGCTGTACTCAAATATTTTATCCTTATATTTATAGTATGCCGAGCAAGATATTCCTGCCATCTTTACAGCCTGCGATGCGTTTGCCGCCTCTCCCGACTGCAAATAGCCCTTTGCCTCAATCACTTTTACATAAACTTCCGGCAAAACAGACATATCTAGAAGTAAATAATTAACTTTTCCCATAGTGTACACCACCTGTAGGCAGTTGTATTACTGTGAAAAACACTTTGTTGTATATATTTCGTTCTATTTTGGACTAATCATCCTTGTATTCTCTGTTCAACGGAAAAGTAACTGTCATAACAGTTCCCTTTTCTGTACTTTCTTCTGCCTGCACTTTGCCACCGTGAATATCAGCAATTTCCCAAACCAAAGAAAGTCCAAGACCCACACCGCCATTTTCTCTGCTACGGGATTTATCCACACGAAAGAACGGCTGAAAAATACTTTCTTTATACTTTTCTGGTATTCCGCAACCTGTGTCGGCAACCCTGACAACAAGATCGTCACCCTCCTGAGAAACAGAAACACGCACAGTTCCGTCAGGGCGGTTATACCTGATTGCGTTTTCCGTCAAATTAAAGATCAAACGATAAATCAAGGTGTCACTGCCCACCATAGTGCCGGTGCCGTCACATTCAAGAGTGACCCCTTTTTTCTCTGCCACAGGAGAAAGGTCGGCAAGAATTTCCTCAATCATCGGTGCAAGCTCAATGCAGTCATTACACGGCACAGTTCGAAGCTCGCTCATTTCAAGCAAGGTCTTTGTAACCTGCGACATTCGCTCTGTTTGTTCCTGCAATAATTTGAGGAAGTCGGCACTTTCGGCATCCAAATTAGGATGCTCAACAGAAAAAAGTTCAAGTTGTGCCTGAAGCAATGCAAGAGGGGTGCGCAATTCGTGTGCGGCATTGCCGGTGAACTGCCGTTGTGCCGTGAACCCCTCGTCAAGTCGGTCAAGCATCTGATTAAAAGAAATGCTGAATTGCTTGAACTCGGCAGGCACATCATCGGTTATCTTCATATCGGGCAAGTTATTCGGCTGAACATTTTCAACCCTTGAAGCAAAGGTGTGCAAAGGCTTCAATGCTCTGCCACTGACAAAGTATGCCAAAACACCGCCAAGCAATGTTACAACCGCTGTTATGCACCAATTTGTAGTGGAAAACGACTCCTGCGCACCGTTAACTATAATAGTTACTTCTTGGTCAAGGTCAGCACTTTCAGGGTCAAAAAATTCCTGCTCACCTTTATACGAATCGCTGTTAGCAGAAATGTCACTGCCGATAGAATCCATATAATGTCTGCCCGAATAACCGATAAGGGAATTCATAGACACGCAGGTTATACCTATAAGTATAGCAGTCATCAAAGTGATACGCCATTGAAGAGATATTTTTTTCATTCTTCTTCCCCCATTACATAGCCCTCACCGATACGATTGCGAATCGGGTCATATCCAAGAGAAGTGCGAAGTTTCTTTCTCAAAGCAGAAATATGTACCCTTATCGAATTGCTGAAATTGTCAACGCTATTGTCCCACACATGTTCAATAAATTCTTCCTGACTTATGGGGCGACCTCTGTTTACCATAAGATATTCAAGTATGCCTGTTTCCTTGCGGGTCAACGGCAAAGGTTCGTCTCCGACAATAGCCTTGCGAGATTTTGTGTCAAACGAAACATCACCGCAGGTCAGCACAACATCATTTTGAGTGAACTGTCGGAGGGTAAGACTGCGAATCCTTGCAGCAAGTTCTTCCAAATGGAACGGCTTTGCCAAATAATCGTTTGCACCTGCATCCAAACCGTCAACCTTATCAGACACTTCACTACGGGCAGACAAAATCAGCACCTTTGTGTCACGGTCGGTTTTTCTGAGTGTTCTTAAAACAGTCATGCCGTCAGCATCCGGTAAATTCAAATCAAGCACAACGAGGTCAAAGTTATCGTCAGCAAGCATTTGCATTGCGGTTATTCCGTCATAGCAACAGTCAACGCTATAAGCGAGACGCTTCAAGCTACGAGCGATTGTTTCACACAATATTCTTTCGTCTTCAACAACTAAAATGTGCATAAAAACTCTCCTTGCTTTAAAGTATATTTATAATTATAATTATAGCACAAAAACATAAAATCTGTGTTAAATTTCTGTTCTTAACGAAAATTTTATATCCGATGTGCTACAATGACGCCAGAAAATGAAAGGAGTGATTGAATTGACCAGAGCAAAAAAGGCTTTATCACAGGCAGTACTGCTTATTTCGGGAGCTATTATGCTCGGCTTCGGCGCAATGCGTGGCGAAACTGAAACCGTTTTGAGTAAGGCAATCAGGCTTTGTTTGGAGTGTGTAGGAATTGGATAAAAAGAAAACAAAGAATAAAAACCATAATAAGAAAAAATATACGGCATCAAACCAATTAGCCAAATTCCGAGGATGGATTCAGGCAGGAGCAACTCTGCTGACAAATATTCATCTGCCAAACTTTTTTAAAGGCGAAATTTATCAAGGCAAAGGCAAGGCTGTTTGTGTGCCGGGTCTGAACTGCTATTCCTGTCCTGCCGCATCGGGTGCTTGTCCAATCGGCTCATTTCAGGCGGTAGTCGGCTCGTCAAAATATAAGTTTTCCTATTATATAACAGGATTTCTCATTTTGTTGGGAGTTCTGCTCGGACGCTTTATCTGCGGATTTTTGTGTCCGTTTGGTTGGTTACAGGATTTGTTGCACAAAGTCCCGACCAAAAAGTTTTCAACAAAAAAACTCAAGCCACTGACATATATCAAATATGCAGTACTGCTGTTGGCAGTTGTTTTATTACCGGTGCTCATAGTAAATGATTTGGGGATGGGCGACCCATATTTTTGCAAATATATATGTCCGCAAGGTGTGCTTGAGGGTGCGTTGCCACTTTCGGCAGTCAACGAAGGTATCCGTTCGGCATTGGGACAACTGTTTTCGTGGAAACTTGTTGTGCTGATTTCGGTAGTCGTTTTGAGCGTGCTGTTTTACAGACCGTTCTGCAAATGGATTTGCCCACTCGGTGCATTTTATGCACTGTTCAACAAGGTTTCGCTGCTTGAGATGAAGGTAGACGAGCACAAATGCGTTTCGTGCGGTAAATGTGCAAAGGTGTGCAAAATGGATGTTGATGTTACAAAAACACCTAACAGCACCGAATGTATCCGATGTGGAAAGTGCATAAGTGCCTGTCCTACCGAAGCGGTTAGCTTTCAATACGGCTTTGGCTTGTTTAGAAAAACAGTAGACGAAAACGCAAAAATTGAAAACAAAACAAACAAAAACGAAACAATAAAGGAGGAATAATTATGAAATTTTCAAAAATTTTAACAGTAGTATTATTAGTTTCTGTATTGGCAATCAGCCTCATTGCTTGCTCAACATCAAAAAACAACAAAGACGAAAAACAGTCAATAGATTCAAGTATTTCAACCTTGATGGCAACAGAACCGAACAGCGCTGACGAGGCTTCAAAGCTCCACAATCAGCTTATGGAAAAAGAAAACGAAATCTTGTCAACAGACAAAGCTCTTTGGGAAAAAGTATTTATGGCTTCAAACAAAGACACTCCAATGATTGAGGACGGCACAAACTACGGTGACTTCCTTCTCAAGACAATTGAGGGTGCAAAGGACCAATTCACAGATGAGGAATACAAAAAACTCGTTGCCGGTGCAGAACAAATCAAGGAAATTGAGGGCAAACTCACAATCTTGGAGCAAAAATATCCTGAATGTGCAAATGCACCTTCAAACGGTGACAGCGTTCCGGCTGACAGCAACGGCGTTATTTCAAAAGGCGGTGGCGCAACAAGTTTTCCGTCATTCGACGGCAAGGACCTTGATGGCAACGATATAAAGAGCAGTGACTTTTTCAAAAGCAACAATGTAACAGTTGTTAACTACTGGTTCAGCACTTGCAAGCCATGTGTCGGCGAACTTCCGGAATTAGAAGCACTCAACAAGAAACTTGCTGAAAAAGGCGGTCAGGTTGTCGGCATCAACACATTCACAATTGACGGTGACAGGACAGCAATTTCAGAAGCAAAGGACATCCTTTCAAAGAAAGGTGTAACATACAAGAACATTTGGTTTGATTCAAACAGCGATGCAGGCAAGTTCACATCAGGCATTTTCTCTTACCCAACAACATATGTTGTCGACAAGAACGGCAACATTGTAGGCGAGCCAATCGTTGGTGCAATCACTGAAAAAAATCAAGCAAAGACACTTGAAAAACTCATAGACCAGGCTTTACAGGTCAAATAAGAATAAAGCATAAAGTGATAACCTCTCCCGAATTGAACTGCCCCAAGTTGTGCAGACAGCACAAAAAAACAGGTCTATGGTAGAATAATTAAATTTTAAGCAACAAACTGATTTCGTTTTTTTAACGGAGTCAGTTTTGTTTGAATACGGTAATAGTTGTGCGAGATTGAGAACAAATTAAAAACTATTATATCTGGTAGTCTTCAGGAATATTTTGGTACATCTTGGCTAGTTAAAGGCCTTCCTAAAAACATATTGGGGGTTAATACCCCGTTTAAATTCGCAGTTTTTGCGCGTGAAGGGGCGGCACCGTTGCCCGGCATAAAAGGTGACAGAGATTTAGACTGCCCCTGGGGCAAGTATCACAGAATCAGAGTGAAAATGACAAAAAAGGAAAAATAGTACAAAGGAGTCAGCTGTGTGACCACCTTGTCGGAAGGAGAGATACTATGGAGGCAGAATGCAATAAAACGCTTCCTGTTAGTGAGAAGTATATGCTCACCATCAAGGAGGCAGCAGCTTATTTTAATATTGGTATAAAGAGATTGAGAAGAATTGCAGAGGACAACCTTGGAACAGTGGCGGTGTACTGTGGAAACAGATTTCTTATTATCCGTCCGAAGTTCGAAGAATTCATCCTTAATTCTTCAGAAATATAGTTCCTTTTATCTGCCAAAAGTAGTTGCTATTACAGGGCATAAGAGCGAACATAGGATGACCCCGAAAACCCTTGAAAACAGCCACTTTTGGCAGAAAGGAATGTGATTTTATGTCAAGATCAAGTTTAGCAGAAAAGGATATTTTGAGATTCCAAAAGAAGAGTCCTCAGACCGGGAGAGAACATAAGGGCAGATGGAAAATATCAGTATAAGCACCATATTGATGGAAAACCACATTTTGTCTATAGTTGGAAACTGGAGTCAACGGACAAACTGCCAAAGGGCAAAAAACCATGCTTGTCACTCAGGAAATTGGAGAAGCAGGTCAATACGAATTTGGATTTGCTGGTAAATATCATGGACGTGCAGATGACAGTGTGCGAATTGGTAGACCGATATCTGAAAGCCAAAACAGGAGTAAGGCAGAGCACGAAACAGGGGTATGTTACAGTGCAGAGATTACTTGCAAAGGAATCGTTTCAGGCGATCATTGAGGACAGAAATGCACCGAAAGTGGAGAAAGCCATAGATGGATATAGCGGATTCCTGTTTTACGATGATAATGAAATGCCACTTGTGGCAAT